>Ga0307411_10000141_pt1 | contig 22602 bp, 14 predicted proteins | sample DK1Ometagenome_2_FD_203712 | JGI IMG/M metagenome (GOLD analysis project Ga0307411, IMG submission 203712) | Maize rhizosphere microbial communities from greenhouse at UC Davis, California, United States - DK15-O-1 | ecosystem: Host-associated > Plants > Roots > Rhizosphere > Soil | place: USA...
CCTGCTTGCCCTGGCGCTGGCCTGCGCCACGCTGACCCACGCGCCCGTCACCACCGCCGCACCGCCCAAGGCCGCCGAGGCGGTCACCGCACAGGGCTTTTCGCCCGAGCGCCTCAAGCGCCTGGACGCCGCCATCGACGAGCAGATTGTCAGGCAGCAACTCGCCGGCGGTGTGATGGCCGTGCTGCGCGATGGCAAGCCGGTCGTCTTCAAGGCCTACGGCCAGCAGGACATCGAGAACGCCAGGCCGATGCGCACGGACACGATCTTCCGCATCGCGTCCATGACCAAGGCGCTGACGTCGGTGGCAGCCATGATCCTCTACGAGGAAGGCCGCTTCCTGCTGAAGGATCCGGTCGCCAAGTACCTGCCGGCCTTCGCCAACATGCAGGTCGCTCTGCCCGGTGGCGGCACCGAGAAGGCACGCCGCCAGATCACCATCCACGACCTGCTGACGCACACGTCCGGCATGAGCTACGGCGGCGGCCCGGCCAAGGCGGCGTACGACGCGGCGGGCATGAAGGACTGGTATCTCGTCGGCCACGACGAGACGCTGGCCGCGTGGACGGACCGCCTCGCCGCGCTGCCGCTGCAGGGCCAGCCGGGCGACGCCTTCATCTACGGCTATGCGACGGACGTGCTGGGCCGTCTCGTCGAGGTGGTGTCGGGCCAGCCGCTGGACCGCTTCATCAAGGCGCGCATCACCGACCCGCTGCGCATGCCCGACACGAGCTTCTTCCTGCCGCCCGGGAAGGTCGACCGCCTGGCCAACGTCTATGGCCTCGAGGGCGGTCAGCTCAAGCTGATGGAGACGAGCGCGCGCAGCGACTTCGTCAACGGTCGCGCCAAGCTGTTGTCGGGCGGCGCCGGCATGCTGTCCACCGCGGGCGACTACACGCGCTTCCTGCAGATGCTCCTCAACAAGGGAGAGTTGGACGGCGTGCGCATCCTGGCGCCCAAGACGGTGGCGCTGATGACGTCTGACCACCTCGGCCCCAAGTCAGGCGGCGATGCCGATGGCTACGGCCTGGGCTTCTGGGTGAACGTGCGCGCGGGCGGCTTCAAGGAACTGGGCAGCGAAGGCGCCTTCGGTTGGGGCAGCGCCTACTTCCCGCAGTACACGGTGGACCCGAAGGAGCGGCTGGTCATCCTCTTCATGACACAGCTGCGGCCGGCGGGCAACTCGACGCTGCACTTGCGCGTGCGCACGCTGACCTACCAGGCGCTGATGCGCTGACGCGCTGGCGCGCCGGCGCGGCCTGCCGCTCACCACCACATGACGGCCGTCTCGCCAGCCGCCGCCGCGTAGTACATGCGCACGCGCAGCACATAGCTGCGCCCGCGCTGCAGGCGCAGCTTGAGCTGGGCGTTGCGGTCCTCGCCGCTGTCGTCGTCACCGCCGCGGAACTTCAGTTCGCCGCCGACATCCTCGAACAGCGCGAGCAGCGTGTCGGCCTCGCCGAACGTGGCGAGCTGGTAGCTGCGCGTGCGCGGCGGCTTGATGCGCAGGTCGATCTGCTGGCCCGCCGCGATCTGCAGCCGGTGCGACTCCGCCAGCACCAGCTCCTTGAACTCGGTCACCGGCGGCTGGGCCGGGTAGATCTTTCGGACCTGCGCGCTGTCGCGGGCCGACAGGCCGCCGGGCGGCTCCAGCGGCTCGACGCGGTACTTCGCAGGCTGCAGGATGAGGCCGGCGCCGAAGGGGTAGTGCATGACGGAGTCCGGGTCCCAGGACGTGCCTTCGACGGTGGACTCTTCGAGCTTGCGCAGGATGTTGAAGTGGGTCTTCTCGCGCGACCAGCGGTTGGGCGGTGCGGCGAGCGCGGCATAGACCTTCTCCTCGTCCCAGACGATGCCCGAGAACGGGTTCTGGTGCTCGTGGTTGAAGCCCAGCGTGTGGCCGATCTCGTGGATGGCGGTGTCCAGGTCCCGCGTCACGTCCCAGCCGATGTTCATCGTGCGCTCGCTGGTCGGGATGTCGAGCAACGCCCGCCCGACGTAGGACCAGCTGCCGTCGCCCGTCATGAAGCCGATGCGCACCATCGCCTGCTCGCGGCTGGGCACTTCGCGAAAGCGCAGCCCCAGGCCCAGTTTGGCCCAGGCGTCGAAAGCCTTGCGCAGCGCCTGCTTCTGCTCCGCGGCGCCGGCCCAGGGCACGAAGCGATTGCTGCCGTCCGCCAGCATGACGGTCTGGCCGTCGATGGGCTGATCGAAGAAGTAGTAGGTCAGCTCGGTGCCATTCAGCCACTTGTCGCGCAAGGTGTTGATCGCCGCCGCCCGCTCGCCGAACACCTGCGGGCCGGCCACCGGCGGCAGGCCGGGGCGCACGTTGCAGTAGTGGAAGGCGTAGCGAAGCGGCGCGGCATCGCCGTCGGCGTCCGCGGGGCGGCGGGTGCTGCTGGGCATGGTGGCCATGGAACTCTCCCTGAAGCGGTGGGCGACGTTTCAGCTTAGGCAGTGGCCACGCCGCCGTATGCAGCAAAACTTGGGGGCCACCCGCCCGGCGTCCTTCCGATGCAGGATGAAGTGCTGCAGGCCATTGCCATTCGAGAGCTTGAGCGCGCTCGCGATCAAGCGCCGCTATTGCTTGCACCCGGCCCGCGCGCCGGCGCCGCACCGGCGTGAAACGCTCATCCGGTTGAGTACACGCGCGGCACGCCCCTGCCTAGAGTCCGCTGCGGCAGACGGGACAGCCCGTCGACCGTGAACAACGACACAAAACCAGGAGACTTCATGATCACGACATGCTCGCGCCCGCCCTGGGCGCGCTGGCTGGCCGCAGGCCTGCTCGCCACGCTGGCACCGGCCGCCATGGCCGCCTTCAGCATCACCACCGTCCATGACAACAACAATGCGGCAAGGCCGCAGTACGTCATCGACACCGATGCCGGCCTGGTGTTCAAGGTGCGCGGCTGGGACGCCTCCAGCACCACGTCGATCGGCGACCTGTCCAGCATGGTCTACAAGGGCGTGGAGTACGCCGACCCGTCGCGCGGCTCGCAGCTGAACTCCGGTGCCGACTGGCTCTACAACGGCGTGGGTGCCGTGGGCGTCAAGGTGGAGCTGGTGAACGCCAACGGCACGGTCGTGCCAGCCGCGGCGAACAACGGCGGCGTCGTCACCGGCGACGCCTTCATCCGCGTGACGCTGACCGTGAACAGCCTCAAGGGCGGCACGCTGACGCACTACTACGTCGTGAAGAAGGGCGAGTCCAACATCCACATGGGCACGCATTTCACCGAGCAGCCCGACGTGCACGGCCTGGTGCGCTTCATCGCGCGCATCCCGGTCGCCAAGCTGCCCAACGGCGGCCCGGCGCATGCGGCCGGCGGGCTGATCACCTACGGTGGCGAAAGCTTCTGGGCGGAGGACCTGCGCGGCACCAGCGGCGCCATCGAGGCCAGCGACGTGTTCGGCTTCGCGGCCACCGATGCGCGCTACGGCCAGACCCGCTCCAAGCACTACGCCAACCGCCGCCTGAAGGATTGGGAGTTCGTCGGCGGCACCGGCCCAGGCGTGGGCGTCTGGTTCTGGCGCGACAACAACGAGGGCGGTTCCAGCGGGCCGTTCTACCGCAGCCTGCTGCAGCAGATCACCAGCACGACCAACGAGCTGACCTACATCGTCAACTACGGCGAGGCGCAGACGGAGCCCTTCCGGCTGAACGTGCTGAACACGTACACGATGATCTTCAACGACGGCAGCACGCCGGCGGCAAGACCCGACACCAGCTGGTACGGCCAGGTCGGCATGCTCGGCTACGTGCCGCCGGTGGGCCGCGGCTCGGTCAGCGTCGCCGGCCTGACGGGCCGCCTGCCCGGCATGCCCTACACGGTGGGCTTCGCCAACACGCAGGCGCAATACTGGGCGGACACCGATCCCGTGGACGGCCATTTCACGGCCACCGGCATGCTCCCGGGCGACTACACGATGACGGTCTACAAGGGAGAACTGGCCGTGCAGACGGCACCCGTCACGGTGACCGCCAACACCAGCTTCGCGCTGAACCCGATGGCCATCACGGCCGACCCGGAAACGACGCCCGCGCTGTGGCGCATCGGCCGCTGGGACGGCACCCCGCAGGAGTTCATCAACGGCGACAAGCTGACGTTCATGCACCCCAGCGACGTGCGCATGGCGTCGTGGAACGTGGGCCCATTCGTCATCGGCCAATCCAACGCCGCGACGCAATGGCCGGCCTACCAGTGGAAGGACGTCAACAACGGCCTGCAGGTGCGATTCACGCTGAGGCGCGGCCAGAACACTGCGCCGCTGCGGCTGCGTGTCGGCATTTCGGCCGACTTCGCCGGCGCCCGGCCGCAGGTCACCGTGAACAGCTGGACGTCCGCCATCCCACCCGCGCCGCCGAAGGTGTCGCGCAACCTGACGGTGGGCACGTACCGCGGCTTCAACCGCACGTACACGTTCGACATCCCGGCCGCGCAACTGGTCGTCGGCACCAACGTGCTGACCATCAACACCGTCAGCGGCACGGCAGGCGCGCGCTTCCTGAGCCCGGCCTTGTCGTTCGACGCCATCGACCTCGTCGCGGTGCAGTGAACACACACAACAACATCATGAAAATGACTTTCGCTCCTCTTCTTGCCGCCCTGCTGGCGGCCCCCACACTGGCTGCCGTCGTCCAGACCACTGGCGCCGGCAGCGCCACGCCGGGCGCGACGCACCTGACGTATGCGGCCGACTTCGAGGCCAACACCAACCTCGACAGCCCCTGGTCGGAAGGCGGCCTGCTGTTCAGCCACACGGGCCTTGGCGACGACAACGGCGGCTGCGGCTATGCCGGCGAGTTCTGCGTCGACCTCGGCGCCGGCCAGAGCTACAGCGAGTCCTTCTCCGGCAACTACTTCGCGACAGCAGGGACGAACGCCTACCTGTCCATCCGCAGCGAGGGACCGAACCTCAATGGCATCGAGTTCGCCGTCGATTCAGGCTACCTGAACATCCATGTGATGTGGCAGACCTGGCTGAACGGCGCGTTGACCGGCAGCGGCCGCGTGTCACTGGGCGCCGCGGGCGTGGGAGACGTGCTGGGGCTGAGCGATGCGGCCGGCTTCAGCGAGGTGCGCGTGTACGCTTTTGACAGCGCGACCGACACGGCGGGGTACAGCGTGCCGGCGATCGACAGCGTGAGGGGATTCACGGTCCCGGAGCCGGGGTCGTTGGCCTTGGCATCGCTGGCGGGGCTGGGCGTGGCGGGTGTTCGCCGACGTCGGCGCGTCTAAGAAGCTGACGTTACGTGCCCGCTGTGGTGCCGGGAGTTCGCCCCGGCGGGCGACCTATTTTTTGGGCCGCCAAAAAGTACGCAAAAAGCTCCCCCCGACCGCACCGCCCTCCGCTGCGCTGCGGGTTCCCTGCGGTACTAAAGGGGGCATACCGAACAGCCGGCGCCAGCCGGCTTGCGGGTTTGGCTGTTGGGCTGTTCGGCTGTTCGGCTGTTTCGGGAACTCCCCTTCTAAACCGCCGAGAAGCGCAGGACGGCCAGGCGCGCGCGCAGCGCGCTTCGTCAACTGACTCCGCGCAGTTGTTTGAGCAGAGCGTAGCGGCGCGAGTTCTGCGCGAGCCTCGTCGTCCGAGCATCGCAGGGCAGCCCGAAGGGCCGGTTGCAGGGGCGGTTTCTTTGGTTACTTTCTTCTCCGCACAAGAAGGTGACTCGGCCGCCGGAACGAAATCCCGGCATGGGCCTCACGCGTCAAGCCGCCCCAACCGCTGCGCGCCAAGCGACCCGGTAAGCCGTCCACCCTGACGGACACCAGGCCCCCACCGGCGCCGCGCCCGCCTCGGGCTCTCGCCCCCAGGCATCCAGCAACCACGCGCCGCATGTCGTGCCACTGCTGTCATCCGACACCGACACCTCGCGCCCATCCACCAGCCCGGCCAGCAACGGCCCGAACCAGGGGTTCGCCGTGAACGCGCCTTCGACGACGACGCGTCCCGCAGCGCCCAGCGCCGCCAGGCAGTGATCGGTCATCAGCACGATGTAGAGCGTCGCCAGCGCGGCGCGCTCCGCATCCGTCTGCGGCACGGGCCCTTGCACACGGCCGACCTGGCCGGCGAACGGGCCACCTGTCTCCGCAAAACACGGCAAAGCCATGGTCCGCTGCGCGATCAAACGCTCGACGTCCTCGGCCGTGAACGGCGCCGGCTGCTCGCCGGCAATGGCGCCGAACTCGCGGCCGCCCATGAAGCGGATGCACGGCACCGCGTCGCCGAAGACGTTGCAGTTGGCCAGCATGTCCTGCGCTTCGACCAGCGGCTTCGTCGCCGAGCCGAGTGCCGCCGCGATGACCCAGGTGCCGGTGGACAACACCGTGCAGGGGCCGCTGCGCTGCAGCGTCAGCAGATGCCGCAGCAGCGAGGCATTGCTGTCGTGGATGCCGCAGACGATCTCGCAGCCTTCGGGCAGGCCGGTGTCGGCCACCAGCTCAGGCCGCAACGTGCCCAGGCGCGCCCACGCATCGCGGCGCGGCGGGAAGAGGCCCTGCCAGCCGTGGCGTTCGACAAGCGATGACCACGCGCCTTCGCGCGGCCGCCACAGATCCGTATGGCAGCCCAGCGAAGTGACCTCGCTCGCCGCGACCCCGCACAGGCGCCACGCCCAGTACTGCGGGTACATCAACACATGCCGGACCCGCCCGAACTCCGCCGGAAAGTGGGCGTGCAGCCAGTCCAGCTGCCGACCGAGATTCAGCCCGGCTGGCAGTAGCGGCGACCCGCTCTGCTCGAACGGCGGCCGCAAGGCGTCGTAGCGCGCCGCATCGGCGGCATCGCCCGGCACGTGCTCGTAGTCCAGCACCGGCAGCACCAGGCCCGCGTCGTCGACCAAGGCCGCCGTCGCGCCGTGCGTGACCGGCACGACGGCGCGGATGTGCGCCAGCGTGGACAGCTCGCGCAACTGGCCGAGCATCCAGCCCCAAATCCGCTCGGTGTCGTGGTGCGGGTAGGCGCCGACGCGTCGCACGGTGTTGGGCGTGCGCGCTTCCGCCAGCGTCTTGCCAGCCGCGTCGATCAGCGTAAGCTTGGCGTTGGTCTTGCCAATGTCGAGGACGACGGTGCCCGAGACAAGGCCACCGGCCACGGTGCTCAAGACACCAGCCCCCCGTGCCGGTGGTAGGAGCCCGACTCCAGCACGGCGGCGTAGTCATGCGAGCTCAGCGCCGACGCTTCCATCACCCGGGGGTCCACCGCTTCGGGCTCCACGGTGATGACGCGCACGCCGTAATGCTCCAGCAGTTGCACCGCGCTGTCGGAGGCGCCGGTGTCGGTGATGACGGTGGACACGCGGTTCAGCCCGCACAGCACCAGGCCGGCCTTGCGCGCGAACTTGGAGCTGTCCACCAGCACCACCAGCTCTTCCGCCTGGCCGATGAGGCGCTTCTCGGCCTGGATCAGCAGCGGGTCGGCCTCCATCAGGCCCAGGATGCTCAGGCCGTAGACGCCCATGAACATCTTGGCGGCGTAGTGGTGCTGCGCCACGTCGTTCTCGAACGGGCTTAGGATGACGTTCTGCTCGCGGTAGACCTTGCCGCCGGGCAGGATGATCTCGTTGTCGCTGGTGACGAGCAGGCGCTCGGCCATCAGGAATGAATTAGTGAGAATCTTCAGCTGTTTCTCGACGAGAAACTCCGCCATCATGAACGTGGTGGTGCCACCATTGATGATGATGGTTTCGCCGTTATTGCACATCGAGGTGGCATAACGGGCGATGGCACGCTTGGCCGCAGTATTTTGCTGCGCGTTGTTTTGAAAAGTCTCGCTCGACAGCGTGTATGACTTCTTCTTTTGCTCCAGCCTTTGGGCACCGCCGCGGGTGCGTGTGAGCTGGTTTTTGGCGGCCAGCCAGGAAATATCCCGCCGCACCGTGGCGGCCGAGGCCGACAACCATTCCATCAATTGCTGAACGCTGGCGTGCTCACGCTCGTCCAGCAGTTTGAGCAGACGCTTGTGGCGCTTGTGATTGATCATGAGGGTCCTTTGTCGGGCGCCCCGTAATGGGTGGCGACCGTTGTCTCGTCGTTATGTCGCCCAGCCTCTGCGGGCGGACGTCGCTTGGCTTGGCAGCTTGGCGAAGGCGCACCGCCTGAATCACTGCCGGTGAGCGTAGGCACCGGCCGCCGGAACCGCGCCCGCTCACGCTCAGATTCGCTCAAAGCATGGGTGAAACGCTGTTCCAAGTACAGATTACGTCAATCGCATGACAGGGTCAATCAGCAAACGCTCACGGCCGTGAGCGTTTCGTGAGCGGCGACACGCCGGCTCGCGCTTTCGCTCATCCTTTTGATTTCCTGCTCGGGCGTCGCGCAGGGGGCGGTGTTTCGTTCCACACTGCGGCCCGTTTCCACGATGGACCGCCCGCCAGTGGCCGGCTCCGGACCGCGCGCCGCGGTCCTGGCCACGAGCGACGGACTGATTACAGGCAAGCTGATGACTGCAAATTCCCAAACCTCCGCACAAACCCCGATCGTCTCCAAATGGGATGACACCGTGGCGGCCAAGTTGAGCGAGCCTGAACTGCTGCTCTATCGTTCCAATCTGCTCGGTTCCGACCTGCGCGTCACGAATTTCGGCGGCGGCAATACGTCGGCCAAGGTCGTGATGCGCGACCACCTGACCGGCGAAAACGTCGAGGTGTTGTGGGTCAAGGGTTCCGGCGGCGATCTGGGCTCCATCAAGCTGGATGGTTTCTCCACGCTCTACATGGACAAGCTGGATGCGCTGAAGAAGCGTTATCGCGGCCTGGAACATGAAGACGAGATGGTGGATTACCTGCCGCACTGCACGTTCAACCTGAACCCCCGTGCCGCGAGTATCGATACCCCCCTGCACGCCTATATCCCGAAGAAGCATGTCGACCACATGCACCCGGACGCGATCATCGCCATCGCCGCCTGCGCGGACAGCCGCCGCCTGACCGAGGTGATCTTCGGTGGCCAACTGGGCTGGCTGCCCTGGCAGCGCCCCGGCTATGACCTGGGCCTGAAGCTCGAAGCGCTGGCCACGTCGCAGCCCAACCTGAAGGGCATTATCCTGGAAGGCCACGGCCTGTTCACCTGGGGTGACACGGCCAAGAGCTGCTACGAGATCACGCTGGAGATGATCCGCCTGGCCGAGCAGTGGCTGAACGAGAACATCAAGCAGCCCGTGTTCGGTGGCGTCAAGACGATCACGCTGCCCGCCGAGCAGCGCGCGGCGCTGGCCGCCAAGCTGATGCCCGCGCTGCGCGGCCGCATCAGTGCGGATGAGCGCAAGCTGGGCGACTTCAACGACAGCGACGTGGTGCTGGAGTTCGTCGGCAGCAACGACCTCACCAAGCTCGCCGCGCTCGGCACCTCCTGCCCGGACCACTTCCTGCGCACCAAGATCCGCCCGCTGGTGCTGGACTTCGACCCGGCCAACCCGGACGTCGACGCCGTGCTGGCCGGTCTGGATGCCGCGCTGGAAGCCTACCGCGCCGACTACCGTGCCTATCACGAGCGCTGCAAGCGGCCCAACAGCCCGGCCGTGCGGGATGCCAATCCCATCATCTACCTGATCCCCGGTGTGGGCATGCTGTCCTTCGCCAAGGACAAGGCCACCGCCCGCATCGCCGGCGAGTTCTACATCAACGCCATCAACGTGATGCGCGGTGCGAACGGCGTCGACACCTACGTCGGCCTGCCCGAGCAGGAAGCCTTCGACATCGAGTACTGGCTGCTCGAAGAAGCCAAGCTGCAGCGAATGCCCAAGCCCAAGAGCCTGGCCGGCCGCGTGGCGCTGGTCACCGGTGGCGCCGGTGGCATCGGCCAGGCGGTCGCCCGCCAGCTGCTGCAGGAAGGTGCCTGCGTCATGCTGACCGACATCGACGGCGAAGCGCTGGAAGAAGCCAAGGCCAACCTGCTGAAGGTCGCCGGCAAGGACGCCATCGCCACCGTGCAGGGCAACATCACCTCCGAATCTGAAGTGGAAGGCGTGCTGACGGCCACCGCGCTGCGCTTCGGCGGCCTGGACATCCTCGTCTCCAACGCCGGCATCGCCTCGGCCGCGCCGCTGGAAGACACGACGCTGGAGATTTGGCAGCGCAACCAGGACATCCTGGTGACCGGCTACTTCCTGGTCGGCCGCGGTGCCTTCCGCCTGATGAAGCAGCAGAAGATCGGCGGCTCCATGGTGTTCGTGGCCAGCAAGAACGGCCTCGTCGCCTCTGCCGGCGCCTCCGCCTACTGCACCGCCAAGGCGGCCGAGATCCACCTCGCCCGCTGCATCGCGCTGGAAGGCGCGGCCATCGGCGTGCGCGTGAACGTCGTCAACCCCGACGCCGTCATCCGCGGCTCGCGCATCTGGGACGGCAAGTGGAAGGAAGAGCGTGCCGCGTCGAACAAGATCGACAGCGACAACATCGAAGAGTTCTACCGCCAGCGCAGCATGCTCAAGCTCAGCGTGCTGCCCGAGGACATCGCCGAGGCGGTGTACTTCATGGCCAGCGACAAGTCGGGCAAGAGTACGGGCAATGTCCTCAACGTCGACGCCGGCAATGCCGCCGCGTTCACGCGCTGAGCGCAGACTCGCAAGCGCTTCAGGAGACATTCATGACCAAGCACATCATCGACGCCGGCCAGGTCGAACAACACAACGCCACGCAACGCGCCAACCTGCAGGCCGACTACGACGCCCTCGGCGGCGTGCTGTCGCGCCGCGGCGTCGACATCGAGGTCCTCACCGCCAAGGCCCAGACCTTTGCCGTGGCCGTGCCCAGCTGGGGCGCCGGCACGGGTGGCACGCGATTCGCGCGCTTCCCCGGCAAGGGCGAGCCGCGTGACGTCACCGAGAAGCTGGAAGACTGCGCCGTCATCAACCAACTGACCCGCGCCACGCCCGCTGTGTCGCTGCACTTCCCATGGGACAAGCCTTCTGACCCGAAGGCACTGCGCCAGCAGGCGGACGAGCTGGGCCTGGGCTTTGATGCCGTCAACTCCAACACGTTCCAGGACCAGGCCGGCCAGGCCCACACCTACAAGTTCGGCAGCCTGACCGCACAAAGCGCGGCCGCCCGCGAGCAGGCCGTGGCGCACAACATCGACTGCATCGAGCTGGGCAAGACGCTAGGCTCCAAGGGCCTGACGGTGTGGGTGGGCGACGGCGCCAACTTCCCCGGCCAGCAGAACCTGCGCGGCGCGCTGGAGCGCTACATCGACAGCGCCAAGGGCATCTATGCGGCGCTGCCGGCGGACTGGCTGATGTACATCGAACACAAGCTGTTCGAGCCGGCGTTCTACTGCAGCGTCATCGCCGACTGGGGCACCAGTTTCGCCGTGGCGCAGACGCTGGGCGAGAAGGCGAAGTGCCTGGTGGACCTGGGCCACCACGCGCCCAACACCAACATCGAGATGATCGTTGCGCGCCTGGCGCAGTTCGGCAAGCTCGGCGGCTTCCACTTCAACGACAGCAAGTACGGCGACGACGACCTGGACTCGGGCTCCATCGACCCCTTCCAGCTGTTCCTGATCTTCAACGAGCTGGCGGACTCGCAAGCCCGTGATGGCGCGGCGTTCAACCCGTCGTACATGCTGGACCAGTCGCACAACGTGACCGACCCCATCGAGAGCCTGATGAGCAGCGCCGTCGAAGTGCAACGCGCCTTCGTGCAGGCGGCCATGGTGGACCGCGTGGCGCTGGCCGGCTTCCAGGAATGCAACGATGCGCTGCAGTCCGCGCAGACGCTGAAGAAGGCCTTCCGCACGGACGTCAGCCCCATCCTCGCGATGGCCCGGCTGCGTTCGGGCGGCGCGATCGACCCGGTCGCCGCCTACCGTGCCAGCGGCTATCGCGACCAAGTCGCGGTCAAGCGTCCGCCCAAGGCAGGCGCGTCCGGTTCCGGCATCGTCTAAGGAATGCTGCCCCTCGTCCAAGGGGTACCTTGGCCGGTCCCCCGAGGGGACGGCGATGCTTGCCGGATCAACCCGCAAGCACATCGCCAGAGCAGGCCGGCTTGGGAGCGGCCCGGCGCTCGGCCCGCAACCATTCCCTACCGCCATGCGCATTGAGCTTGCCGCAACGGCCTTCGGCGCCCGTGGTGACGGGTGCACGCTCAACACCCGCGCCCTGCAGGCCGCCATCGACGCGGCGGCCTTAGCGGGCGCCGAGTTGCGCCTGGGCCCCGGCGTCTACCTGACTGGCGCCCTCTTCCTGAAAAGCGGCATGACGCTGCGCCTGGACCGTGGTGCCACGCTGCTCGGCTCGCGCGACCTGGCGGACTATCCGCTGCTCCCCACGCGCGTCGCTGGCATCGAGATGCGCTGGCCGGCGGCGCTTGTCAACATCTACGGCGAGCACGACGTGGGGCTGGCGGGCGAAGGCTGCATCGACGGCGACGGCCAGGTGTTCTGGGACAGCTACTGGGCCCTGCGTGCCACCTACGAGCCGCGCGGCCTGCGCTGGGCGTCGGACTACGACTGCCAGCGGCCGCGGCTCGTGCAGGTCTTTGAATCGGCCCGCGTGCAGATCGGCGAAGGTCTGCTGCTGCGCCGCTCCGGGTTCTGGACGCTGCACCTCTGCTACAGCGAAGACGCCACCGTCGACGGCGTCACCATCCGCAACAACGACGAGGCGCGTGGCCCTTCGACGGACGGCATCGACATCGACTCCTCGCGCCGCGTGACCATCCGCCGCGCCGACATCGCCGTCAACGACGACGCGCTGTGCCTGAAGGCCGGCCGCGACGCCGACGGTCTGCGCGTGGCCCGGCCTTGCGAAGACATCCACATCAGCGACTGCATCGTGCGCGAGGGCGCGGCAGGCCTGACCTTCGGCAGCGAGACCTCGGGCGGCTTCCGACGCATCACGGCGGAGCGCATCGCCGTGCATGCGCCGGTGCCGGTGGGGCTGCTGTTCAAGAGCGCGCCGACGCGTGGCGGCTTCATCGACGGTGTGTCCATCGCCGACCTGACGCTGCACGACGTGCCCGTCGCGATGCGGGCGACGATGAACTGGAACCCGGCCTACAGCCGCGCCCACATTCCTGACCATGAGAAGGCCAGCGCCCCCGCGCACTGGCAAGCGCTCGCGCGCGACGTGCCGCCCGAGCAGGGTCGTACCCACGTTGCGGGGGTGACCATCGAACGCCTGCGGGCTCGCGGCGCCGAGGTCGCCTTCGAAGTGGACGCCGATGCCCAGGCGCCGCTGCGCCACTTCCGTTTCAGCGGGCTGGACGTCGAAGCCAGACACGGCGGCCACGTGCTCGACGTGCTCGGTTGGCGCTTCGAAGACGATTGCCGGCTGCAACTCGGCACGCCCATCACGGTGAGCCCTGACGTCAAGCTGGCGGGCCTCGCGCCCGAGCATTGGCGCGTGGACGCCAGCCAGCAGCGCCGCGATGTGTCGGCCCTGCCGATGCACGAGCAGGACGTCCTTTAGAAAACAAGGAGACAAGACGATGAGCGACGAGATTCGCGCCTTCAAGATGCAGCTCAAACCCGGCGTTGATGGCGTCGTGGCCGAGTACAAGAAACGCCACGACGAGCTGTGGCCCGACCTCGCCGAGGCGCTGCGCGACGCCGGCATCCACGACTACTCCATCTTCCTGGACGAGAGCACGCTGAGCCTGTTTGCCGTGCTCAAGTTCAAACCCGGCTACCCGATTGACGAGCTGCCTACGCTGCCTGTCATGCGCCGCTGGTGGGACTACATGGCCCCGCTGATGGACGTCGAGCCCGACAACAAGCCGCGCCAATGGGACCTGCCCTCCGTCTTCCACTTTGCGGGCTGATCCTCAGCATCCCGCTGGCTGCAGCGGCATGGTGCGAGGCCCCCAAGAAGCTGGAGCGAATCGCCGCTGACGACTTCCGCGCCGGCCTTGCCCGCTGGCGGCTGGAGGCGGAAGACGAGCGCGCCATCGTCACCGCCGCCAACGGCGTGCTGGACATCGCCACGCCCGCCGGCCTGAGCCTGTGGTGGCGCGAGCCGCTGAGCGGCGACTACGCCATCCGCTTCACCGCCCTCGCCCTACCCGCGCCTGCAGTTGCCGGGCCACATGCCGGTCGCATTTCCGACCTGAACATGTTCTGGAATGCGCTCGAAGCCGACGGCAGCGCGCCCTACCCGCGCAGCGGCAAGTTCGCCGGCTACGACACGCTGCCGGCCTACTACGTCGGCTTCGGCGCCAACGCCAACACGACGACGCGGCTGCGCCACTACACGGGCAGCGACCGACGCCTGCTAACTGGCTATGCGGACGGCGCAATCGCTGAGCAGGGCGAGGCCCCGATGACCGCGCTGACCCGTCTGCATGCGGGCCAACCGCTCACCGTCGAGATTGTTTCGCGCCAACCCACGGCCAGCGACCCCGTGCACCTGCGCTGGCGCGTCGACAGCAACGAACTCTTTACACGCGCCGACGCCAATGCGCGCCTGCACGGCTACTTTGCGTTTCGCACGACGGCCAGCCGCCTGCAGATCCGGGACTTCCAGATTCTCCAATGCCGATGAAACACCTGCTGCTCACGCTCAGCCTCGCCGCGTCCTTCGCTCACGCGGCCGAGCCCGTGAAGATCGACATCCAGGCCGACAAGCCCGGCCCCGTCATCGCACGCCAGATCTACGGCCAGTTCGCCGAGCACCTGGGCGCCGGCATCTACGAAGGCCTGTGGGTCGGCACGGACAGCAAGATCCCCAACGTGCGCGGCTGGCGCAGCGACGTGGTGAACGCGCTCAAGGCCATCAAGGTGCCGGTGCTGCGCTGGCCCGGCGGCTGCTTCGCCGACGAGTACCACTGGCGCGACGGCATCGGCCCGCAGGCGCAGCGCCCGCCGCGCGTCAACACCAGCTGGGGCGGCGTCATCGAGCCCAACAGCGTGGGCACGCATGAGTTCATGGACCTCGCCGAGCAACTCGGCAGCGAGGTCTACATCAATGCCAACCTCGGCTCCGGCACCGTGCAGGAGATGGCCCAGTGGCTGGAGTACCTGACGGCCGAGGGCGACACCGCCCTGGCCCGCGAACGCCGCGCCAATGGCCGCGACAAGCCCTGGCGGGTGCAGTACTGGGGCATCGGCAACGAGAGCTGGGGCTGCGGTGGCAACATGAAGCCCAGCTACTACGTGGACCAGTACAAGCAGTGGGCCACCTTCGCCAAGGCGCCGCGCGGCAACCGGCCCAAGCTCGTCGCCAGCGGCGGCCAGGAGCTGGAGCTGCACTGGACGGAAGCGCTCAGCGCCGAGGTCAAGCAGATGAGCGCCATCACCCACCACCAGTACTCGCTGCCCACGCGCGACTGGAAGAAGAAGGGCGCGGCCATCGGTTTCCCTGAGGCAGAGTGGATCTCCACGCTGGCCGTGCCGCAGACGATCGACGGCTACCTCGCCAAGCACCGCGAGATCCTGGACCGCAACGACCCAGCGAAGAAGTTCGCCATCTACTTCGACGAATGGGGCAGCTGGTATGACCCCGAGCCGGGCACCGACCCCGGCTTCCTCGTCCAGCGCAACACGCTGCGAGATGCCGTGCTGGCGGCGCTTCACTTCCATATATTCCACCGCCATGCCGAGCGCGTGAAGATGGCCAACATCGCGCAGATGGTCAACGTGCTGCAGGCCGTGGTGATCACGGACAAGGAACGCATGCTGCTGACGCCCACGTATCACGCGTTCGCGATGCACCTGCCGTTCATGGATGCGACGTCGCTGCCGGTGCAACTGAGCGGTGTGCCGAGCTACGCGCTGGGCAAGTACAGCATCCCCGCGCTGAGCGCGAGCGCCGCAAAAGGCGCGGACGGCAAGCTCATCGTGAGCCTCACCAACACGCATCCCACGCTGCCGCTGCCCGTCCAGCTCGCCGTCGGTGGCCGCCCGGTTCGCGCGGTGAACGGCCAGCTGTTGACCGCTGCGGCGATGGACGCGGAGAACACCTTCACCCAGCCCGACCGCGTGGCGCCGGCCTCGTTCAAGGCGCAGGCCAAGAACGGCCCGATGGCGGTCACGCTGCCGGCCAAGTCCGTGCTGGTGCTGGAGGTGCAGCCATGATGAAGCGACTGCTGGCGCTGCTCGCACTCGCGGCCGCCCCCGCCTTCGCGGCGGACAACCTGCGCCCGCCGCTGCTGCTGACCGGCCAGCGCACCGACGTGCAGGACCTGTCCGGCCGCTGGACCTACTCCAAGGACCTCTACCGCACCGGCCTGACCGACATCAACGGCTGGGTCGCCAAGTCGCGCATGCAGCGCCACCGCGACCTGGACATCGCCGCCGAGGAGGCCAAGCCCGGCACCGCCTTCTTCGAGTTCGACCTCGACCGTGGCCCGGCCATGCAGATCCCCGGCGCGTGGAACGCGGCCGAGCCCGAGCTGCGCTACTACGACGGGCTGATCTGGTTCCAGCGCCGCTTCGACGCCGCCGCCGTCAAGCCGGGCGAGCGCAGCTTCCTGCGCTTCGAGGCCGTCAACTACCGCGCCTACGTCTACCTGAACGGCAAGGAAGTCGGCCGGCACGAAGGCGGCTTCACGCCCTTCGTGCTGGAGGTGACGGACGCGCTGCGCGCCAGCGGCAACCGCCTCGTCGTGGGCGTGGACTCCAGGCACGATGCGCAGAGCATCCCGGGCGAGATCACCGACTGGGACCTGTACGGCGGCATCACCCGGCCGGTGAAGCTCATCCAGACCCCAGCCACCTTCATCGACGACGCGACGCTGCGCCTGACCGAAAGCGGCCGGCTGGTGGGCAGCCTGCAGCTCAATGGCGCGCAGGCCGCCAACCAGACGGTCGGTGTGCAGGTGGACGCGCTGGGTCTCAAGGCGCAGGCCAGGACGGACGCCAACGGCGAAGCCCGCTTCGATGTCGCTGCACCCGCGACGCTGAAGCGCTGGTCGCCGGAAACGCCGCAGCTCTATGCCGTGCGCTTCACCAGCAGCACGGACGCCGTCAGCGATCGGGTCGGTTTCCGCACCATCGCCGTCAAAGGCAGCGAGATCCTGCTGAACGGCAAGCCGGTGATGCTGCGCGGCGTGTCCATTCACGAAGAGGAGCTGGGCGCCAACCCCGCGCGACGCCTGACCGACAGTGCCGCCCGCGCGCTGCTCAGCGAGGTCAAGCACGGCTTGAACGGCAACTACGTCCGCCTGTCGCACTACCCGCATGCCGAGACCATGCTGCGCGCGGCCGACGAGCTGGGCCTGCTGGTGTGGAGCGAGATCCCCGTCTACTGGACCGTCGACTGGGACAACCCAGCCGTGCTGCTGAAGGCCCGCCGTCAGCAGGCCGAGACCATCTTCCGCGACCGCGACCGCGCGGCGCTCGTCCTGTGGAGCGTGGGCAATGAGACCCCGGTGGCCGACAACCGCACGCGCTTCCACGCCGCGCTGGCCGCCACCGTGCGCGAGCTGGACCCGAGCCGCCTTATCAGCGCGGCGCTGCTGGTCGAGCGCCAGGGCGACACGGTGAAGATCGCCGACCCGTTGCTGCCGCACCTGGACGTGATGGCTGTCAACACGTATGCCGGCTGGTACGGCGACGACAAGCTGTCCGACCTGGCCAGGCTGAAGTGGGCGCTGCCGACAGACAAGCCGCTGATCGCCTCCGAATTCGGTGCCGATGCGCTGGCCGGTCACCATGACGGCGGCGCAGCGCCGAAGAAGTGGTCCGAAGAGTTCCAGGCGGCGTACTACCGCGAGACGCTGGCGATGCTGTCCGGCATTCCCAACCTGCGCGGCCTGTCCCCCTGGGTGCTGAAGGACTTCCGCTCCCCGCGCCGCGAGCACCCCGTCTTCCAGAACGGCTGGAACCGCAAGGGGCTGCTGTCCGAGACCGGGCAGCGCAAGCTGGCGTTCGACGTGCTGGCGGAGCACTACAAGGCGCTGGCGAAGTGAGGCGGTTGTTGCCGTGACTCGCCCAACGTTTCGCCAAATCCCAGCACGGCACCCACCACAAACCCACAGGCTCCAAAGCATGACGCTACGTCGCATCGCTCTGACGTTGGCGAGCCTCGCCTTCGCTCTCAGCGCTCACGCCGCCCGCGCAACCTACAACTTCAACCCCGCCTGGCGCCTCCACATCGGCGACGCCCCCGGCGCTGAAGCACCAACCTTCGACGACGCCAACTGGAAGCCCGTCACCCTCCCCCGCGCCTGGAACGAAGACGATGCCTTCGCCAAAGACATCGTCGACCACGGAACCGGCATCGCCTGGTACCGCAAGCGCTTCACGCTGCCGAAAGACGTCGCCCAACGCAAGGTTTTCATCGAGTTCGAGGGCGCGAGACAGGCCGCGGAGGTGTGGGTCAACGGCCAGCGCATCGGCCTGCACGAGAACGGCGTCACCGCGTTCGGCTTCGACCTCAGCCAGGCCGTCAGGCCGGGTGACAACGTCATCGCCGTGCGCACCGACAACCGCTGGGACTACCGCGAGCAGGCGACGAACCAGCGCTACCAGTGGGCCGACCGCAACTTCAACGCCAACTATGGCGGCCTGCCCAAGAACCTGCGGCTGCATGTCACCGACCGGCTCTACCAGACGCTGCCGCTGTTCTCCAACCTGGGCACCACCGGCGTCTACGTGCATGCGTCCGGCTTCGACATCCAGGCCGGCAAGGCCACCATCACCGCCGAAGCCCAGGTACGCAACGAGAACGCGTCGGCCCAGCGCTTTGGCTTCGACGTGACGCTGCGCGATACCAAGGGCCGGGCGGTCGCCACCTTCAAGGCGCCCGTACAGACCGTCGCCGCAGGTGCCACGATTACGGTCTCCGCCAAGGCGCCCGTCGGCGGCCTGCAGTTCTGGAGCTGGGGCCACGGCGCGCTGTACGACGTCGAGACCACCCTGACCGTCAACGGCAAGCCCATCGACAGGGTCATCACCCGCACCGGCTTCCGCCAGACCGCTTTCACCGACGGCATGGTCAAGCTCAACGGCCGCGTCATCCAGTTGAAGGGTTATGCCCAGCGCACCAGCAACGAGTGGCCGGCCATCGGCCTTTCCGTCCCCGCGTGGCTCAGCGACTACAGCAACGGCCAGATGCTGGCGAGCAACGCCAACTTCGTGCGCTGGATGCACACGGCGCCGTGGAAGCAGGATGTCGAGTCGCTGGACCGCATCGGCCTCATGCAGGCCATGCCGGCGGGCGACTCCGAGGCCGACGTGACCGGCCGGCGCTGGGAGCAGCGCATGGAGGCGATGCGCGACGCCATCGTCTACTTCCGCAACAACCCGTCGGTGTTGATGTACGAGGCGGGCAACCGGGGCGTCAGCGCCGAGCACATGCGCGAGGTGAACGCGCTGCGCGACCGCTTCGACCCGCACGGCGGCCGCGCGGCAGGCAGCCGCGAGATGCTGTCCCAGGCCCTGCAGAACGTGGCGGAGTACGGCGGCGAGATGCTCTACATCAACAAGAGCGCGCGGCGGCCGATGTGGGCCATGGAGTACTCGCGCGACGAAGGCGCCCGCAAGTTCTGGGACGAACTCTCGCCGCCCTTCCACAAGAACGGCGACGGCCCGCCGCACAAGGGCCAGCCCGCCCCCGGCTACAACCACAACCAGGACTCCCACGCGCTGGAGAACGTGCGCCGCTGGGTGGACTACTGGCGCGAGCGCCCCGGCACCGGCACGCGCGTGTCGTCGGGCGGCGTCAACATCATCTTCAGCGACAGCAACACCCACCACCGCGGCGCCGAAAACTACCGGCGCAGCGGCGAGGTGGATGCGATGCGCATCCCGAAGGACGGCTTCTTCGCGCACCAGGTGATGTGGGACGGCTGGGTCGATGTCGAGCGCCCCCGCGCGCACCTGCTCGGCCACTGGAACTACGCGGCCGGCACGGTCAAGACGGTCACCGTCGTCGCAAGCAGCCAGCGTGTGCTGCTGACGCTGAACGGCAAGCCGCTGGGCGCCGCGGACGCCAGCGAGCCCTTCGTCTTCCGCTTCGAGAACGTGCGCTTCGAGCCCGGTGAACTGCGCGCCATCGGCCTGGACAAGGAAGGCCGCAAGGTTTGCGAGGACGTCCGCATCACCGCCGGCGCCCCCGCGGCGCTGAAGCTGACGGCACAAACGCATCCGCAGGGCCTGCAGGCCGACGGCGCCGACCTGACGCTGGTGCAGGTCGAAGTGGTCGACGCCCAGGGCCGCCGCAACCCCGTCGCACTGGATACCGTGAAGTTCACGCTCGACGGCCCGGCCGAATGGCGCGGCGGCATCGCGCAGGGGCCGGGCAACTACGTGCTGGCGCGCGAGCTGCCGGTGGAAGGCGGCGTCAACCGCGTGCTGATGCGCAGCACGACCGAGGCCGGCGCCATCAGGCTGCGGGCCGAGGCGCAGGGGCTGGCGCCGGCCACGCTGGCACTGCGCTCGCTGCCGGTGCCGGTCCACGGCGGGCTCGGCAGGCGGCTGACCGCGGACGGCCTGCTGCCGCAATCGGCCCGCGGGCCGACGCTGGCCACGCCGTCGTTCACCGCCAGCCGCATCGCTGTCGCTGTCGCATCGGCCGAGGACGGCAGCGGCACGGCCGACCACGCCACCGACGATGACGAGAGCACGTCATGGACGAGCGCGTCCGGCCAGGGCGCCATCCGCTTCCGCCTGGCCGAGGCGGCGACGCTGAGCGAGGTCACGCTCAAGCTCGGTGGCTGGCGCGAGCGCCAGTACCCGCTGCGCATCAGCGTCGACGGCGTGCCGGTCTATCAAGGCCTGACGCCGCGCAGCCTCGGCTACGTGACACTGCCGCTGAAGGCCCACCGCGGCCAGGTCGTCAGCATCGAGCTGACCGGCGACGCCGAGGGCGGCGCCGAGACCGCCAACACCGAGGTGGCCAACCAGAAGATCGTCGACACCGGCGCCAGCCGCCTCGGCCGCGGCGTATTGGCTATCGTCGAGGCCGAGTTCTATCGACTGCCCTGAACCATGTCCCCTTCCCCCACCTTCCATCGCCGTCTCGCCCTCGCCGCCACTGCCGCCACACTCTTGGCGCCCGCACTGCCTGCGTCGGCGCAGCCGGCGGCCGCCGCCGCCCCGGCGCCACCGCCCTGGCCCAACCCGCTCGTCGTCCAGCGTGCCGACCCGCACGTCCTGCGCCAAGGCGGCTGGTACTACCTGATGGCCACGGTGCCGGAGTACGACCGGCTGGAGCTGCGCCGCGCACGCTCCATCGCCGGCCTGGCCACCGCCGAGCCCAGGGTCGTCTGGCGCCAGCACGCGCAGGGGCCGATGAGCAAGCACATCTGGGCGCCCGAGCTGGCCTTCCTGGACGGCCGCTGGTACATCCACTTCAGCGCCGGCGAGGCCAAGGAGCAGTGGAAGATCCGCCTGTGGACGCTGGAGAACGCGTCGCCCGACCCGATGCAGGGCGAGTGGACCGAGCGCGGCCAGATCAAGACGCAGTGGGACACGTTCACGCTGGACGCCACCGTCTTCGAGCACCGCGGCAAGCGCTACATGGCCTGGGCGCAGAACGACCCCGCGAGCAAGAACCACAGCACCAACATCTACCTGTCGCGCATGGCCAGCCCCACCGCGCTGGAAGGCCCGCAGGTGCGGCTGAGCCAGCCCGACTACGCCTGGGAGAAGGTGCGCCATGTCGTCAACGAGGCGCCGGCCGTGCTCATCCACGGCGGCCGCGTGTTCATGACCTACTCGGCCGCCGGCACCGGCGCCGAATACTGCCTGGGCCTGCTGTGGGCCGAGGAGGACGCCGACCTGCTGGACCCGAAGAGCTGGCGCAAGGCGCCGGGCCCCGTCTTCATCAGCAGCGCCGAGCACAGTCAGTACGGCCCCGGCCACAACAGCTTCGTCGTGGAACCCGACGGCACGGTGCTGAACGTCTTCCATGCGCGCAACTACCGCGACATCGTCGGCGACCCGCTGAAGGACACCGGCCGCGCCACGCGCGTGCAGCCCGTGCGCTTCACGGCCGACGGGTTCCCGGACTTCGGCCTGCCGCTGCGCGAGACCGTCAAGCCATGACCGTGATTGCGCTCTCTGCCGGCGCGCCGAACGTGCTCGAGGGCGACGCGCCCGACCGCATCTGCCGCCGCCCCACGCGCGCCGAACTGCACGCCTACCTGTCGCCCACACCCGCGCGCGGCCGTGCGCTCGTCTATGCCGGCGGCGGCTACCTGCAGCTGATGCACGACAAGGAAGGCGTCGAGGTCGCGCAGTGGCTGAACACGCTGGGACTGGATGCCTACGTGCTCGTCCACCGCCTGCCCGGCCAGGAAGGCCACGCCTTCGACATCGCGCTGCAGGACGGCCTGGCAGCACTCGACCACCTCGCCGCACTGCCGCCACTGCCGCTGCTGCACGTCGGCCTGTCCTCCGGCGGCCACCTGGCCGGCGTGATGGCCTGCCAGCGCCATGCCGTCGATTGCGCCGGCGCCGTCATCGCCTACGCGCCGCTGAACGCCAACCACCGCGACCACAAGTTCCCGCCGGCCAAGCCCGATTTCCCGCCGCCCGAGAAGCAGGCTTTCTACGACGCCTGGCCCATCGGCATCGCGAGCGAGCCGCACGGCTTGCCGAAGTGCCCGGTGTTTCTCGCCTATGCGTTGCACGACCCGATCGTGCCGGTCCAGCATGCGCTCAATCTCATCGTCGCGGCGCAACAGCACCAGCTCGACGTGGAAGCCCATGTCTTCCCGCA
>Ga0307411_10000142_pt1 | contig 22594 bp, 20 predicted proteins | sample DK1Ometagenome_2_FD_203712 | JGI IMG/M metagenome (GOLD analysis project Ga0307411, IMG submission 203712) | Maize rhizosphere microbial communities from greenhouse at UC Davis, California, United States - DK15-O-1 | ecosystem: Host-associated > Plants > Roots > Rhizosphere > Soil | place: USA...
TGGGACCCCACCTGAGCCCCCTCCTTCTCGGCGTGGGTGGGGTGGTCGGCGGCCTGGCTTGGGGGGCCGGGGGGGGGGGGGCCCCACACCCGGCCCCCCACGACGGCGAGGACACCGGCCACGGCCAGCGCCACCGGCACGTCCAGCAACGCGAGCACACCCAGGTAGGACAGCACGAGCACGGCGTCGAGCAGCGAACCCAGGGTCTGGCCGGTCATCAGTTCGCGGACCACGGCGATGCTGCCGAAGCGGTTCATGATGTCGCCGGTGCTGCGCTGCTCGAAGTACCGCAACGGCAACCGCAGCAGATGCGCGGTGAAGGCCAGGAGTGCGGTGGTGTCCAACCTGCCCTGCAGGTAGACCAGCAGCGAGGACCGCAGGAGCCCGGTGGCCAACTGGGCGAGGGTGACCACGCCGATCCCGACGCCGAGCAGCGCCAGCAGCGAGGAGGTGCGCAGGGCGACCGTCTCGTCGACCACGGTCCGGGTCGCCAGGGGCATCGCCAGCACCAACGCCTGCGCCACGACCGTGACCGCCAACAACTGCGCCAGCAGTCGCGTCGTGCCCGGCAGCCGCAGCAGGGAACGCGCGTAGCTGCGCCAGAACGGTTCCCTCGCGTCGGTGGTGCGGACGAACCCGTCGCCGGGGGACATGGCGAGGACGACCTTGCCCAGTCCGTCGCGGAAGGCAGCGGGGCTCAGGCGACGGCGGCCCTGACCGGGGTCGACGATGTCGACATGGCGGACGGTCACGTGCTCGACGACGACGAAGTGGTTGTCGCCCCAGTGCGCGATCAGCGGCAGCGGCAGGTCGGCGATCGCCTCGGGTGTGGCCTTGTATCCGGTCGCCTGCAGACCCAGGCTCTGCGCGGTGCGGACCAACGCGCCCGCGCTGACCCCGTCACGACCGGGTGGGCACGACTCGCGCAGCTCGCGCACCGTCGTGGAGTGGCCGTGGTAGCCCAGCACCATCGCCAGGCTGGCCATGCCGCATTCGGCGGTGCTTGCCTGCAGTACCAACGGAAGTCGCGGAAACCGTCGTCGGACGGCGGCGACGAACCCGGCGATCGGCACGGTGGTCACAGGATCCGCCCGATGGCGATGGCGAGGACCAGCAAGGCGAGCAGCACGAGGCCCAACCCCAGCCATAACAGCCGCAACGCGGCCGGTCGCACCGCGACCGGGAACATCGCGTGGTCCGTTGCCGGGGACTGGGCGGTGTCCTCGGTGAACACCACTCGCTTCTCCGACTGCTGCTTCCTGGTCACCGCTCACCCCCTCCCCGTGGTGCCGCGAACCCCGTGCCGTGCGGGCGGACAGGTCACCCGATGCCTTCGGTGACTGCCTCTCCGAGTTCGACCACGACACCGAGGTTGCGCATGGCGTCCCGGTTGACCGAGTAGTACGCCCAGATCCCGCGTTGCTCGCGGTTGAGCAGCCCCGACCCGACGAGCTGCTTGAGGTGGTGGCTCACGGTGGACTGGGCCAACCCCATGGACACGGTCAGGTCGTAGACGCACACCTCGCGCGGGCTGCCGACCAGCAGGTTCATCAACTGCACCCGAGCGGGGTGCGCCAACGCCTTGAACAGCGTGGCGATCTGACCGGCCTCGTCGGACGACAGCCGCGGGGTGGTGAGCGGCACGCTGCAGTGCGGAGGCCGCGCCGGGTCCACGTACGCCTGCTCGTCCACACTCAACCCCCATCGGATCGATGATCGGCGATCTAATAGATCGAGCCTTCTCGATGTGACCGACGGTAGTGAGGCGGGGAGGTTTGCGCAACCCTTTCGTGGGCGTCGAAACCGGTCGACCCGGCTCGACGCCCACGAGGGGCCTCTTATCAGGCCAGAGCGGCCTTCTTCGACTGGTAGTAGTCGCTCATCGCGGCGTTCGACTCGACCATCACGGACAGGGCCGTCACGAACTCCTCGACCTTCGCGCCGGGCAGGACCGCCAGCAGCCGGTCGCCGGAGATCTCGGTGAAGGTCCGCATCCCCTTGCACCCCAACGACAACCGCGGCTCCTGCGCGTTGAGCGCCAACGGCAGCGCGGCACACCCCGGACGACCGGTGACCGTCATGGAGTCACCCGTCCAGGCCGCCGTGCCCGCGGCCTCGCTGTAGAGCATCGCCTGGTCCGGGCTCAGCCACATCAGCACGACGTCCGGCGCCACCGGCACGTCGGCCAACGGCCCGTACACCGCGCCCTTGCTTCCCGCGGGTACCGAGGGCAGCGACGCGGCCTCGGCCGGGTCGAAGTACCCGACCTGGCTCATCGTCCCCACTGCCGCACCCAGTTCGCCCTGGGTCTGCTCGGGCAGTTCGAAGCCCATGACCATCGCGCCGACCGGACAGTTGAAGTGCTGCTCCGCGGTGGCGTAGAAGACGCTCTTCTCCCCGGCCCGCCAGAACGAGCAACTCGACGGCACCACCTGGTCGGCATCCGCCACGCCGTCCGGCGCCGTATCGAGGAAGGCCACCGCCACGGGCGGAATGGTCAACGACAGTAATTCCACGAGCTTGGCGGCAGATTCATGCTGTTCCACTGTTCATATCCCCTATCGAGTGCATCAGTTCGGGAATGTGAGCGATCGTCGGAGTTCAGGTCCGACGAGCACACGAAGCGGGCACGCGATACGGCGTCGTTGACCCCCGTCCTGTCGGCGCGCACCCGGTGGTGGACCTGTGCGGCGGGGTAGACGGCACCGAGAGCGCCGACCCGCAGGTCGGCGACATGGCCGAGGTGGCCTCGGCACTGCGATGACGCGACACGCGCGCGGAAACGATCAGCGTGAGCCCCCTACCCCAGAACGCCCCGAAAGTCTGCCGCCCGTCGCGCCCTGGGCGCACTCGACCATAAGGGTGCACTTGGACGTTTTTCGGTCGAGTTGCTTTCCCTGTTCGACTGCCCGTATTCCGGGACCGGGACGACGGCGACCGCCGGAGCGAATTCGTATGCGGGAGTACGCATTCGCACGATCCGCATGTGGTCACGGTTTCGCGAGGCCGCCGGTTCCGCGGCCGACGCGGGGCACCGGCCGTGACGACCTGTATGGGTCGGCTGCCCCGGCCGTGCCACGAGTCAGGGTGGGCCGACCAGGTTCGACGTCGCTGCGTCACATCACCGGATCCAGTGGATGCCCAGGGGGTGCCGCTACCTACCGCGTCCGGTCTGGTCGGGGGTGCTGTTCGGCGCGCTTGACCCTGTACCGGAGTACAGGGTTGAGGATGGGGCATGCGCAGCGGTGAGGTGGCAGCCCAGGCGGGGGTGAACCCGCAGACGTTGCGGTACTACGAGCGACGCGGTCTGGTCGAGGAGCCACCGCGGTCGCCATCGGGGTACCGCTCCTATCCGGACGAGGCGGTCGACGTCGTCCGCTTCGTGAAACGAGCCCAAGGGTTGGGTTTCACCCTTGACGGTGTGGCGGAGTTGCTGCACCTGGCGTCGGGAGGCCCCGAGGGCTGCGATGCCGCACTGACACTGGCCGAGACCAGGAAGGCGGAGTTGGACCGCAGGATCGACGACCTGACGCGGATGCGCGACTCCCTCGCCGAGTTGGTGGACACCTGCGATCGTCCGCGCACCGACCGGCGATGCCCACTGCTGCACAGCCTGCACGCCGATCGAGACGAGTCCTGATGAGACTGCGCATACTCCACGTGCCGGACTGCCCGAATCTCGCACGACTGGAACACGCGATCGACGAAGCCCTGACCGGCGACCGACACGACGTCGAAGTGGTCCGCCACGTCGTCGGCACGCCCGAGGAAGCGGCCGCGACGGGCATGACCGGATCACCGACCCTCCTCGTGGACGGGATCGACCCGTTCGCCGAACCCGGTGCGGTGCCGAGCCTGTCCTGTCGGCTGTTCCGGAGCGCTGACGGCGCTGTGCAGGACGTTCCGTCGGTCGCCGAACTCCGACGCGTCCTGGGCATCGTCACCGACGGCCTTCCGTCCCGCATCGGCTCGGGTTCTCGCCCGGTCGGTCAGCCCGGCGCTGAGGTCGTCCCCGGCCCGGCGGCGGTGCTGAGCACTTGGCGGGAGCGCACGACTCCGACCGATCCTGCCGAACGGGCGGTGCACCGTGCCGTCCTGCGGGCGTTCGCCGCCGGCGCACCACCGTCGCCTGCTGAGCTGGACCGGGCCGCCGCACCGTTCGGGGTGCCCGCGGACAGTGTGCTGACCCGGTTGCACGCGACCGACGTGATCCGGCTCGGTCCGGACGGTCGGATCCGAGTCGCCTACCCCTTCTCTGCGGTTCCCACACGACACCGGGTCCGCCTGGCCCGTGCGGTGGACGTCTACGCGATGTGCGCGATCGACGCGCTCGGCATGCCTGCCATGCTCGGCGTCGACACGGTGTTCACCACCTCCGACCCGACCAACGGCGCCCCGATCACCGTCGCTGTCACGACGGGGCAGTCGGTATGGGAACCCGCGGCCGCCGTGGCGTTCGTCGGCGCCCGGCCCGGCGGCGGACCGTCCGCGGACACGTGCTGCGACTACCTCAACCTATTCGTCGACCGCCCGACCGCCACCGCGTGGGCAGCCGCGAACCCCTTGGTCTCCGGAGAGATCCTCGATGGTGCCGACGCCGAGCTCCTGGGCCGGAGGATCTTCGGCGAATTGCTCGGCGGCCACAGGTAGGGCGTCGAGTCGGTCATGCAGCTCACGCTGAACGCTCGCCTACGTCTCAAATGTTTCAGGGCGGCCAGCTTGACAAGAGTCGGGCCGATCCTTGCAACCCGCCTTGCTCCGGTAGCGGTGTCTGGCCAGTCCGCCGTGGTCGGCGGATACTGCGGAGGTGGACAAGAGCGCCGTTCACGACGACATGGACCGGGCGAAGGCGACCTTCCATCGACTTCTCGACGCTGCGGGCAGCGGTGACCTCCGCCGGCCTTCCGATGGCACCCGGTGGACCAACAGGGAACTCCTGTTCCACATGCTCCTGGGCTACCTGATCATGCGTGCGTTGTTCATGCTGGTCCGCGTTGTCGGCCGGCTGCCCGACGGTGTCGGTCATGCCTTCGCGCGCGTGCTCAACGCGGGGACGAAGCCGTTCGACTTCGTGAACTACCTCGGCTCACGCTTGGGTGGGAACTTCCTTACACCGCACCGCATGGGGGTCATGTTCGATCGGGTGATCGCGGCCATGCACCGGAGACTCGATGCGGAGACCGACATCAGTCTGGCTCGGGGCATGCACTACCCGACTCGGTGGGACCCGTTCTTCGCCGACTTCATGACGCTGGCCGACCTCTATCGCTTTCCGACTCAGCACTTCGATTTCCACCGCCGCCAGCTGACCCTCACCGACAACGAGCACTGAAAACTCTTTCCACTTGGGCAGTCGCGGGTGCGCTGTATCGGCAAGGGAACGGCGACGACGTGACGAGGTTCGGCGGAAGCTGACGGGCCCGGAGGGCCACAGTAGGCGCTCGCCGATCACCGGATCGGGTGAACTCTCGGCGCCGGTGCACGCCCGTGCGTTTCGATGGCTCGATGGACTCAGGCGAGCCTGACGGATGGTCCACCGACGAGGGCGACCCGCTCGGGTCGTCGAGGTTGTGGTCGCATCGATGTCGTTGGGAGGACCTCGCCGAGCTGGACGGCCACGTCGACGACGGCCGCGAGGGACTGGTGCTCACAGCGGACTGGGCACGCCGCTGGACGGCGACGCGCCGCTACGGAGGCGGGGAAGTCACCGCCGCGGTGCGTGATCTCGCGTCGATGCCCACGGCGGGAGCCGAACCGGTGCGCGGGTTCTCCTGGCATCGAGGACAGCGCCATCGTCCAGGCCTGCAGTTCCTGGTCAGCACCGGCCGCTACCACGGGTACGAATCCTTGCAGGAAGCCCGATTGCTGCTGGCGCTGGACTTCGCCGCGGATCCGACCGACGTGGTCAGCCAGCCGCTGCGTCTCCGGTACTCCACCGGCGACGGGTGGCGCGAGCACACACCCGACTTCCTGGCCGACATCGGCAGCGGCCGGTGGTTGATCGACGTGCGGCCCGCGGCGCGGGTGGCCGCGCAGGACAGGGTCGCGTTCGCCGCCACCGCGGAGGCGGCGTTGCTGCACGGCTGGTTCTACGCGGTGGTGACCGGCTGGAAGCCGCACGTCGCGACGACAGTGGATGCGCTGTCCTCACAACGACGCCCATTGACCGACCCGCTCGGGATGATCGGCGTGCTCCTGGCGGACACGGCCACCGCAGTGCGGCCCTTCGCGGAGTTGGCCGAGCGCACCCCGGTACCCGCTGTCGCGCGTGCCTTCCTGCTGCACCTGCTGTGGCACCGCCGGGTCGGCATCGACCTGGCGCGTCCCCTGAGCGACCGGACGCTGGTCCACCCGGCCGGGAGCCTTCCGCGGTGACCGGGGTCGGCGTGGACGTGAGCCCCGGTACGCGGCTGGTGATCGACGACGAAGAGTGGACCGTCGAGCATGCCGAACCCCAGTTGGGGCATGCGACGTTGATCGCCTCGGGCGGTCGGCGGATGCGGGTGAGCCTCCGCTTCCTGGCCAACCACCCCCGGTGCCGGCAGTCCACCCGGTCACCCTCGACAGCCTCGTCCGGGCGAGGCCGTCAGCCCGCAGACCTGAGCGACCTGACACCACGACAGCGCGAACTCGTCGAACTGCGTGTTGCACACCTGGCGGAAGTGGACACCGGATTCCGCAGCGGTGACCCGAACCGGCCGGCGGCCCACGAACCCAAGGCGCAGTACGACCCGACGACCACCACGGTGACCGGACGCCGACAGGCCAAGGTCGTCGAGCTGGCCGCACTCGACCGTGAGCAGGCTCGGCAGTCGGGGTTGGACAAGGTCAGCTATCGCACGTTGACCCGGTGGGAGACGCAACGCCGCCGCTACGGCGCGATCGGCTGCGCCGACGACCGGTGGGTCCGTGTCGCCGGCGGGCGACCCAGCATCGGCGAGCCGGTGCGGGAAGCCATCCACGCGGTGCACGCCGAATCGCTGCACCGCTCGAGGATGAGCCTGCGCACCAAGTACCGGATGGTGCACCAGTTCGTCCACGAGCAGCACGGCCCCGACGCGGTCGCGACGATCCCCAGCTACCGGACCCTGTGCCGGGTCTGGAGGGAATGGTTCGGCACAGGAGGCGGCCGCCAGCGCTACCTCCGCTCCGCGGCGCTGCCGACCAGCGGCCACCACGTCGTGGTGCACCGCCCCGGACAGGTGGTCGCGCTGGACACCACGATCCTGCCGGTCAAGGTCCGCGAGACCGTCTTCGGCGATCCGGTGTCGGTGCACCTGACACTGGCGCTGGACGTCTACACCCACTCACTGTCCGCGTTCCGGCTGACGCTGGTGTCCGACAGCGCGGTCGACGTCGCGATGCTGTTACGCGACATCACGATGCCGCTGCCGATGCGCCCAGGATGGGGCGAGGAGCTGGAGTGGCCCTATCCCGGTGTCCCGGCCGCGGTGGTCGCCCAGTTCGCCGGGCACAAGGTCGCCGGACTGCCGTTCTTCGCCCCCGAGACCATCACCACCGATCACGGGTCGGTCTACCGCAACCACCACCTCGTCGAGGTCCAGCGAGTGCTCGGCGCGAACATCCTGCCCGCACGGGTGCTGCGCCCGACCGACAAACAGACCGTGGAACGGGCCTTCGGGGCGATCCGCAGCCTGCTGTTCGAGCACCTGCTCGGCTACGTCGGGGTCGACGTGGCCGACCGCGGCGCGGACCCGGAAGCCGACGCCGTGCTCACCATCGAGCAGATGGAGCACCTGCTGGCGACCTGGATCGTGGCGGTGTGGCAGACACGGCGGCTGGGCGAGTACGCGCCGAGCTGGGATCCCGGCGGTGACCACAGCCCCAACAGCCTGTTCGCCGCCGCCATGGAACAAGGCGGGTTCGCCCTGCAGATCCCGACCCCGGAGCTGTACTACCAACTGCTGCCCGCCCACCACGTCGTCGTGCACGGCAGGCGCGGGGTGAAGATCCGCGGCCTGTTCTACGACGGACCCGCGCTGGATCCCTACCGCGACCGGCCATCCACCCGAGGCGGGCGGCACAAGGGGCGGTGGGTGATCCGGCGTGATCCCCGCGACGCCCGCTCGGTGTTCTTCCAGGACCCGCTGACCCACGCCTGGCACACGCTGCGGTGGACCGGGCTTCCACCCGAGGGCGAGATGCCGTCGTTCAGCGACACCCGCGTGAGCGAGCTGCTCGCCGCGGCCCGCCGGGCAGGTCTGCGTCCGCGCACCGACGCCGAACTCCTGCCGCTGCTGCTGGAGCTGATCGGCGCGCACATCCCCGTCGCCGCCTGGCCGACGATGAGCAAGACCAGACGGGGCGAGCACGCCCGCGAGCACACTCGCGGCAAGGCCGCGGCCGCCGACCGGCGCACTGCCCGCCCTGTGCGCGTCCAACCCGACGCAGGCCCGGTGTCGCCCAGCGTCGCAGCGCCGACGTCCACGCCGGGCGAGCCCGATCGACCAGGGGTTCCGGGCCCGAGCTGGCCACACCGCGCCCGCGCCACGGAGCAGACCCTTGATCAGGACCGTCGACGCCGCCGAGAACTCGCCGCACATCAACAACCGACCGGGACACCGACGCGTCTGGGCGAATCGTTCCGCAGCGGCAATCTGTTCCTGCTCGCCGACGAGGATCCCGACGACGCACCAGGCACGCCGCCACAGGGAAGTACCTCGTGACCATCGAGCCCACGCCGCCCTTCGTCCTACCCGACGTGATCGCAGACCGCGAGAGCGTCCACGGCTGGCGCCACTGGCGGTTGACCCGCCACGCCTTCCACCCCGCACCCGTGCTGACCCTCGCCGAGTACCGCGCGCTGAGCCCGCGCCATCGGCACCTGCACGACCTGCACCGCGCCGCCACCCACGCCAACCTGCCCCTGCAGGAAACACCGATGAGCATGGCGGTGGCCCGGTTGATGCGCTCCCGACTGCAGACCAACGCCCTCAAACACCGGCCGACCACCCGACCAGGCCTGATGATCACCGGCGGCGGATACCAGGGCAAGACCGAGACCGCATGCGAGATCGCGGCGGCGTTCGAGGACACCTGGCTGGACCTGCACTCCCACCTCAACCCCACCGCCACACCGGGAACCCGCGACCTGCACGCACCGGTCGCCTACGTGCAGACCCCGGTGACCGCCAAACCCAAGAGCACCTGCGAGGCGATCCTGGACTTCTTCGGTGCCGAACACCACCGCATGACGCTCCCGCAACTCACCCGCGCCGTCCGCATGTCCTTGCGCGACCACGGCAACCGGGTCCTGCTGCTCGACGACATCACCCGCCTGAAGATGCACCGCGCCGACGACCAGGACACCCTCGACCTGATCCGCGCGTTCATGAGCATGCACACCACGCTCGTGCTGATCGGGGTGAACATCCCCGGATCCGGTCTGCTGCGTGAAGGCCGCCACGACCCGCGGACCAGGCAATGGGTGTTCCCACCCTCCGCCGCCGCACTGGGCGACGAGCCCTCGACCCAGACCGAGCGTCGCTTCGACCTGGTGCACCTCGAACCGTTCCGCTATGACACCCCGCACAACATCGCCGCCTGGACCACACACCTGGCCGGTATCGGGCAGCACCTGCGGTTGTTCGAAGCCGACGCGGACATGCTCCTCGGCGGCACGATGCCCGAGTACCTGTTCCGCCGCACCAACGGCGTGGTGGGCCTCCTCGAACGGCTCGTGGAGGAGGGATGCGCGGAGGCACTGGGCACCGGCGCCGAACGACTCACCCAGGACCTGCTCGACGCCATCCCGATCAACCTCGGCAACGACCCGACCCGCGACGCCACAGCCGGCGAGGTCCCACCGGTTCCCGAGGTCGCACCCGCACCGTCACCCCGACGAACCGGCAGGGCACGCAACACCGTCTTCGACGACCCTGGCGTCCCCGGAGCGGCGGGCGACGTCGACACCAGGCCATGACGATCCGCACCCTGGCGCGGAGCCTCGATCCGCTGCCCGACGAGTCGTTGGTCGGGTTCCTGCTGCGACTGTCGCACCGCCTGGACATCACACCCGGCCGGTTGGCGGTGCTCACCGGTCTGGCCACAGGGACCAGGCGGTCGGCGATCGCGATCCACCAACTGCGCATCCCACCGTCGCAAGCGATCGACTTCGCCCGCGCCACCCGCCTGACCAGCCTGGAGGTCGCCGGGCTGTGCCTGGACAGCCTGCGCGACCGCTACCCACCCTTGGACCTGGACTACCCGGCTGAGGCCAACTTCGTCCGCCGCAGCAAGAAACTCCCCGGCGCACGCGGCTGGCTGCGCACGAACTCGTCGCCGTACTGCCCGGACTGCCTGGCCGGTGACGGCAGCCCGATCCAGGACGCGCACGGTGGTTCCTGGCGCAAGCAGTGGCGGCTGTCGCTGGTCTTCGCCTGTCCGATCCATCAGCGGCTTCTCAGGACCCGATGCCCGCGCTGCCACACCGAGGCGCTGCGTCGGTCGCGCGGCATGCTCCTGCCCGGCGGCAAGATCATCAGCCACCCGGCCCGCTGTCGCAGTGCCGGGACCCCGTCGGGTGCCGGCTCCCCATCGGCTTGTGCACACCGCCTCGACGATCCAGCCGGTCTCGCGGACGAACCGGGCCCTGAAACACTGCGCTACCTGGTCGACTTCCAGCGCCGGGCGCTGCGGAACATGCGTCTCGACCAGCCGGACACACCACCGGACTCGCGGGGGCTCGGCCAGTACTTCTACGATCTGTTCCTGATCATGGGACTCATCCGCGCGTCCTGGCCGGTCGCTGCGCAGCTCGCTCTACCGCAGACCGACCGCGACGCGATCACCACACACGTCGAGCATCAGCAGCGGCAGATCGCCCAGCGCCGCGAAGACGGCAAGCGCGCGTGGGACCTCACCAGGCACGACGGGCCGCCCGACGATCCGCACACGTGCGCGCATCTGCTGGCCCTGGCCGACCACCTGCGTCCCGACGGCGGAACCGCCCCCGGGGGCAAGCTCGACGTGCTGATCTCGGCAGTGATCGGCAGGCGCTCCTGGTTCCGACATCTGCAGGTCGCCGGTGAGCCCTGCTCACCTGAGCTACGTGCGATCACCGCACCGCACATCGCCGCACACACTCCGGTTCCCCGGCCTCGCCGACGAGATGAAGCGCCGCCACCACGACAACCGATACCGCCACGACAACCGAAACCACGACGACAACCGCGACCCAAACCACCGCCACGTCCGAAACCGCAACGGCGGCCGGTCCGGCCCGAACCGGTGCGGAAGGATCCACAGTCGCTGCACCGGTTCGACCACCGCCATGTCCCGCACTACTTGCCAGAGCAGTACATCCAGCGTTTGCTCACGCTCGTCGACGACCCTGCGATGAACCCGAAACTGGTCCATCGTTACGCCTCGACCACGGTGATCCGGATAGCCGCCGAGTGCAGCATCAGCGCCGCCGGCCGCAAGCTCGGGATGCCACCGGCGTGGGCGCACCGCGCCTGTCACCACGTCACTTCGTGGGCACGGAACCACGGTGTCCAAGCCGATCTCGACGCCGAGACGAACGCCATCGTCGACAACCTCGACGCCTCAGCGACGTTGATCGACTATCAGCAACGCCGCGAAGCGCTGTGCGATTGGTCGATCCCGGCCGACGACTGGGAGTTGCTCATCGACCCACTCCGTCGCGCCGAGCGGGAGGCCAGCTCGCCATCACGTACCGACTGGGGTCCGCGCAAACGGTATGTCGTATCGCTGCTGCTCTGGGCAGAGATCACCCGCGGCGACTACCTTCTCGCGCCGCTCTACCTCGCCAGAACAGCCCACCCGGTCGACCACAGCTTCGTGAATCTCTTCCATCGCACGACACATCAACTCGGCTACGGACAGGTCGCGCCCGATGGACGGGGTGGACACATCTTCTCGCTCCTGCACGCGCTGGATCCCTACCGCGTCCGCATCGAAACGGCCATCGATAGCGGCGAACCGGGTTCGGGCTAGGAGCGGAAGCCCAGGGCCGCGATGCTCTGTGAGGATCTTGGTGCCAACTAGCTTGGCCAGGTGCCAACTATCGTGTCCCGTCACATTAAGTCGTAAAGTTGCGGTCCTACGCTATTCGGCGCATGCTATCGCTCACCTGTTCGAGGGAGTGCATCTCCGGGTACCCGGTGCGCTCCTCCGCTGCACTTCCCACGGCGGACGACGACCGTGGGAGATGTGTGTCGTGGGCTTCGACAACAACCCCGCCGTGCCGTGGCGTGAGGTGGAAGGCGCGCTGTCGGGTCGCGAGGTACCGGCGGTCGGCGACGGTGGGGACGCGCCCGCCTGGTCGCGCAAGCGCGACGGGTACGTCGCACCCGAAGACCTCGACGGTCGACTCGTCACCGGCGACGGACCGCCACCCGACCGGGTGCCCTACGCGGAGTTGCACTGCCATTCCAACTTCAGTTTCCTCGACGGCGCCAGCCACCCGGAGGAGCTCGTCGAGCAGGCCGTCCGTCTGGGCCTCGACGTCCTGGCCCTCACCGACCACGACGGCATGTACGGCGTGGTGCGCCTGGCCGACGCCGCGCGGGAACTCGGCCTGCGTACGGTGTTCGGCGCGGAGCTGAGCCTGGGTCTGTCTTCCCGGCAGAACGGGGTACCGGATCCGGAAGGGCAGCACCTGCTCGCGCTGGCCCGCGATCCGGAGGGCTACCGGAGACTGTGCCGGACGATCTCCTCCGCCCAATTGCGCGGCGAGGAGAAGGGCCGCCCGGTCTACGACCTCGACGAGGTGGTCGACGACCTGGCCGGACACGTCGTGGTGCTGACCGGGTGCCGCAAGGGATCGGTCCGCGGTGCGCTCGCCTCGGACGGGCCGAACGCCGCCGCGGCCGCGCTGGCCGACCTGGCCGACCGGTTCGGCACCGAGCACGTGGTGGTCGAGCTGGTCGACCACGCGATGCCGGAGGACTCCACCCGTAACGATCTGCTCGTCGGGATGGCCGCCGAGCTGCGGTTGCCGACGATCGCGACCAACGCCGTGCACTACGCGCACCCGGCGCGGGGCCGCTTGGCGGCGGCGATGGCCTCGGTGCGGGCGCGGCGGAGCCTGGAGGAGATGGCCGGGTGGCTACCGCCGAACTCCGCCGCCGCGCTGAGGTCGGGGGCGGAGATGGCGCGCCGGTTCGCCCGCTACCCAGGTGCGGTGCAGCGTGCCGCACTGCTGGGCATGCAGTGCGCGTTCGACCTGGAGGTCGTCGCGCCGAACCTGCCGCCGTTCCCGGTCGGCGAAGGCCACACCGAGGCCAGTTGGTTGCGACAACTCACCGAGACCGGCGGCCGTCGCCGCTACGGCGCCCGCGACGAACACCCGGCGGCGTGGCGGCAGATCGACTACGAGCTCGGCGTGATCGAGCAGCTCGGGTTCCCCGGCTACTTCCTGATCGTGGACGACATCGTGAGGTTCTGCTCCGAGCGCGGGATCCTGTGCCAGGGAAGGGGATCGGCGGCGAACTCGGCGGTCTGCTTCGCGTTGGGCATCACCAACGTCGACGCGGTCAAATACGATCTCCTCTTCGAACGATTCCTTTCACCGTCACGCGACGGTCCGCCGGACATTGATCTGGACCTCGAGTCCGACCGTCGCGAAGAGGTCATTCAGTACGTCTACGAACGCCATGGCCGCCGTCACGCCGCCCAGGTCGCGAACGTGATCACCTACCGTTCGAGGTCGGCGGTCCGCGACGCGGCCCGCGCGCTCGGACACCCGCCCGGAACGCAGGACGCGTGGAGCAAGGGCCTGGACGGGTGGAGCTCGATCGCCACCGCGGCCGCCGACCCGGATCAGCCGATCCCGGCCGACGTGCTCGTCTTGGCCTCCCAGTTCGAGGGCGCACCGCGGCACCTCGGCGTGCACAGCGGCGGCATGGTCATCTGCGACCAGCCCGTCAGCGAGGTCGTCCCCGTGGAGTGGGCGCGCGCCGAAGGACGCACGGTCCTGCAGTGGGACAAGGACTGTTGCGCGTCGGCTGGGCTGGTCAAGATCGATCTGCTCGGGCTGGGGATGCTCTCCGCGATCCACTACGCGGTCGACCTGGTCAGCGAGCACGAGGGCGTCGAAGTCGCCTTGTGGCAGCTGGACCTGGCCGACCCCGAGATCTACGACATGCTCTGCCGGGCGGACACCATCGGCGTCTTCCAAGTCGAGTCGCGGGCCCAAATGGCCACCCTGCCGAGGCTCCGGCCGCGGTCGTTCTGGGATCTCGCGGTGGAGGTCGCGCTGATCCGGCCAGGGCCGATCCAGGGCGGCAGCGTCCACCCCTACATCGCCCGCCGTCAGGGAGCACCGTGGAAGCACGACCACCCGCTGCTGGCCCGGGCCCTGGACAAAACCCTTGGCGTGACGTTGTTCCAGGAGCAGGTTATGCAGATCGCGGTGGACTGTGCCGGGTTTACCGCCACCGAGGCCGACGAGCTCCGGAGGGCGATGGGCGCGAAACGCTCCGGCCGCAAGATGGAGAAGTTGCGCGACCGGTTCTACGCCGGTGCCGCCGAGCGCGGCATCACCGGCGACCTCGCGGACAAGATCTTCCTCCAGGTCAAGGCGTTCAGCGGGTATGGCTTCCCCCAGAGCCACGCGCTGAGCTTCGCGCACATCGTGTTCGTGTCCGCGTGGCTCAAGCGCTACCACCCCGCCGCGTTCTGCGCGGCGCTGCTGCGCGCGCAGCCGATGGGCTTCTACTCCCCGCAGTCGCTGACCGCCGACGCCCGCCGCCACGGCGTGCACGTGCGCGGCGTCGACATCAACGCCAGCCTCGCCATCGCGGTGCTGGAACCCGAACCTTCCAGCACCGGCGGGCAGGCTGTGCGGATCGGGTTGGGCGTGGTCCGCACGATCGGCGCCGACCTGGCGCAGCGCATCGTCGACGAGCGTCACCGAGGCGGCCGGTTCACCGCGATCGAGGACCTCACCCGCCGGGTGCAGTTGACCGTGCCTCAGGTCGAGGCGCTGGCCACCTCCGGCGCGCTGCGACCCTTGGAACCCTCGCGGCGCAAGGCGTTGTGGTCGGCCGGGGCCGCCGCGCGCGAAGGGGTCGACGCGCTGCCGGGCACCGCGATCACCGCACCGCCCCCGGCGCTGCCGGGGATGACGATGTGGGAGGTGATGGCCGCCGACGTGTGGGCCACAGGCCTGGTCCCCGACGGGCACCCGGTGCAACTGCTGCGCGAGCACCTGCAGCAGCTCGGCGCGATCGCCGCGGTCGACCTGGCCTCCGTCGAACACGGCACCCGGGTACTCGTCGGAGGCGCGGTCACCCACCGACAACGCCCGGCGACCGCGGGCGGGGTGACCTTCCTGAACCTGGAGGACGAGACAGGCTTGGTCAACGTGGTCTGCTCGATCGGTGTCTGGGCAAAATTCAAACCCGTCGCCCGCCTGAGCCACGCGCTGCTGGTGCGAGGCATCGTCGAGAATGGCGAGGGCGTGGTCAACCTGGTCGCGGACCGAATCGAAACGCTCGATTTACGCACGGTCGCAGGGCTGAAGTCCCGTGACTACCGCTGATCCTGGCGTCTCCGCGTTGTTGTTGTTGTCGGATCTCAATCCCCGTGACCATACCTCAATGATCTTGGCCAACGAATGGCGAAAATGCCATTGGATTAAGATTGATCATCGCTGGGCCATCCGAGTGAGTCTTGGTGACTCGCAGGCTCATGTGTGACGGGAGCCGGGATCAGCCTGCCCAAGGGGACGTTCCCTGTCTGACTACGGTGAGGGCGCTAGGTTCGAAGACTGGCCAGATGTCGATCTGGTAGTTGAAGTGGTCGCCAGGTGCGTCTGGGTCGGAGTCGGCGGGTGGAGCTGACGGTATGTAGGAGACTCGCGTGCGATATCGGCCAGGAGTTACGGTCAACGCGTGTTCGGGCTGGGGCGGCTGTGTGCAGCCGAGGATTGATACGGCCCCGGTCGGAACGTCGAGGTCGGCTTCCACGACATGTTCGGCGTTGATGGTCAGTTGCGGCGGGCTGGTGTGGACTGCCAGGACCGTTTCGACAAGGTCCTCACGTGCCGTCCCCACTGAGATCGAGTGCGGCTCTAACCCGGTTCGGTGCAACTGGACGGCGTCCTCGGTCCAGCCGCCTGGGGGACGATCGGGGTCCATGGCCGCGCCGGTGCGCATCGCGTGGTCGTGAGCGTCAACGTCCTGAACGTAGAACTGCCCGTATTCGGCGAACAGAACGGCATGCCGCACTACGATCATCGCCACAACGTAGTGCTGCGATGATCGCGGGTGCTGCTCGGTGAGCCGCCGCGCACGAGGGCTGCCTGAGGAAGTGACACGGCAACTGAGACTGATCATGTGCCACCGGCGTAAGACAGCGAGAGAATGTGCACGTAGCGCAAGATCGACATGTCACGCGGGATGAGAACCTACAGTTGTTGTTGGCGTTGTTCGCCGGACCTTGCGTTCCACCACCGACACGATCCAAGGGCCCATGGACACACTGACGGACGATGAGCGGCATCTGATCGACTGGACGCACATGCTGGCTGCGGCTGCAGGGAAACATGTCGCACGCTACGCCGAGGTCGCCGGGCCGCCGTACCGCTCGGCTTACGAGCTGCTGCTGGATTTCGGGCGCGTCTTCGCCCCACGTGCCACCCCGCCAGCCGAGTCGACCGAGCCTGGCCAGTGCGTCCGTAACGCCTCCGACTACGCGGATCGTTCCGACAGCGCAGTCGTAGTGGAGGGTCTAGCTATCCGGGCCGGCACACACGGCATGCCCATCGAACATGCGTGGTGCGCCACTGGCGCGACCGCGCTGGACCCGACATGGTCGGACGGCGTGGCATACCTCGGCATACCGTTCGCGAACGCCTTCCGTCGACGCTGTCAGCAGACCACCGGTCACTGGTCACTGCTGTGGTCGACCACTGTCCGGGACCTACTTCGGGACGGCATCCCTGACGACGCCTTGGCCGACATCGGAGCCCGGCCCTAGAAGGCAACGGTCCAGGCTGCGGCGCCGATCATCTCGCCCGCGCGTGACGCCATCGGCAACCTCGCGCGTTGCGCACCCACGCGGGCGAGGCCAGAGTGCGCGGCGAGAACATACAGCCGAGCACACAACCGAGAGGACTCGAAGTTGGCCGGCTTTTGGCCAACGGACGCCTTCACGCAGCGGTAAGAAGTAGACGGAACGCGGTAATCAGAAATCAGCTTGACGGCCATAACCAATCTGACCATGGCGGGGCAATGCACGAGTCGAGCTTCTCGCACCAGATCAACGGCTGCGACGAATGTCAGCGCTATCAAGCGGACATGCGCGTCGAGCCTGACACTGGCAAGGATGCGGCGAAGTGGTGTCATCGATGTGCCGGCAGGTTGTTGAAGAAGCTGACGAACTCCGGCTCTGTCGCGAAAGTGCGGGCGTTCGTCCCAACCGTCGAACCTACGGACCGGGAACCGGAGATGCCACCTGATCCTGGGTGGACGGTCGATCTCTCCATTGACGTGCTGACGCGGGCCACGCCACGGGCGTCGAAGCTGGTCCGGGTACTGCTCGATGAGGGTGGTCGCGCTACGCCCGCGAGACTGAAGAAACTTCTCGGAGTAGGTTCACTCAGCGGAATCTTGGCCTCGTTGAACGCGGCCTCCCGGCACTACTGGCGAGCTCGAGGCGGGTTCCCCAAGGGATCGATCTTTGTTGCCACGCCACGGCCTTTTCCTGGCACAAGATCCGTGGCAGACAAGGTGCATTCCTACGCACTCCCTGCCGGGACCGCAGAGATCTGGAGCACGGCACTACGACGCCTCGGCCGGTGACCGCGGTTCGCCACTGGGCGGGGCATGCTCGAACCCTTCCGATCGAGGAAATGACACGGCATCTGGGACTGATCACGGTGACATCGCGCGACTGAACGCCCTGAGTAGCCAAGCTGCCGAGCCTGACTGGCTACCCTGTCTGCATGACATCGCCGCCGTGGTGGACCACCATCGTTGCCGCATGCGCGGGTAGCGCATTGACGCTGGCGGCAACGGTGCTAACAGCTATTGTGGCCAACCACTACGCAAGGAAACGATGGCAGATCGATCTACTTCATCAGCGGTTTCTGGAACGCGAGAAGTCGCTCTACGAGTCCCGCCTGTCGACATACGCAGAGATAGTCAAACTGACATATAAGTTGGATGACTTGATCCGAGAGTGGCATGAGGTAGCAGCATCTTCCTCTGATCTCCCGCTGGAGCAGGTAGCCGCCGCGAATCCCGTGGTCGACGACTTGAATAGGTTTGCGCACATAGTGCCAGTGATCAGCGGCGAGCAGGTGGTGGACGCCTTCGATTCTTTCCTGCGCGAGTGCGCTTCCCTTGAAGATCCGATCAGTCGTCAGCGGATCGCGGAGACAATGGGTGATGTCATCGTTGCGATTCGTCATGAGATCGGCGCAGACCTGGGTGAGAGCATGACCATTGGTCAGGCTGCCTTCCGGCGCACCGCTGCAGCGAGTACCCGCTGAGCTTGTATGCGCCCGCCGTCAGGGTCGCTTTCGACGCGCGCGGCGGCAACACCATGCGAACGCCTACCCCCGTAAACCTTGCGGGGGTAGGTTCCGCCGCCTGTGGCATGTCGATCTTGTGCGGTCAGGAACGGGCAGGTCGAACAAGATCGACGTGCCGCAAGCAGTGGGACCCTGCAGACCCCGCCCTTATCTGCCATCGCAACCATCGCACTATCGGGCCCGACCGCCGCTCGACACCCGGACCGCAAGTCATTCGGATTCGCGGATAAGGCGCATGGCCGTGGCCACGTCGGTTTTGCTGTGCCGAGGAAGTCAGCCAGTTCGACCATGGCTCTACTTCGTATCGTGGCCGGTCCATGCTCGCGTCGATATACACCGGCGTACCGTCGACCAGCTCGCCTACAATCGGGTTGATGCGAGCGATCGCGACGCGCCGCAACGTTTCCAGGATGTCCACGGCACTGAACTTCACGGCCATGAGAGTCGCAACGCCGCATGTCTGCAGAACTGTTAGATGCAACGCGAGCCGACCCTTGCCAGCCTGGTCGAGTAACACGGCCGGTTCCACGAGATCACCACTCAGCCAGTGACGGACGTGGCGCAGAATGGCGACCGCATCGTCGCCGGAGGCCGCCGCGTGAGCAAGAGCGTTCAGGAGATCAACCGCAAGCCGGTGGAAGAAGGCATCCTCGCCTCCCCGACCTGGTAGTGCACCGGCAAGCATCTCGGTCAGCAAGCCGGAGTCGAGCAGCATATCGACCGCGTACTCGGCACTGTGCAGGGGCAGCTGCGGACCATCGGCCGTCATTCTTATGAGTATGCCTGAAAAGTCCGGGATGTCAGTTCGCGCCTCCTCGCCGTCGCCACGCATCATGTGGCCCAGTACAGAACCCTATGACGCTTTGGACAACCACGAGGCCAGACCCTGTCGGACCTTGGACGGGCTCGACGGCAGCTGGCTGCTCGTCGGGCACCTACGGGACTCGGGCCACGGACATCCGGTCTCCCGCCATCGAGATCCACTCGGCCAGTCGATGATCCAGGGCTGCGGTAGGGACCTCGGGGCACTGGGGCGGGTTCACCAGCATCAGCTTGTTGTTGTGCAGTCGGTTCGGGAGCACGCACGACGACAATTCCGGCGACAAGGTCGCTCGCTCAGCGTGGTGGAGTGCGACCGTCGCACATCTTGCACGTAGCCGGGCGGGCGACGGCGAAGGCCGACGCCCGCTACGAAACCCTGGACCATCTGGGACCATCGAAGTCGCCTGGACTGTACGTACTCTTGAGGTACATGCGGTCAGGGCGCTGCCGGTAGACCACGTGCTTGTCCGGCCAGACGAGCCAGCGCCCCGTGATGTTGGGGACGACCTCTTCGTAGACCACGGCGTCTGCGGCGTCGAGCCCGTCAGGAAGCTCCTGGAGCGCGTCAAAAGGTGTTCCGGCCACGACCGGAATCATGCCACGCGAGCAGGAACAGTTTCGTCCTGCCGAGATGTGATCTTGAGGGCCCTACTGCGGGCAGCTCTGGCGATGGGCGGAAGGGCGAGTGCCTTGGCGCGAGCACGTGCAGTCAGATGTTCAACGGGCTTTTCCGCGACCCTATCGTCTCTCGACTGATCAGGGACGACGTGCAGCTGCGGCTCGACGACCGGCTACTGCGGGGATGTCACCGCTCTGAGGCGGATCCGCGTCACCGTGATGGCGCTGCCTTCGCAGCAGGCTGGTCCACCTGTTGCCGGGCAATCCGTGTGAACATGCGTTCGATGCTGTCGGCGTGCGTGGGCACTCGTGCGATCAGGAACCGACGTGCGTCGTCGTGCCACTGTGCGTCGAGCCGGCCGTGGACCAGCCCGGTGATCAACGCGGCCAGATGTTTCGAGCAATTCTGGGCATCGAGCGGGATTCGACGGCCGATCAGGCGACGCAGGCGGTTTCGTTCGGACTCGTCGCACTGGTTGACCTTGACCGTACGCTCGAACTTGAGGTGCAGGGCGATACCGAGGAGGTAGTCGCGGGGCGCTGTGGCCCGATTGATCCCGGCCCGCCGCCTTCCCGCGTACCGCGTGGTAACCCAGCCGTCGACGGCAGGTCCGGCGATCAGCCTGTCCACGAGGTGAACCAGGTCGCCGTCGATCGCGCCGAGCAGGGGACGGAAGGCATCCGGACGCCGACGAAGTCGTTTCGCCAGTCGTGCCAGGCTTTGGTGGACGAACAACTCGCCGGCACGCTGTAGTCGTCGTCCATGGCGGATGCGCCAGATCCGGACCATCGTGCGCCAGACCAGCCAACCAGGCCAGAACATCGCAGGCGTGGCGATGGAGGCGGTCGCGTTGAGCCAGGCGACGAAGCCGGTACCCGCGACGGAGTCGCCTGCTCGCCCGGGTGTCAACGACTCGTTGCTGCGGTAGCGGTTCTCGCGATGGACCAGTGCCACGAGATTACCCACGACGTAGATCGACCATGCCCAGGTTGTCCAGTCGTGCTGGGCCGGAGACCACAAGTTCATCGACGCGCCGCCCGTCCGTGCCCGGTCACGTCCGTGCTGCGGCGGGGTTGCCGATGGCGTGCGCGTCGGGTTGCGCTCGAATTTCCGGCGTCAGATGGGTGCCGAGTTGGGCGACCAGGAGCACCATCTGGTGGCCGACCGCGGCGGTGTCACAGTGGCGTGCCGCGAGAACGGCCAGGCACGCCCTGTCGCCGACTGCGGCGAGGAGCAGAAAGCCTTGTTCCATCTGCACCATGGTCTGCATCACCGCACCCGCCTCGAAAAGACGTGCGGCACCTTGAGTCAGGCTGAGAAGGCCTGCGGTCACCGCAGCAAGTTGCTCGGCGGGGTCCTGAGGTAGTTGTCGGGACCGGTACAGCAGAAGGCCGTCGGTGGAGATCACCACCGCGTGGGACACCCCGGTGGTGTTGTTCGCGAACCCGTCGATGAGCCACGAGAGATCCGCGAAGTTCGCTCCTTGTGCGTCGGTCACGCCTGCTCCTCGGGTGTGACGGTGGGGATGCTGTCGGCGGTGGAAGCGGGCGTGGAGAGGGCGTGTCTGCCACTGCGGACGCCTTGCTGAAACCTCGCCAGGCCGGCCGCGATGTCCGGCGTAACCGTGCGGTGCGGTGCACCGTCGTCGCTTGAGCCGGGTGTGGGTGCCATGGAACCGGGCATCAGGCGGGTGCGCGGTTCCCGCTTGGGCAGTCCGGCGACGGTCGCACCTGAGTTGCCGGGAGAACTGCCGACCAGGTCCTTCGCGGCCTGCCAACCCTCGTCAGCCGTCGATCTCCACATCCCGGTCTCCTCGACTGCAGGCATCGGACGGTCGACTACGGTCGTGGCGAGTGGACGACCGTCGGTTGTGCCGGGCAGGGCTCTCGACACGGGCTCCCCATCCAGCCCGAGCCGCTGCCCTGCTCCGGTGTCGCGCGCCCGGTCTTCGTCGCCGGTCCGGAACCACATCGACAACGGCGACTCGACCCTGGGGAACCGTTGGGTCGGCGGATCGGTGGTGACGCCACGGTGAGTTGTGTCGGTCTGCCTCGCGCGCCGGGAGGCGGCCGTAGTGGTGTGCTGTGGCCGCTGTTGCTGCGGCGACGAAGCCGCTGTATGCCTCTCGGTCGGGTGTGCGGCGGCGTTGGCAGCCGGCGCCCGGTGGGTGTCCCCGGCATCGAACAGGTCTATCGGCAGCGGTTCGGCAGCGGCCGTAGCGGCCCGTCCAACCACCGGGGTCGCGGGCGGGAGCCGGTCTGCGTAGAGGGTCTCCGGACGTTGAGCGAGCAGCGTGGCGGGCAGGGCGACGAACGCGGTGTTTCCGTCGTCGAACTCCTCGTCGACCTGCAGACGGACATCGAGGCCGTGGAAGCCCGCCAGCTTGGCGACCACGAACAGACCCATCCGTTGCGAGACCGCGACATCGACATCCGGCGGCGTGGCAAGGCTCGCGTTGATCGCGGCGAGCTCGGCGGGCTTCACGCCGACTCCGCAGTCCCGGATCTGCAGCACGAGACGCTCTCTGCGGTGGTCCAGTCGCGAGTGGACAATGACCTTGGTATCCGGTTTGGAGAACGCGGTGGCGTTGTCCAGCAGTTCGGCGAGAAGGTGCACCAGGTCGCGGA
>Ga0307411_10000143_pt1 | contig 22584 bp, 18 predicted proteins | sample DK1Ometagenome_2_FD_203712 | JGI IMG/M metagenome (GOLD analysis project Ga0307411, IMG submission 203712) | Maize rhizosphere microbial communities from greenhouse at UC Davis, California, United States - DK15-O-1 | ecosystem: Host-associated > Plants > Roots > Rhizosphere > Soil | place: USA...
TCACTTCACAACCGACGTCAGTGCACCAGGCTTTCACCAGCGGTGTGAGGACATCCGCGCGGAGCCCCGCCTCGCGATCTCCCAACGTGCCACGGTCGACCTGGCCGAACGCATAATAAGCGAGCGCCCGCGCAGCCATCGTGAGGGCCCGCATCCGGACCAGCATGCGCCTGACGTCGGGATGCTCCGCGATCGTCATCGGCATGCCGTTGAGCTGGCCCTGCTTGCGATCCAGGGCGTAAGCGACGGCGCGCTGCGTAGCGCGTTCGGCCAGTCCCACGCCCTGAAGCCCGACGTTGAGCCGCGCATTGTTCATCATCGTGAACATGGCGCGCATCCCGCCATTCTCGGAGCCGATCAGCCATCCGGTGGCGCCCCCATTCTCGCCATAGGCCATCACGCAAGTCGGCGAGGCGTGAATGCCCATCTTGCGCTCGATCGAGACGCAGTGGAGGTCGTTAGCACTGCCGTCGGGCAGCACCTTCGGCACGAGGAAAAGCGAAATGCCTTTCGTGCCCTCGGGCGCTCCGGGCGTCCGGGCGAGAACCATGTGCACGATATTGTCGGTCAGGTCGTGCTCGCCATAAGTGATGAAGATCTTGGTGCCGGATATGCGCCAGCTTCCATCGCCCACCGGAACCGCGCGCGATTTCAGCGATCCGACATCGCTGCCGGCCTGCGGCTCGGTCAGGTTCATCGTCGCGGTCCATTCACCGCTGACGATCTTCGGGAGATAGTCGCGCTTCAACTTCTCTGAGCCGTGGACCTCGATGGCCTCCACTGCTCCTAGCCCAAGCATCGGGCAGAGCGCGAAGGCGACGTTCGCCGCGTTGAAATCCTCCATCATCGCGGCGGACAGGCTATTCGGAAGGCCCTGCCCGCCTGCCTCCACGGAAGCGGAAAGCCCCATCCATCCGCCCTCGACGAACTTCGCATAGGCTTCGCGAAAGCCGGGCGGCGTCGTCACTCCGCCGTCTTCCCAGCGCGAAGCGTGGCGGTCGCCGACGTCGTTGAGGGGCGCAAGCTCACCCTGCGCGAATTCCGCAGCGGCTTCGATCACGGCATCGACAGTCTCGGATGCGGCCTCAGCGAACCGGTTCGACTTGGACAGCTCCGCAATGCGCACGACGTGGTTCAGAACGAGGCGCTGGTCGTTGACGGGACAGACGAAGCTCATTCACTCATCCTTGCTGAAGGCCGGCGGCCGCTATAGCCCCGCCGCCATGGCCGAAACCACCCGCATATTGCCGTTCGATGTAGAGGCAATCGCGGAAGCCGCGCGGCTAATCGCTTCAGGCCAGCCCGTCGCTGTCGCGACGGAGACGGTCTATGGGCTCGCGGCAGATGCGACCAATGCGGAAGCGGTTGCCCGCATCTACGAGGCGAAGCGCCGTCCGAGCTTCAACCCCTTGATCGTTCACGTGCCCGATCTGGCAACGGCGGAGCGGATCGGGGAGTTCTCGGCTGAAGCGCGAGAATTGGCTGAAAGGTATTGGCCGGGTCCGCTGACGCTAGTGGTGCCGCTTCGGACCAATGCGGGCATCGCAGGCCTGGTCACTGCGGGTCTGTCCACGATCGCGATCCGCGTTCCGGCACACCCCGCCATGCAGGCGCTGCTCAGGGCGGCCGACCGGCCCCTCGCCGCTCCCTCGGCCAATGCGAGCGGCTCGATCAGCCCCACGAAGGCGGAGCACGTGATGAAGACTCTCTGCGGGCGGATCCCGTTGATCGTCGACGCCGGTCCAACCGAACGAGGTCTGGAGTCGACCATCCTTGCCGCAACAGATGGGCGAATCCGCCTGCTCCGTCATGGGCCGATCGACGTCGAACACGCCGTCGAAACCGGCAAGGGCATTGAGGCGCCCGGCCAACTGGCGAGCCATTACGCACCTTCGAAGCCGCTGCGCCTCAATGCCGCCGAAGCGGAGGCGGATGAGTTCCTGATCGGCTTCGGCGAGGTGAGCGGCGCCGCGAGTCTGAGCCCATCCGGCAACCTCGTGGAAGCCGCAGCTCGGCTGTTCGAACTGCTTCATGCCGCCGACGAGTCAGACAAGTCGGGTATCGCCGTGGCTGCTGTGCCCAATGACGGCCTTGGCGCGGCCATCAACGACCGGCTCCGCCGTGCGGCTGCTCCGCGCTAGCTGACGGCTTGCCACTGCAGGAGCGACCGTATAGCCCGCCTCGAAATTTCCACGAAAGCGCGGCCAAGATCATGACGCTAGGGCGTGGCGCCCGATATGGCGCCCTCGCAATCATTTTGCTCGTTGCGCTGGCGTGGCGTCTCCACAACATCGGGTTCGGCCTGCCCAGCCTGTACGATCCCGACGAGCCGATCTTCATGATCAAGGCGCTCGAGCTGCTCACCAACGGGACGTTCAACCCCAAATGGTTCGGCCATCCGGGCTCGACCACCATCTATCTGTTGGCGCTGATCGACGCTGCCGTAGTCGGAAGCGGGCTCGCTTCCGGTGCCTACGCAAGCGTCGAGGAGTTTGCGAAAGCGGCGTTTGCCGATCCCGGACTTCTTTTCATCCCGGCCCGCGTTGCCATGGCCCTGCTGGGCGTGCTCGCCGTCTGGCTGACGTACCTGGTGGGGCGGCGCACCCACGGCACCTCAGTCGCGCTGATCGCCGCAGCCTTCCTCGCTTTCAACTCGGTCCATATCGCATGGTCACAGGTCGTCCGCACCGACATCCACGCGAGCGTCTTCATGCTCGCCTCGCTCCTCTTCGCAATCCGTATCGGGCAACACGGCAGGATCGCGGATTATATTCTCGCGGGCCTGTTCGCGGGCTTCGCGGTCGCCACGAAATGGCCTGCGGTCACGATCTTCGTCGGAGTGCTCGGCGCAACGGCATCTCGCGTGATTGAGTCGCGATCCGAGCTGAAGCGTGACCTGCTCGGCGTAATCCTTGCCGGCATCGCGGTGCTCGTCGGAGTCTTCGTCGCCTCCCCCTTCATCTTCCTCGATTGGCAAACCGTTCTCGCGAACCTGTCCAACGAAGCGCGACCCCGCCACCTTGGCCACACCGGCGCGGGCTTCCTCCAGAACGGCTGGTGGTATCTCTGGCACCCCGTGCGCGAATCCGTCGGAGTGATGGGCCTGTTGCTCATTCTCACCGGGCTTGTTGTTTCGGCCGTCAGATCGCGAGTGTCGCGCTGGACGCTGGTTCCGGCCGCTCTTGCATTCCTTGCGCTCATCGCATCCCAGAACCTGGTCTGGTCGCGCTGGGTTCTCCCGCTGCTGCCGATGTTCTGCGTGTTCGCTGCCGTCGCGATCGTTGCGGTCGGCGAGGCGATTGCCTCCGCGGTCAATTCCAGGCGGCGGCGAGGGATAATCGCCGCCTTGGCCGCGTTCGCTGCCATTCCGACTGTCGCGGGCGCCTTCGCGCAGTCGGCCGAGCGGGCTAACGACACGCGTTGGCAGGCGGCGCGCTGGGCCGTCGCGAATATCCCACCGGGAAGCTCAGTAGCCATCGAGCATCTTGAACTCAGCCTCCGTAAGCAGCCGTGGACCTTCCTCTTTCCGATCGGCGGCGCTGGCTGCGTCGATGGCGTGCGACAGCTGACCGAAGGCGTGGACTACGAGCAAGTTGAACATCTCCGCCAAGGCAGCCCGATCGTGGATTTCGGCAACGTGAGCCCGGACCGACTTGAAAGCTGCCGAGCCGACTATGCGATCCTCACATATTACGACCTGTACCGGGCCGAAGCCTCGACATTTCCCAAGGAAATTGGGAACTATGAGAAGCTGCTTGCGGGCGGCCGTACCGTTGCACTATTCGAGCCGCGCCTCGGCCGAGCCGGAGGGCCAATCGTGAGGGTGGTGAAGCTGCGCCAACACTGATTTGGTTCATCAAATTGGGCCGCGGGGCTAGGATCGCATCGTTAGGGAAGCTAAACCCACGATAACGCTGGGGATTACCTGCGCAAGCCAAGCGCCGCAGGCCGAGACAAGACAAGAGGTTAGGCGACAGTGGGGATGCAATGCAGGCGGTAATTCTGGCCGGCGGTCTGGGGACACGGCTTGGCGAAGAAACCTCGGTTCGCCCGAAACCCATGGTGGAGGTCGGCGGAATGCCGATCCTTTGGCACATCATGAAAATCTACGCCGCTCATGGCGTCAACGAGTTCGTCGTGTGCCTCGGTTACAAGGGATATATGGTCAAGGAGTTCTTCGCGAACTACTTCCTGCACACCGCTGACGTCACCATCGACCTCAGCAAGAACCAGACCGAGATCCACCAGAACCGCAGCGAGCCGTGGCGAATCACCTTGGTGGACACCGGCGCTGAAACGATGACGGGTGGGCGGCTGAAGGCCGTCGAGCGGTACCTGAACCCCGACGAGCCCTTCTGCCTCACCTACGGCGACGGCGTTGCAGCAATCAACGTCGGCGAGCTGATCGATTTTCACAACAGTCATGGGAAGAAGGCGACCATCACGGCGGTCGCGCCGCCGGGCCGGTTCGGCGCTCTCGAGTTCGAAGGCGACCTCGTCCGCAGCTTCAGGGAAAAGCCGGCCGGTGACGGCGGTCTCATCAACGGCGGCTTCTTCGTCGCCCACCCGTCTGTGCTCGATCTCATCGACGGGCCGGACACGGTCTGGGAACGCGAGCCCCTCGAGCGCCTCGCCGAAGACGGCGACCTGGTCGCCTATCGGCATGAGGGGTTTTGGCAGCCGATGGATACGCTGCGGGACAGAATTTATCTCGAAGAGCTGTGGCAGGACGGAGCGCCCTGGAAATGCTGGTGAAAACGTCCGCCTGGCAGGGCCGCCGAGTCCTCGTAACGGGTCACACAGGCTTCAAAGGCGGCTGGCTCTCGCTCTGGCTGTACCAGCTCGGCGCAGAGGTCACGGGTTTCTCCCTCCCCGCCCCCACCGTCCCCAGCCTCTTCGAGCAGACGAGGCTGGCGGAGCTCGTGAACCACGTCGAAGGCGACGTGCGTGACATGGCTGCCGTCGAGGCGGCCGTGAATGCGGCTAATCCGGAGGTCGTCTTCCACCTCGCTGCCCAGCCGCTCGTCCGCTACTCGTACGACAATCCGATCGAGACCTACGCGACCAACGTGATGGGCACGGTGCACCTGCTCGACGCCTGCCGCAGGGCTGAAAGCGTCCGCGCCGTCGTCTCCGTCACGAGCGACAAATGCTATGAGAATCGCGAGTGGATCTGGCCCTATCGCGAGAGTGACCCAATGGGCGGGCACGACCCCTACAGCAGCAGCAAGGGTGCGGCCGAGCTGGTGATCTCGGCCTATCGCCGTTCCTTCTTCGAGACGGGCGCGCGCATCGCGTCCGTCCGCGCGGGCAACGTCATCGGCGGCGGGGACTGGGCAACCGACCGCCTCATCCCTGACATCGTTCGCGCCATGCTCGCCGGTGAGCGTCCCCTCATCCGCAATCCGAACTCGGTGCGGCCGTGGCAGCATGTAATGGAGGCCCTCGGCGGCTATCTGCTGATTGCGGAGCGGCTGCTCGAAGGGCGTGACGATTTCGCAAGCGGTTGGAATTTCGGCCCGTCCGAGGACGACGCGAAGCCCGTCGCCTGGATCGTGGATCGCATGCTCGACATGTGGGGCGCCGACGGATGGGATCGGCCCACGGGCAGCCAGCCCCACGAAGCAACCCTCCTGAAACTGGATTGCTCGAAGGCGCGTGCTGCCCTCGGGTGGCGGCCGCGCTTCAGCCTCGAAAAGGCACTCGAAAAAGTCGTCGAGTGGCACAAGGGAGTTGCCGCTGGCGAGGATGCCCGTGAGCTAAGCTTTCTCCAGCTTGCCGAGTACAGCAAGCTCGGAAGCGTCGGCGCGGGAGAAGTGCCGGCGTGAACATGCTTCGCCGAACCAATGGAAACGAGCTCGTCGCCTCGCTGAAAAACGAAGTCGAGACTCTGCTTCGTCGGGTTGCCGACACCGCGATCATGCCGCACTTCCGTCAGCTTCGCGACAGCGAGGTCTCCGAGAAGACGCCCGGCGAAATGGTGACCATCGCCGATCACAAGGCCGAAGCGATGCTGGAGGATCACCTCTCCTCCATCCTACGGGGATCGCGTGTCGTCGGAGAGGAAGCATGCGCGGCGGACGCTGGCGTCCTGGATCGCCTGGATGAGGGCCTGGTCTGGGTCGTCGACCCGCTCGACGGTACCGCTCATTTCGCGGCGGGACGGGAGCCCTTCGGGACCATGGTGGCGCTTGCGGCTGACGGCGTGACGATCGGAAGCTGGATCTTCAATCCGGTTCAGAACCTGATGTTCACCGCAGCACCCGGGGAGGGAGCATTCGTTACCAACGGCCAAGGCACCCGGAAGGAACTGAAAACCGGCGATCCTTCCGGCACGCCAATCGCCGGGCTGGCGACGCAGTTCATGACGCCGGAACTGCGACAAACGACGATGGCGCGAGGCGCTGAAGCCTTCGAGCTGGTGCCGATCCCGCGCTGCGCAGCCGAGCATTACCCGCGGCTCTGCCGCAGCGAGAACCACATCGCATTGTTTCAGCGCACACTTCCCTGGGATCATGCTGCCGGGGCGCTGCTGCTGACCGAAGCCGGCGGCTACATCGCCAGGTGGGACGGCACGCCGTACAGCTTCCATGATGGGGGCCTCGGCATCCTCGCGGCAACCAGCCGCAAGCTTTGGGACGAAGCTGCCGAGGTTCTGTTTGCCGGTGGCGCCCTCCTCGCCGGCGGTCGCGAACTGCTGCCTCCTAGCGGTCAGGCCTGACGCCCGACCGCCGGATCTAATTTCGGGCCAGCGTCAGGATGTTGCCCAGCCGCAGTCCGAGAACTGCATTGGGCAATGGAACCCGGTCGAGCTTCAGGCCCACTGCGCCCGCAGCCTGCTGAGCCATGAACGACATCGGGAAATAGCTCTTTGCGCGACGCACCTCGACCCGGGTGTAGCCCGATGCTCGAAGCAGTCGGGTGATGGACTCGGGGCTGTAGAGCTCAGGGTGCTGAAGGCAGAACGGCGGCCACCTGTTGCCCATGATGCGCCGCAACACAGACCCCTCGTTGTGCGTAACGATTGCGAGGACCCCGTCAGGACGAAGTTTGGCGCGGATCTGCTGCACCAGTTCGGCCGGATCGAGGAGATGGTCGAGCACATGGACCATAACCGCGACGCCCACCGAGTCGTCGGGCACGGCCGACAGATCGGTCATATCCGTGCTGATATGATGCGGTCGGCTACCCGTCGAATCCGCCAGCTGCTGGTGCACGGCCTTGTTCGGCTCGAACAGCCAGAACTTGTTGAAATCTCCTTCGCGAGCCGCATGCTTCGCGACGTGGCCGACGTCCGGCCCGATCTCGAGATAATCCCCGCTCAATGGCGCGGTCTCGGCTATGGCATCGAAGTAACTGCGCTGCGTCGCGTCAATCGCATCTGAAGTAACGACGTCCATATTGGCGGGCATAGCGGCGTAAAGTTCGGAAAGCTGCTCGTTGCTGAAGAAGCTTGGAGCGAACAAGAGGTCGCAATTCGAGCATCGCGCGTAGGAAAAAAAGACCTTTTCGGCTGCAAAAGTCTCCCAATACGGATGCAAATCTTGGATGCTCATGTTCTCTGCACGGCGCTTGCCGGACACTTCCATTGTCCGCTCGGCGGAGCCGCAGAGCGGGCAGTCGCGGGTAACGAACTCGCTAGATTTCATGGACAGGGCTTCTGGCTGGATGACGTGATCGGCACGCTTAGCGGCCTGCCAATCGATAGGACAAGACCGACGTCATCACAACGGCTTACGAGCACGACCAGAGGAGTCGCAAGTGCCGTTTTTAACTGTGGTTAAGAAGTAACATGTACTATCAATCCGCCCGTGTCCGGGGAATCCCGCCTTGCAGCGCGGGCGCTCCCGGCGTTAGGGCTGCAAGGTCGGATCGCTTGGAAACTTGCAGCTAAAGTGATAGAATTTAATAAAAATTTGACAATGCTGCAGTGCAGGGAAAATTGCTGGTCAGTCAGCGTCAAGTAATCTAGAGCCGTCCATTCACGGCGTTGGCGAACCGCGGGTTTGGGGGTTTTTCATGTCAGTCTCTATCTTTGAAAATTTGTTCGTTCTTGAACTTGCCAACAACCATTGGGGCAAGCTGGAGCGGGGTCTCAAGATCATCAGCGACTTCGCGCGCGTCGTACGCTTCAACGACGTCCACGCAGCGATCAAGCTGCAGTTCCGCGACGTCGATTCCTTCGTTCACAAGGATTTCCGCGATCGTGCCGACGTTCGCTACATCAAGAAGACGCTAGACACCCAGATGCCGTGGGAGAACCTGCGCGCGATGGTCGAAGCCGTCCGCGAAGCCGGCATGGTAACGATGGTCACGCCGTTCGACGAAGTTTCGGTCGACAAGTGCGCCGAATTCGGCGTCGACATTCTAAAGATCGCCAGCTCCGACATTCGTGACAAGACGCTTCTCGCCAAGATCGCATCGACCGGCCTTCCGGTCATCGCCTCTTCGGGCGGCGCCAACCTGGAGCACATCGACGAGCTCGTGGAGTTCTTCACGTCGCGCAACATTCCGTTCGCTCTGAACCACTGTGTTTCGCTCTACCCGTCGGAAGACAGCGATCTCGAACTCGACCAGATCGATTTTCTGAAGGCGCGTTACCCGCACATCACGATCGGCTTCTCGACTCACGAGTATCGGGATTGGCACGACTCTGTTCTGATCGCCTACGGCAAGGGCGCACGTACCTTCGAGCGTCACATCGACATCGACCATGAAGGGGTGCCGGTCAGCTCGTACTGCACCAAGCCGGAGCAGGCGGACATCTGGTTCCGCGCTTTCAAGAAGGCGCAGGAGATGTGCGGTCATGGCGCAGCGGCTCGCCGTAACGTTCCGGAAGGCGAGCGCCGTTACCTCGATGCCCTGGTCCGCGGCGTCTACGCCAAGCGTAACGTGGCAGCAGGTGAAGTGCTTACGCGCGACGACGTCTACTTCTCGGTCCCGCTGCTCAAGGGTCAGATCTCGACCCGCGAGTTTGTCGGCGGCGAGAAGGTCACTCGCCCGATAGCGGCTCACGGTGCCGTGGATGTCGAGAGCATCGACGCTCCGCTCCACCAGAATTCGGCGCTGGTCGAGCTGATCCTCGACCGTGGACTCGAGCCAGAGACGATTGAAACGCCGAAGCGAGCTCTCGCCTAGGACTTAGCGACAAGCGAAAAAGAAAGAGCGCGGCTCCGGCCGCGCTCTTTTTTTGATCAGTTGGGCATCGAGGGGCTACCAAGCCCCTCCCAATTCTATTTCGGCGATGCCAGGATGAGAGAGAGCGTCAGACCCGGCTGGCTTTCCACGTGGGTTTCATAGCCAACACTGTGCAGGAACTCGACAAGCGGCTCGATCGTGCTGACGCCGTTCACCGCATGACCTTCGATAATGAGACGCGGCTTGTACTTGGTCAGGAACTCGGCGCTTTGCGGCACAACGAGAAGCTCTGCTCCCTCAATATCAACCTTCACGAAGTCGACCGTGCCAAGGCCGAACTCATTGGCAAGCGACATGAGCGTGCGCGCCTGAACCTTCACGGTAACTCCGCGGTAGCCGCCGACGATCGAGACGAGCGCTGATCCCATTGTCCCCTCGGAGCTTAGCTCCAGCTCACCGTCCCTGTCTGAAGCGGCCATGGGAACAAGCGTGACATTGTCGAGGCCATTGATCTTCTTGTGCATGACCAGGTTGTATTCGGCGGAACGGAAATTGATGGGATCCGGCTCAAGCGCGAGCACCCTGCCCTTCGCACCGACTTCCTTGGAGAATGCGATCGCCGTGAGCGCCGAATAGGTGCCAAGATCGATGACGTTCGCTCCAGGCTTCAGCTGCGCAAAGTCCAGATACTGCAGCGTCGTGGAATAGGGCTCGGTTGAGCTCGGGCACATGACAGGGAAGTCCTCGAAGCCCGAAACGTTGTGCAGTCGCGGCGTCGAGAAGTCCGTCAGATTGTAGATTTCTCCATTGTAACGAAGCGCAACTGGAGCCGCTGAACCCGTGTAATATTCGAACGACTCGATCATGTCAGGCAGGTGCACGGCATTGCCCGCGTTGATTCGAATCAGCTTCTTCGCCTTGTCGTCGATCACCTCCAGGATGTCGCCGCTCTTGCGCACGCGCAGCCCGTTCCGGGCCTGCTCATCGGCGCGATAGTAGAAAAGGGTTGGCCGAACGTCCGAAATGAGCTTTGCCAACGCATATTTTGCACGATTACCCACGATTATCCCCCAATCGCTTCTTCGCCGCGCCCATGTGCGTGGACCGGCAAATCGCTGTCTGTTTCTTCAGTTTTAGGATCCTGGAACGTCACGTTGCTGTGCCAGAAATAGCCGAACGCCACGACGAACACATTGAAGACCGTCTGCGTGATGATCGGATCTATGCCGACCACCTCGACGAAGAAGGGCAGAACGGCCCAGTTCACGCCAAAGATGGTTGCATAATAAGAAGTGAAGCGGACGAAATCGCGGAGCAGGCTCCCTTTTGAGCGGAATACGCCGATCTTGTAAGTCGTGAATGCAAAGCAGACACAGAACACCTGTACCGCCAGCAGAGCGAGCAAATAATGCTCTCGGAACCAGTCGCTCATCCACAGGAGCGCCGGATAGGCACTGAAGCCGACGAGCGTATTCAGGGCCCCGGCAAGCACATAGCGGACCGGACGGCCGGTCAGGGTGCTAATCCGCCGGCCAAAGTGGCTGCGCTCGTCGCGCTCGGGAGAGGTTTCGAGATTCATTCGTCGAGCAGGTCGATCATCATGTTCTCACGCAGTACCTCGCGCGGGAGGAAGGGCGAGAGATCTTCGAGCGCCGGCGAAGTGATGCGACCGTCCGGGTGCTGCTTTGCACCAAGCTTCGGTGCGAACGGCACGTTCTCATCGAGGATGATCTCGCACATGACCGGGCCGGGCGCGGCAAGCGCGGCAGCGATCGTGCTTTCAAGCTGGTCGTGACGCGCGGCGCGGAAGTGTTCGAAGCCGAATGCGTTGGCAACCTTACCGAAGTCCGGGAACGTCACGTTGCTCTTCGGTCCGCCACCGACCTCGACTCCGTTGAAGAAGTTGCGGTGGGTCTGGAAAATCGAGACATAGCCGCTGTTGTTGAGGAGGAAGATTTTCACCGGCAGGCGGTTGCCGGCGATCGTCTGCAACTCCTGGATGTTCATCATGATGCTGCCATCCCCGGCGAGCGCGATGACACGGCGCTGGTTGTCCGTCGCGGCACAGATGCCGACCGCGGCCGGAAGGTCGTAGCCCATGGTCGCGGAGCCTGAGTTGCTCCAGTGCCTCTGCCCTTCCTTGAGGGCTCCGGCCTGGAAAGCCACGACGCAAGCCGTCGCATTGGCCGAGACGATGACGTCCTCCTTGTCGAGAGCGTCAAAGATCGCCTTCATCGCGACGTAAGGGTGACACACCTGGTTCGTCTCATACTCCGGAAGGACTGTCGGGAACTTGCGCTTCCGCTCGAGCGACCATTCCAGCCACTCGCGATGCTTCTCGGTCGGACCTTCATAGTCGGCCTTCAGCAGCGCCGGAATAAAGTCCTTGAGGTCGGCCACAATGCCAAGGTCGGGTTTGATGTTCGGCCGCTGCAGCTCGACCGGATCGACGTCGACCCAGACCTTGTAGGCAGCGCGGGCGAACGTCGCCCAATTGTAGCTGATCTGCCGGATGTTGAGGCGGCTTCCGAGCACCAGCAGGAAGTCGGAGCTCTGAGTGACCATGTTGCCGCCGCGGTCGCCGATGGTCCCCGGACGCCCGGCGTAGAGCGGATGATCTTCCCAGACATTGTCGCGCCCGTTGAAGCTGGTGACGACCGGCACGCCTAGCTTTTCGACAAGCTCTAGGAACGCTTGGTGCTGGCCGCTGAGACGGATCCCGCTTCCAGCGAAGACCACCGGGCGCTCGGCTTGACGAAGCTTCTCGAGAACGTCGCGAGCGGCCCCGCCAACGTCGGTCGCTTTCCACGCCTCGTCGAGCTCCGCCGGATCGAAACCCTCCAGCGTGTCGGGGTCGATCATTGCCGCCTGCACATCGAGCGGGATATCGAGCCAGCACGGCCCCGGCCGCCCGCTCGTCGCGAGATAAATCGCCTTTTCAAGATGGTAGCGGATCGACTGCGGATCGGTGACCATCGTCGCATACTTCGTGATCGGCTTCACGATATGCTCGATGTCGAGCTCCTGGTCGCCGTATTGCCGGAGCGGCAGTCCGGTGTAGCGAACTGTCGTCTCGATCTTAACCTGCCCGGAGATGACGAGCATCCCCATCGAATCCACGAAGGCGCCGTAAACGCCGGTGATCGCATTCGTGCTACCGGGCCCCGACGTGACGTTCACAAGCGCGAGACGATTGGTCAGCCGATAGTAGGCCTCGCCCGCCATCGCGAGCGCCTGCTCGTGATGCATGAAGGTCGTCTTGATCCGCTCGTCAGTGCCGATCGCATGGTTGAGGTGCATCGCGCCGCCGCCGGTCAGCATGAAGGCGTCGGTGATCCCGCGCTCGACGAGCTTCTCGGTGACCCACTTGGCAAGCTTGATCTTCGTCATCCGTTCCAACCATTCCAAATCGCAGTGCGGCGAATGGCTTCGTCGAGTCCGACTTTCGGACTCAGACCCAGCTCATTCCGAATTTTCGCCGTCGAGGGGACATATCTCCCGGGATTCCAGCCGGCATCGGGCTTGCCCAGCACTTCGAAGCCGCAATCTCCGAGCAGGGTCGCAACGCGCTCCGCGAGCTGGGCGATCGAAATGCCCTCTTCCGAGCCAATATTGTAGACGGAGTTTGACTTGGCGCGAAGCAGAATCGCCCAAAGTCCAACCGTTAAATCCGCCGCATAGAGATAGGAGCGAACGGCCGTACCGGCGCTCTGGATGACGACCTTTCGGCCCCCCATCGCATCGCGGATGAAGTTTCCCGCGGCGAAATGGATATCGAGCGAAAGCAGCGGTCCCAGCAATGCGAAGATGCGCGCGTTCACCACGTCGAGACCGAATTGCTTCGTGTAGATTGCGCACAGCATCTCGGCGGCGCGTTTTCCCTCCGCGTAGGCGTTCCGATACGCCGTGACGTCCGGAGCCCCCATGTAATCCTCGGGAACGTTCTCGACCTGCCACGGCTGGGAGCCGTAGACCGCTCCCGACGAAAGGAAGAAGAAGCGCTTCGCCTCCGCTGCCAGCGCGAAGTCCAGCGCCCGCCGGGTCCCCATTATGATCGTGTCGAACATCCGGCGCGGATCGTTCTCGTTCAGGTCCGCGCTCGCATCGGTCGCCGCGTGAATTACATAATCGTAGGTCTCGCCGTCCGGTTCGAGCGTGAGCACATCGCCGGTCACGAACTCGAATGCCGGATGGCTGGTGAGATGCGGCGCCTTTGCCTCGAACGACGACGGATTGCGCGTGACGACACGCACTGAGACGCCCAACCCGAGCCGCCGGTCCGCCTCCGCCAAGGCCTCCAGCATCCAGCGGCCGATGAAGCCGGTGCCACCGGTCATGAAGATGCGCTTGCCCGCCAGCTTCGGCCAGTCATCCTCGAGCGCTGCGAACATCTCGTCGAGGTCCTGCTCGAAGGTCCAGCGCTCACCCACCGCGAGCATCATGTGACTCCAAGCCTGGCCGCTGAAACGCCGCCTAGGCCAATGAGCGGATAGTCCTTGCGCGCTTGCTTGCGGATCTCGGACAGACTGTCGAGTGCAATCATCCAGGTGATAATGATAAGTAGTCCGGGCCGGATGGTAGCGCCCACGCTGATACCGAACGCCGTATCCGCAATACGCCCGCTCAGCCATGCGCCACGCTCATAGGTGTAGAAGTTTCCAACGACATGATCGTAGGGCAAACTGAGCAAGTAGGCACAAACGAGCGCGGTGCCTGTTCGCCAGTTCTTCCATGGCTCCAGAAAAACCAAGTAGGTGATGAAGATCTGGCCGTAACCGCCAGGCGATTGGGCGACGAATGCTTGCATGAGACCTAAAAAGGCCAGCCTGTGCTTGGGCAGCACATTCGGGTGAAACCATGCGGCAAGCATGGTGAGGAAGCACAACGCACGGGTCGACATGATAGCGGCCGGAATGGCTATCTTCACTACGTCGATGTAGCGCTGCTCGATGAAGTCGCGGATCGGGAACTGCCTCGCATCAAACTCCATGAACGGGGCGTAGCTTGTGGAGTAATAGACCTGGTCCCACACGTTGGTGCCGATCAACCGGAACCATGTTTGCAAATTTACGTACAGCTGGCTGGGCGTGCCGCTGCCCAGGATCGCCAGCGTGACCAGGTAGACAAAGATCGTCGCGATACCGGCCAGCTCGAGCGTGCGCCACTCTCGCCGAACGACAAAGGCGATCATCGGAAAAAGCAGATAGCTTTTGAAGTTTATGATCATGGCAGCGCACAAAGCGATTCCGCCGCGTGACCTTGCCAGTTCGCCGAAGATCAGAATGAAGAACAAGAGCCCGACCATGATGGTGTTGCCGCGCTCCAAGGCATAGAGCAGCGGCAGACCCAGACCGTAAGCAATCGATCGGAAGAGTGCCGTTCGCCGGTCCGCTTTCCAAAATGTGAGGCCAGCGAGGATCGCGCAGCCAGCATATGTGGCCAAGATCGTCGTGATTCCGATCCAGTCGCAATCCCGCGCATCGAATGGATTGGCGCGATAACAGCCGGCGAGCCCGAAGATTTTGAGGAATACGAAGGACAGAGGCGCGTATATGGTTCCCCATACATCGTACGCCCCGGGATTGTGTGCCCAGTAAGCGGTGTTGAACCAGTCCATGAACGTGTCATTGACGTCGAACACGAATGGCGGAGGCAACCAACCACGATACCGCCAGAAGCTGAAAGTGTGAACAAGTGCCGCGAGAACGCCGACAGCCAGGCTGAATTCAATCAGCCAGGTCAGTCTGCGCTTCAGCTTGGCACCTTCAGCGGTCACGGATCCACACGCACGCTCGGCCCGTATCGCCGCGTCGGAGTGAGGCGCGAAGCCGGGAAGTTCAGGCGTTGCTCCTCGATGACAAGGGGTATGTTCCGCATCCGCTCTGCAAGCAGCCTCACCTGGTCTCCGATAAGCCCCAGGAACAGCAGCATGACCGAAAAGAGAGCGAAGAAGACGGTCAGGATAAGCAGGACGGGCGAGTAACCGTAGATGACGAAGCGGATCACAGTAGCCAGGGCGAGAAGGGCGGCGAAGAAGCTGAAGAAAATCGCGGAGATCAGCTGAAGCCGCAGCAATGACTTCGCCGATCCGCCGATGCCCGACAACGCAAAGTTCAGCAGCGTCCAAAAATCGTTGCTCGTTCGACCGCCAGCGCGCTGCGGGCGATCAAAAGGGACGACCGCGAGGCGATACCCGCTCTCCACGACCATGCCGCGCAGGAATGGTTCTGGCTCGTTCCACGAAGCGAGCATGTCCACGACTTCGCGATCGTACAGGCCAAAACCCGTAACGCCGGGTATCAAGGGATAATCGGCGAACCGGCGGAAGAACGCGTAACCGGACTTTCGCACCAGGCCGAGCAGCAGTGACGTCTTCTCGTTCCGCCTCTGACCCACGACCACCTGCGCTCCCGCGCGCCACTGCCGCATCATTTCGCCGATCAAGGCCGGTGGGTCCTGGAAATCGCAGCACAAGCCGATCACCGCCGCACCTTCCGCCTGATATATGGCGTAGGTCGGCGAGCGCATTTGCCCGTAATTGCGATTGTTAAAGATAGCTCGCACCCGCTGATCGCGCGAGCAGATATCGCGAAGCAATTCCCGCGTGCGATCTTTGGAACAATTGTCGATGAAGATGATCTCGTGTGAGGAGGCGTGCTTTTCGGCCTCCGCCGTCACCGCCTCGTACATGGCGACGACGTTCTCCTCTTCATTGTAGCACGGAATTGCGAAGGAAAGTTCCACACCACCGCTTTGAGATCCGCTCTTAAACGGCTTTGGACGATCGGCCATTAGCTGTGCTCGGTCTTGTTTCTGGCTTCGCTTTCTTTGCTTGCGAAAAATCCCGTCGCTGGAGCGTACCACTCGGTGAACAACGCGAGCAGCACGGTTGCCATGAGGGCGGCGACCGCCCAGGCGTTCCAATGCCGCTCGGAGTCTACGTGCGCGGGGTCGATTACTTGAACGTAGGACGCGCTCTCCGCCGCTAGCTCCTCGACGGCCACCTGCTCGAATGCGCGAGAATATACCTCGTAGATAGTCTGAGCGAACCGATATTCCCGATACAGACTTAGGTATCGCGTCTGTAGCATTGAAAGGCCCGCAACGGTCGCTCCCCCGGAACCAACGCTTTGCTTTGTAGTCGTTTGCGCGATCCTGCGACGAAGCTCTTCGATCTGGGTTTGCAGGCCGAGGAGTTCCGTGTTTTCGGGACCTTTGAACTCCTGAGCCTCACGTAATTCGACGAGCTTTCCCTGGAGATCCGCCTCAAGTTGAGTCCTGAGTCCCAACGCACCGGAGAGTTCTTCCTCCGGCTCCGCCAAGTTATTCCCCCGCCGGAAAGAGTTCAGCGCTCCTTCAGCGCGCGCCAGACGAAGCGCGGCCTCTTCGAAGCGCCGGGTCACGATTGTGCGTTTGTTATGGATCAACTGCCGGCCGAAGGACGCCAACTGCTTGCTGATTGCCGTCACATATGCCTCGGCGAGGCGTTGAGCCTCCTGCGGGCGCCGCGAGCGGACCTCGACCTCCATCACTCCGCCAAGAAGCAAGTGGATGTCCGCCTTTCGAGCAAGCTTTCGCCGCGCTTGGTCCACGCTCCGATAAGGCCCCGAAGGCCCGACGAGATTGAGCGCGTTGATGACCCTGTCTGCAACGCCGTCGCTACGACCTATGATCAAATAGAGATCGTTCGAAGCACGGCCGCCGGTCAGCAAACTTGCAAAGCTGGCTGTTTGCCCGCCGAGCATGTTGCCGAGCGATGAGGTGCCGGAGCTGGTTGCAGTGTCCTGCGGCACGATCTTGGCGCGAGCAACAAAGGGTCGCGGGAAGAATACCAGCACTGCGAACACAATCGCCGCCAGCAGATACAACAGCCGCCGGTTCCGCGCGTTTTGCAAGAAGACGGTAGTATTGCGGATGAGCGTCATCCGATCTCTGCCCGTCCCGGTCGAGCTAATCCGTTCAGCTACGTTCATTTTGCCAACGCCGCGCCTGTTACGATTGCAGGCGCGAGCGCCGACGAAATGTCGCGAAGGCGCGCCCAGAATTCACCCTGGTTGGCATCGACCGGTACAAAGATGAGGTCACCTGGCAGCGCAGGCGCGCCCAACACGCTGCCTCCAAAGAACCCGCCCTTCTGAGCGATGAGCGATCCATTCGCACGGATCACGAAGATTCCGCCCTTGTCGCCGAATTTCCGAATACCACCCGCACGCCGGAGGTAGTCGCCGATCGACTCGCCTTGGCGGTACTGGAATGATGCTTGGGTCGGAACCGCACCGAAGACGCCGACCGTGATCGGCTGAGGGGGCACGTAGATCGTGTCGTTATTCTCGACCACCATGTCGCGGGGCAGGTTACGGTCTGCCGGTAGCAGGCTGAGCACGAGACGCCCGTCAGGTTTGCGGGCCTCGAGCTGATCAACAACCGACCGGACCGCCTCGAGCCGGGCCGGTTGCATCTGCTGCGTCTCATATCGAACCAGCGGCTGCGCGCTCAGCGTCAGCTCGAGGTCCTTGATTGCGCGCTCGTAGCTGTCGGTCTGGGTTTGCCGAACGGTCTCTCGCGTGAACACGGTTCCGTAAGGATAGGCCTGCGACGTCAGCCCTCCAGCGCGCTCGAGGACCATGCTCAACGGAGTGCCAGGCTGTACATAGTAGCGGCCGGGCCGTGCAACTTCGCCACTCACGGTGACGAGCGCAGGCTGCTTGAACTGCGGCTGAGCAATACCGATTGCCGAAAGGACCCGCACGACTTCGCCGCGCTGGGCGGTTCGCTGTTCGACCTGTGACGGGGCCAGCTCTTGCCAACCGTTCGGGTTCACCGCGTTGAACACCAGCAGACGCTTGTCATCCGCGACCGTGTTCACGCCGCCTGCGTACAGAAGCATGTCGTAAAGCTTCTCGTTGGCACGCGCCTCATAAATGGCTTCCACGTTGACGCTGCCGATGACTGCAACCTGGGATCCCGCGGGCGCGATGTAGATGACGTCCCCGTTTTGCAGCACGATGTCGGCCCGTTTGTCGCCTTTCAGAAGAAGGTCGTACAGGTCGAAGTCGGAAATCAGCTGGCCGTTTCTGCGCACCTGGATCGACCGGAAGCTGCCTCCGCCAGACGGTCCGCCCGCAGCAAGCACGGCGTTCACAAGCGTCGAGAGGCTGCTGATCGTGTAGGAGCCAGGCGTTGCGGCAAAACCCGTCACGTAGACGGTTATGCCGTGAAGCCGGCCGACGGACACGGCCACTCTGAAGTTGCGGTATTGCCGCGAAACGGCCCGCGCAATGATGTCCTGAACATCGCCGTAGCGAACGCCGGCAACGTTTACGGCCCCGACTCGCGGGATGAAGACCTGGCCTTCGGGGCTGATCGTCAGTTGAAGGTTGCTGCCCTGGACCGATCCGGTCAGGCCGATAAGCAATTCGTCGCCAGGATTGAGCCGATAATCAGGAGGCACAGTGGTAGTAGGCGGAGCCGTAAAGTCCCTTGCGTTTGGAATCAGCAGGTTCGCGCCGAAGCGGCGCAGCGGCTTTCCGACCATCTTCGACACGTATGTCTCGAACTCGTTCGGCGGCGTCGGCCGGCGAGGAGTTCGCGTCACATATTCACGGTTGCGGTCGGTGAGGAATTCCTCCTCGGTCAGCACGCGACGGCCGGTCGCATCGAGCCTAGGCGTACCCTCGAGCTCATCCGGCTCATAGTTGCGCGGGACATATGTCTGAGTAGCAGCGGCTTCGTCACCACTGCGTGCCGAAGTGCTTGTGGAGTCCGTGTCACCGGTCGTCTGCCGCGACCGGGTACGGCCCTGCTCCGCAGGATCGACAGGATAGCCGGCGACTTGAGCGATCGCGGGACTGGGAATGACGAGGGCAGTTGCCAGCAGCAAGTGCACGCCGCGCTGGCGAAAAGAACCGGACAACTCGCGTTCAAACATCATCGACTTCCTACCCGCGCGCCACGCGCGCCCCTTCGCTACTTCACCCATGACGGCAAGACTGACCATCATTGCCCGAACTGGAATTATCGACCGCTGAGGTTCCAGGCTTCGCGGTCATCAGCCGTCACGGCTATGCCACTCCTGCCGGCCTCGATAGCTACATGCTCGACGTCCCACCCCGCACGTAAGGTGCCCGCAAACAGACACACCTGCTGACCACGCCTGGTAACGGCGCGATGCGGCTCGGTTGATGCCCTCTGCACATTGGTGGGTCAACCCGCGACTGAGCCGAAATCCATGATTTCAAAAGAGATTGAACAGATCGGAAGATGCCGTTGCGCCTAGGTCACGAACAGGCGCAAGTATCGGATTGCACTTGATTTCCTTTGCGCGAGGCGCCGGGGGCTAACGGATCTTGGCCCCAGGAAGACTGTATCCACCCGAAGTCTCGCTCCACCCTGCCCAGCGGGCGGAGACAGGCACTTCTGGAGTCCAGGCGGTTTGATAGCTAGGAACCGTCTGCCCGATGTAATCGAGCGGGTTCACCGCTACGCCGTTTACGCGCACCTCGTAGTGCAGGTGCGTGCCAGTCGACCGCCCGGTCGAGCCCATGCGGCCGATAGTCTCACCCTGATCGACGGATGCTCCCGGGCTCACCAGGACGCGCGCAAGGTGGCCGTAGCGAGTACGGACGCCACCGGAATGCTCGATTTCCACAAGATTGCCGTAACCCCCGGTACGTCCGGCGATGCGTACGATGCCGGCGCCCGTGGCATGGACGGAGGTCATTGGTGGGCCCGGCAGGTCAACGCCCGCGTGCCGTCGATGAATTCCCTTGATCGGATCGCTGCGCCACCCGAAGGGCGATGAGATGAAAAGCCGGCCGCCGGGCACGCCGCGCAGAACCTCACGAGTGCTCGGAACTGGTGCAGGCGGGGCGGTCCAATCCAGCATGCGGGTGCGAAACGCCTCCGAACTGCCGCCAGGAAGGCTCAACGAATTTTTTTCGGCCGCGGAAGAACTCGGATCCGCCTGCGCGCCAGTACCCGTCGCCATTGCGCACATGCACAATAGACCCAATCTCGTCAGCCTCGCTTGCCCCAACCGCATGAGAACGCGGCTTAATTTCAGTTGGCGGCGAACGCAACCTCGCGCAGGCGAGATGTGCGTACGCGGTGCCAGATTATCGCGATTGAACGACGAACTTGCACGATCTGACTGTTGCCGCAATGCCGCACGGCGCAGCAAAGAAACCGCCAAAGTGACAGAAAATGGCGATTTACGGAGACGAACCGAAGCTCCTTTAGCAGAATAGGAACGTCCCGCAGTGCAACAAATTCCCCTTTGAAGCATTGCGGACGGACAACAGCGGACTGTTGATCGATGTTGTTCAGATGGGAAGGGAACTGGTAAGCGGAACGTGCTTTTTACGTCAGTCCACCAGCCTTTCTCGTGCTTCCAAGTCCCTGCCTACTGTGACAAGAAATGGGGGTTTTATGAAAAAGTACTTGCTTCTTGCGTTTGCTGCCGCGGTCGTTTCGACGCCTGCCGCCGCGCGCGACGGTTCTGCCTATGTCGGCTTTGAGGCCGGCGTTTTCATGCCTCGCGATTCCGACGTGGATCGTCGCGGTGCCATTACCGGCGGCATTTGGTCGGACTGGCTTTCGACGGTCGATCACAGCCTCGGCTATGACGTCGACCTGATCGGCGGTTACGACTTCGGCATGTTCCGGCTCGAAGCCGAGCTCGGCTACAAGCATGCCAAGCACAAGGAATATACCATCGATCCGCTCGCTGGCGGGGCGCTGCCGGCAGGTGTCATCCGTGGCACCACCATTGACGCCGACGGCGAGTCGAGCGTGCTTTCGGGCATGGTCAACGCTCTTGTCGACTTCGGTGATGAAGACGGCTTCAGCTTCTACGGCGGTGGTGGTGTCGGTCTCGCCCGCGTCAACATGGAAATCGACCAGCTTGGTGACTCGGTCTATCAGCACAAGGATAGGGACAACCTCGCGTGGCAGATCCTCGCCGGCGTCCGGACCCCGATTTCCGACAACATCGATGCGGGCGTTAAGTATCGCTACTTCCAGGCCAACACGAGCGGCGACGTCAAGGGCCATGCCTTCGACGCTCGCACGTCGCTGAAGTCGCACAGCTTGCTGGCGAGCCTGATCTACAACTTCGGTGCTGCTGCGGCCCCGCCGCCGCCGCCTCCGCCCCCGCCCCCGCCGCCTCCGCCGCCTCCGGCGACGCAGACGTGCCCGGACGGATCGGTGATCCTGGCGACCGAGGTCTGTCCGGTCCCGCCGCCTCCGCCTCCGCCGCCACCACCGGCGCCAGAGCGCGGCTAATCACCGTTTAGAAATGGAGAGCCCCGGACGAGAAATCGTCCGGGGCTTTTCCTTTGTGCGCTCAGCTGGAGCCATTGATATGACGGCCCGCTCCCGCAAGCCGGCCGCAGCGACGGCGACGGCCTAGGCCGGCGCGCCTGCGCTCTTCACCCTTGCCTGGAAACTCTTGCGCAGCTTCTGCAGCTTCGGGGGGATGATCGCTAGGCAATACGGATTTCGCTGCCCCTCACCTTCCCAATATTGCTGGTGATAGTCCTCCGCAGGGTACCAGGGTCCGTTCGGCTCGATCGCGGTGACGACACGACCGCCCTGATCGCCATTCGCCCGTTCGATCCCGGCGCGGGCCCTGCGCTCCTGCTCTTCGTCCTGCGGGAAGATGGCCGAGCGGTACTGCGTGCCGACATCGTTGCCTTGGCGGTTGAGCTGAGTCGGATCGTGCGTCGCGAAGAAGATGTCGAGCAGATCGTCATAGCTGACCACATCAGGGTCGAAGGTGACGCGGATGGCTTCCGCATGCCCGGTGTCGCCTTCACAGACCTGCTTGTAGGTGGGATCGGCGACGTTGCCGCCGGTGTAGCCGCTTTCGACCTTCGTCACGCCCACGACATCGTTGAACACGGCTTCGGTGCACCAGAAGCACCCGCCCGCAAATACCGCGACTTGTTCGGCCATGATCCGCTCCTGCTAGTGGAGCGGCTGAAATAGGTACGGCTATATCCTTTGGTAAGACGCCTTGAGGCTGGCGAGCTCCAGGCGCTTGCCGACCCACTCCGCGAGCTCCTCGAAGTTCAGCGGCTGGTCGAAGACGATGCCAGCCTTGCGATCGGAATACCAACGGACCTCGCCACGGATGGGACGGAGGCTCTCGACAACAACGACGACCTTCTTGCCGAGGCAGTATTCCTCGATCGGCTCCACTTTCATGCCGCCGAGCGAGATATCGTGGACGTCCACCGTGTAGTAGATCTTGTCGACGCGAAGCGACGCCTTGCAGCTCACGTCGAGCCGCGGCGGACGTGCGCGGAAGCCGTGACGGGGCTTGCGGCCGGCAAGCAGCTCGCCAAGGTCGATGTTCTGATCGAACTTCACGCCGATCGAACCTTCGCGGATCCAGACGACGGAGCCGGGAATCTTTTGCGAAGACAGCTCGACCGTGACGATGTC
>Ga0307411_10000144_pt1 | contig 22580 bp, 22 predicted proteins | sample DK1Ometagenome_2_FD_203712 | JGI IMG/M metagenome (GOLD analysis project Ga0307411, IMG submission 203712) | Maize rhizosphere microbial communities from greenhouse at UC Davis, California, United States - DK15-O-1 | ecosystem: Host-associated > Plants > Roots > Rhizosphere > Soil | place: USA...
CACCCGATCAGCACCCAATAAAAAGGCCGGTCAATGACCGGCCTCTCGGCGTTGAACTGTCAGCTTAGTTCACTTCCAGCTTTTCACGATTGCGATCCAGAATCGCCTTGCCAATCCCCTTCACTTCCAGCAACTCATCCACCGACGCGAACGGCCCGTTTGTATCCCGATACGCAACAATTGCCTGCGCCTTCGCCTCACCCACACCCGCCAACTCCTTCTGCAACGTCGCCGCATCCGCGCCGTTGAGATCGACCTTGGCAGTCTGCGATGGCGTCGCTGCATCCATGAGTAAAGGCGTCTTGGTCCCCTCCGACGGCGCTCCAGGGGCGGCAATCGCAGCGATCGAGGCGCTGGTGAGGAAGGCAAAGATCAGCGAGTAAAAATAACCGGTACGCATAAGTGACACTCCTTGAGATAAGTCAGAAAGCAGCTTTCCTGAGCTGCTCCCTCAAACCTAGGCGATCGCTGGAGGTTGTCAAAAATGCAAGCATTGCAAAACGTGTAATGGTGCATGCGCCAGCAGTCCGCACTGCAATATCCGGCTCAGCATTCCTTGCAGAAAACAACTTAAGTCGCTAATACCATTGACATCGTCGTCCGCAATGGGGTGAACAATGGCTAGAAGCTCGAGGTGTTCACCTCACTTATTCGCAGGTATAAAAACGTATGGATATAGAGCTTGTTTTCTACCAAACTACGCCATCGAAAAAGCCAACCTGGAATGGAAAAATGAGCGATTCCAAAGATTACTTCGTGCATTCTCACGCCCTCTGTGAAACCTCTGACGTTGGCAAAGGCACTCGAGTCTGGGCATTTTCACACGTATTGCCGAAAGCAAAAATCGGCGATGACTGTAATGTCTGCGACCATGTCTTCATCGAAAATGACGTAGTCATCGGAGACCGGGTAACAATCAAATGCGGCGTTCAGATCTGGGACGGCATTTCCATTGCGGATGACGTGTTTATTGGTCCTAACGCAACATTCACTAACGATCGCTTCCCTCGCAGCAAAGTTTACCCGGAAAGTTTCGACCGTACTGTGATTTGCAAAGGAGCGTCGTTGGGAGCCAATTGCACCATTCTTCCAGGAATCACCATTGGAGAAAATGCCATGATTGGTGCTGGAGCTGTCGTAACCCGCTCCGTACCTGCAAACGTCACTGTGGTGGGTAACCCTGCAAGAATTCTGCAATCGAAAAAATAACGGTACTCGGGTACTGCGCAGGAAAATCGGCCATCTCACCCCTGGTGGACTCGAGAGGCCGATTGTTCAATAGAGTGATTAACCTTGCCCTTCCCGGCTTTCAGTTTCCAAGATTTTCTTGAAGTGGCGGTGTTTTACTGAAGTGCATAAATAGTGAAAAGGCGATGAAAACTGATATAAGAATGACCCCTAATTGATAAGTCGTAAGTGACATCCAAGGCCCCTGCCTGCCGAAATAAAATTGCCATTGATATGTTTGAAACCCCAACCCTTTGGCAGCAGCGATTGCGAGATTTTGCTTCAACCAAAATACCGGAACCAATATCAAGACCGAAAAGATCAAACACCATATACGCGTGCGCCACGCAAAATCACTAAGAGCATATATCAGAACGATAACCGGCAACGCGGCAATCCACTGTCGGCTCTCTGATCCAAAGGCCAAAAACGGCAAAAGCGCTATAAATAGTACGATAAGCCCGGTAGGAAATGGACGCGCGTAACCGAGGGACCAAGCCAGGCAAGCGAACAGAGCTAGAATGATTACTGGACCAAAGCTTATAAAATGGGCAACTAACGGTTTAAATGGCGCAGCAAGTGACTGATAAAGCAAATAATCCAATAACGGAGGCCCGGCGAAACCGGCATTCCAGTCGAAGCTGATTTTCATTAACAAGGCAGACAAAGAAAAGAAAAACAGGCCGAAAAATGAACCATAAATACTTAAGGACTTCCATGTTTCTGGTCTAACTATTAGCCTTAGACCCAGCCAAATTATGACGTACAACGATATCAATATCGCGAACGCCGACAACATCCACATATCAACGCTCGCGGTTTTGCCGTTTAGACTTGCCGAATGGGCAGATACAGCAGACAAGGGTACATGATGGATAACAAAAAGAAGCAGAACGGTTAGCGGTGCCGCTAGAATGACAAACCAGAGCATCGTCAATCGGAGCTTTGCGCGCGACTCTTCAGCTACCTGATTAAAATGGAATGGGAACGCTGCGAGTACCAAAGGAATCAAAAAAAGCCCCGGCATTAGCCACGCACAAAATGCGCAAAGTATGTATATCATCCAACGATAAGAACGAACCCAGCACCAGATGCTGACACATGCAGCAGCAAGCGCAATATGGTCACTAAGTATGGGATAAAATACCGGCATGCAGATAAACATCCAGCTGCAGGCCAAGGTCGCCACAGATATAGTCGCAACACCACATTTAACATCCAGTTTAATCATTGCATCATGGAGAACCACAATTGCGACCGACAACATCAGAGCATTGAGTATTGCTTGCAAAATAATCAAAGAAGCGGTCGATGCACCAAAATACGAAGCAACGACTAATGGAATGAAACCTGACATGCGAATAGAGCGGTAAGGATCCCCGACGACAGGAAGACCTTTAGCCAAAGTTTCCACGTATTGAACGTAGACACTTCCATCCCAACCTGCGCCGTCGCGAACGGGAATAAACCCTAAAACCGAATGCATTATAAGAAAAACAATTGCCACTGCAATACCGCAGCAAATAGAGGTCCTATTCAATTCAGCTCACCTTACTTATAGTTATTAGTCAAGAAAATTTTCCGCGACAAAAAATAGCTTACCGGGATAAACAACAAAATAACAACAAGCAGAGCAAGCTCACTATTAACACCAAATTTCTCAACCGCAACCCACAGCACAAAGCCATTCCATAAATACTGGATTACATAAACAAGCGGAAACAAAAGTACTGAGCGCATGCCTCGATTACCTTTGAAAACCAGCTTGCTATTCAGATAGTAAGCCAGGATCACCCCTGATACATAAGCTACCGCATAACTTATCTGATATGAAAAAAAACCGAGCAAAAATAAATATAGAGCATAGGTGGCAATGGTATTAAAGCCGCCGGACAATAAAAATCTGCCGAACACAGCTGCACCGCCTGAAATCTTAGACACCAGTAGACCTCGCGGCCAAAGCAATATGGGCAATGAACTCATCATAGTTCCGGATATAGTCTTCATTGTCATAGTAGTCTGAGGCCAATACAAGAAGCACAGCGTCTTTGGAGTATTCATACTGAATACCCCATGTCATAGGAGGCAGGTAAAGTCCTTTATCAGCTCGATCCAGAACGAATTTCTCCCGATTGACACCATCGTCAGCAATAACTGAGATAGAGCCTTTTACTGCAATCAGGAACTGATGACACTTGAAATGAGCATGATCACCGCGGATTTCTTCAGCTGGGACAGCGTAAACAAGAAAATAGCGAGACACCATGAATGGGATATTACGCCCAAACTCCCCCATTGAAAGGTTGCCACGCTCGTCTGCGACTTTATGTATATCGTGCAGCGTCACGCCTTTCACTGAAGTTTGTTGAGCGTTCACAACATCATCTTCTGGATGATTCAGCGACGGACCAAAGCTTGGACTGATCGTATTACCTAAAACTTGCGCAGGCGCTCCGCTTAAAATGGCATAATCGGGTACTGATTTGTCCACTAAAACGCCTGCGCCTATAACTGCGAAATCGCCAATTATGACGTTCGCCTGCACTTCTACGCCATCACCTAAATAAACATTACGACCGATCTTGGTTTGTTGCGGCTTTTCAGAGCCGCTTAAATGACCATGGATTACGACATCACTACCAACGAATGTATCGTCTTCAACAATGACGCACGCAGAGATTCTCGCTTGGTTCTTGATTATCACGCGATCGCCGATAACTACATCATCTTCAACGGTTACGCCCTCAAAAATACAACAGTTCTGACCGATACGCGCCGATGGGCTTATGCGGACATCAGCTCGAACGAAAGTTCCCACGCCAATTTGGTTTGGCGTGCAAACAGCACGATCATGTATAAATTGAGGTAATGAATTCACTTCAAGATCCAAACTTTTCGACGCGCATAGGAATCGCCAATGGTCTGTTTTTTGTATTCTCATACGTTCGCCAGGCATAGGAACCTACAATGCCGAGCCCCATCAGATTCAAACTTCCTAAAAACGTAATCATCAACATAGTAACCGCATATCCGGGCACTGGTATCTCGCCATGAACTTTCGCCCACACAACGATTAATCCAAAAAGAAATGCCAGGATTGATCCGACTGCTCCGACTCTTGTAAGTAATCGAATAGGTAGATCTGTAAAGGAAAAAACGCTATCAACCATGTAATTTAATTTTTTCTGAAACGTCCAGGCAGATTTCCCATGCTGGCGTTTTTGGCGCTTGTAGTTTACCGAACCGCGCCGGAAACCCAACCAGAAAATCTGCGCGACCAGAGAACTATGGCGCTCTTGAAGAGTTAACAGAGTGTCCCTGAAAGGTTTGTTACAGGCAAAAATATCAATGCCGCCAAGAGGTATTTCCGGAACAACATAGCGACGATAAAGACCCCAAAAAATCCTTGAGGCTGTCCGGGACATAAATGGATCATCCCTTCCGTCCCGAACACCGACGACAATGTCAAAATTTTGGTTAATTAATAAGCTGTTCATACTACTGATCAGTTCTGGGGGTTCCTGGAGATCCGCAGCCATTACGGCAAATCGTTCCCCATTAGCAAACTGAAAACCTGTACGGATCGCCATGAAAGAGCCAAAATTCCGCGACAGCAATATCAATTGAGAGCGAAATTTCCTATTCGGTAATTCTTGCCTGAGCAGCTCGTAGCAATTATCCGGACTTCCATCAACCACAAAAACCACTTCCAAATCCCTCAGCAACTGATCGTTCATCAAATCAATTGCGCTGAGCAGATCTGGAAGGGAGCCCTCATTACGGTAAACTGGAACGACTAAGGACAGCAAAATGGAGCCCCTTTGTGTAATTAAAGCCCTGTAAACTGGACTTAGTTTCGCGGCGAGATCGCAAGCCAAGAGAGCTGATAACAATATTGGCTGAACGCTACGGACTGAATATCACTTCACAACCCGTTTTTGCGACTCAAGGATCAAGTCGACGTTGTTGATATATCCAGTCGACGATTTCGCCATCCGGCGTATATCCACTGACCGTATCTCGCAACAATTGGCGGACGAGAGCGTAGTCGTCAGCCTCGACGGCGGCTATCAATTCCGACAATTTGCCTTTGAGTACGTCCCAAGGAATAAAATCTTCATTGGCACTCATGATCATAGGATGAGGTGTCTCGACTACGTTGTCGCCTATCAGCAGCTCCTCATACAACTTTTCACCCGGTCGCAGCCCGGTAAACTCGATTGCGATATCTCCATGAGGATTTTTCTCAGAGCGCACGCTGAAACCAGACAGATGAATCATCTTCTCGGCGAGCTCTACGATTTTTACCGGCTCCCCCATATCAAGAACAAATACATCACCCCCCATACCCATGGAACCTGCCTGGATAACCAACTGGGCCGCTTCCGGGATGGTCATGAAATAACGCGTTATTCTGGGATGAGTGACGGTCAACGGCCCACCAGACTTGATCTGTTTATGAAACAGCGGGATCACGGAGCCCGAGGAACCAAGCACATTACCAAAACGCACCATGGTAAAACGCGTCTTGTTAACGTGAGATACGTTTGCGACATCTCGAAACAATACCGGTGCGAGCTCGCGACTGAGCGCTTGCAAGGTAAGCTCGGCAAGCCGTTTTGTACTTCCCATCACGTTAGTTGGACGCACAGCCTTGTCAGTTGAAATCAAGACAAAGTTTGCCACTCGAGCCTGTAACGCAGCCTCGGCGGTGTTCAATGTTCCAATGACGTTATTGAGAACGCCTTCCGCAATGTTGTGCTCAACAATAGGCACGTGTTTATACGCTGCGGCGTGGTAAACCGTATTTACTTGCCAAGTGTTCATGACATCAAGCAATTTGCTCGAATTGCTCACGGAACCGAGTATGGGCAGAAGTCGGACAGACAACGACTTGCGGGTGATCTGCTGTTCCAGTTCAGAAAGAATGCTATACAGATTGAATTCACTGTGCTCAAACAGTATCAATGTCGTTGGGCGCAGTTCAAGTATTTGCCGGCATAATTCCGAGCCGATGGAACCACCAGCCCCGGTTACCATTACAACTTGTTCTTTGATGCAGTGTTCGAGAAGATTGTCCTGTGCCGGAACAGCGTCGCGTCCAAGCAGGTCGGCGATATCCACTTCTTGAATATCATCGACCTTCACCCGCCCGCTCGCAAGATCCATAAAACCTGGGACACTTCGAACGTGAAGTGGAAAGCCTTCCAGAAATCCGAGGATTTCCCGACGCCGCACCCGGTTCGCTGACGGGATGGCTAACAGGATTTCCTGCGCCCCGGTAGCATCAATCATGCTTTGAATGTGCTTTGGCTTATAAACCTGCAGACCGGCAATCACCCGATTCGCGATACTGTTGTCGTCATCGATAAATGCAATCGGGCGCATGACTCGACCCATGCGCAATGCAGCTACCAGCTGATTACCCGCCGCACCGGCACCGTAAATCGCAACCTTGGGCAGTCCATCGTCACGGTTGGTAAAAGGGACGTGTTGAGCCGCGGTAAACCAGTCACCCAGAAAATACTGACGCATGGCAAGTCGCAGCCCACCAATCATGATCAGGCTTAACCACCAATAGTTGAAAATGATCGACCTGGGTACAATATTTTGATGATTGCTGTACCAGAAAACCACCACACCAAGGATCAAGGAGGATAGGCTGACTGCCTTGACGATGGCGATAAGCGCATCGTTACCGAAATACCGCATGACGGCACGATACATTCCAAAACGGATAAACAAAGGAATGGCGATGGCTGGAGCGGCCAAAAACAGCACTTCGTGCATTTTGAAAGGGTTGACGATTACATCCAGTCCCAATCGAACCACGAAGGATAGCCATAATGCGAGCCAGACCAGAACGATGTCCGCGGATACCTGTATCAGGCGTTTCTGCCGACGCGGTAACCCCACCAAAAAACTACGTAATTTATCCATAAATCCTTTGAGTACCTAACAGAAACAGCTTGTCAGCCAATGTCCTTTTTTAAGGATTCGACGAAGTGCAGATGTCAGCCAACATGAAGTCAGCGGACTTCCACATCCCCGGCACGGAATTTTAGTGCCAGTAGCACCAAAGGTACATACGCCACAAGCAATCCGACCACTCCTTCGAGCTTCCCGTCGACGACAAGAAAGGCGATTGGCAACAACCATGCAACGTTCAGTACTCCAGTTGCCAGCGTCACCGGCAAATGCCGACCGTAATAGCGTGAGGCAAACTGATAGGCATGACTACGATGAGCCTCGTAGACCTTATCACCGCGAAGCAAGCGACGAATCAGGGTCACCGTCGCATCGATAATGAACACCCCCAACAGAATCAGCCAGGCGAAGAACAGATCTGAAGAAACCCATGCAGCCTGAAGCGCAAGAATACCCAGAACGATACCCAGAAACCCGCTACCCGCGTCCCCCATGAAAATCCGCGCAGGCGGAAAATTCCAGCAAAGGAAACCTACAACCGAACTCGCGAGCAAAAGTGGTCCTGCGATTTCGGCGTTTCCGTGTATGCCGTAGAGAAAAGCCATACCTAGACAGACCGTGACAGCCTCGATGCTGGCCAGACCATCGATACCATCCATGAAGTTGTAAAGATTCAACATCCACACCAGGAACATTGCCGCAACAACATAGCCAAACAAGCCAAGATCGATCTTCATCTGCAGCATCGAAACAGGCGCAAGTCCGCCTATCCAGTACAACGCCCAGAAAGCCGCAAGAAAATGCCCGAGCAGACGCCACCTGGCAGCTATATGCCCGTGATCATCCAAAAAGCCCAGAACTGCCACCAACGTGCCCGCACCTAGAAGCGCAACGGTCTGGTTCAATGGCAGAAGATCGACCCGATACATGATTGCCGTAGCCGCAAGGAAACACAAAACAATGGCAATACCGCCCCCTCTGGGAGTGGGGATCGTGTGAGAACTACGCGCGTTTGGCACATCGATCAAACTGCGTGCCATCGCGTACTTACGCAGAATCCACGTCAGCGCGAAGGACACGATTGCGATAAATGGCAAAAACAACCACAACATCAAAAACTCCTTGAGCCGTCCCTGGTATGAGCGGCATGCGACATCAAATTAATTGAAATCTCGTGCCGATTTGATGAGCTCGTCACGCGCAGAGAAAGGCGGCACCCAATTCAACAGAGTTCGTGCCTTTTCGGAATTGATCACGAAAGACCCGCAAAGCTGTGTCATTAGAGCGCCTTTTCCAAGTAGTCGAGCAGCAGCAGACATGATTGTTACAGGAAAATAGAAAAGTCGGGGTGCCTTACCCGTGCCTTCGAAAAGCGCCCGAAGAATTTCAGGGAGAGAAAAATCCTGACCATCGGACACTACGAACACTTCTCCCGCGGCGTTTGGATGTGTTGCGCATACCCTCATGAAATCCGTCAGATTGTTCAGTGAGATCATGCTTCGCTGATTGGCAACGCCTGAGAAAGGCAGCGGTATACCTTTGGCGACGAGCTTGAGCAGCTTCTGAAAATTCCCTGGCGCATGGGCAGCGTAAACGAGTGGAGGTCGGACAATGACCAAGTCCATGCGACCAGATTGATCAACGTATCGAGCCGATAGCGCAACTTCCGCCTCGTATTTGGAAAGCGCATAATCCTTGATCGGATTGGGTGGCGAACTTTCATCTATGGGAACAGAATCGGTTTCCACGCCGTTTACGCCGATTGAACTAACGAAGACGAAGCGTTTTACTCCATTTTTTTCAGCCTCGGCAGCCAGCCGCACGGTAAGGTCTTTGTTGACCGCCATCATGGCATCGAGATTATTGGCGTCCTTTCCAAACTGATGCGCTCTGCCCGCGAGGTGGATAACGACATCAACCCCTGCCAGAGCAGTCGACAGAAACGCCAGATCATCCAACTCTCCAATCAGGCATTCACAACCGAAAACAGATGCCGATTGCCTCCTCATCTGAGCTCTAACAGACATGCCACTTGACTGAAGATGCTCGCATAAAGCCTGGCCGATAAATCCGCTTGCGCCCGTCACTAGCACGTTCATGATTTGTTCACCGTATTGATGATTTCTTCGAGCCATCCACTCAAACTGTAGCGGCGATAGATATGTGGCTCGACAGCCTTGTAAGGCGTGTTCAAGAAATTTTCTGAAATAACAGGATCATTCCGATCGATGATCGAAATATTGTCCTCAGAATAGAAATCGTAAAATCTGACACTGGAATTGGTGGTCACCAGCTTTTTCCGCGCGCCTAGTGTTTCCAGCGTGCGCATGGTCAATCCTGTTTGCTGAGGATGCTCAATATCGAGAATCGCCCGTGATGCATTGAAAACTCGCTGCACTTCCGCCTTGGAAATTGACTCGAATCGGAACTTCTGCATCTTGGCAGTGCGGAAATTTCTATTGGTAATACGATATACCCAATACACCCATTTAGCTTGCAGGAGAAGATACCAATATCTACGAACAGATGTATCAAGTTGCGCATCAACTTTCTCTACGATAGAGAATCTGTCTGTATGAGCTGTACCGATAAAACTCAGCTCGTAAAGCACTGGTGCTTCTACTGTGGATTCAAAACCCGCTGAGAAAAACAACGGACGAAAATGGACCTGATATTGTTCAGCGTCATTTTTATCGAAGGTAAAAATACTGTCGAAGAAACCCAGGTTATCTAATGTCTGTTGGCGATTGGAAAAAGAATCCCACATATAAAGTATGAATTTCGCCGACGAATAACGTTGACGCCAGGCAGCCAGTGTATCGGTAGAAAGTGTCTGACCATTAACTACGAACACATAATCAAAATCAGTATTGTCTGCTGCCAACGCCGACTGATAATAGCGATTTGCAGTGCCGATTACCCACTCTCGTCGAACACGGGTAAGCGCTTTCAGAAAAGGAGAATTGAAAGGTCGGTCCAGCAAAAAGGTTACGCTTGCACCTTGCTTTTCAAGTTCCTTTTTAATATCACTCTCATAACCAAAAAAAGCAGGAGCGATATACAGGATATTTTTATCTTTAAGCAACTGATTCAAGACTGTATCGCCCGTTGTTTAACAATTCTCGCTGGCATTCCAGCAACTACAACATCATCAGGAACATCAGTCAGCAGCACCGAATTAGCGCCCACAACGACATTATTACCTACCGTCAGCCCACCCAAGATTTTCGCACCGGCACCTACCACTACATTATTGCCGATTACCGGCCGATGGGCTTCGTCGTAGGTAAAATCCAGATCTCTCGCACCGAGAGTCACTCCTTGATAAATAACTGCATCTGCACCGATGCTGACAGCGCCGATTACGGTCCCCTGAGTGTGCGGAAAAAACAAACCTGGTCCGATCTTGCAAATCACAGCAATTTCTATTCCGAAAAAAGTGTAATTCAGGAGTGAAAAAAAGCGGGCGAGCACCTTCAGGCCTTTGCGATTCGTTGCATAGGCCAATCTGTAGAGCAGTACAGGAGCAAATCTGGGAGAGAGCATCCCGATCATTAGTCTGATCCTGGATTTTCTCGGCGGAGCGTTAAACAATGATCGCTGCCGCACGATATCTGCATGCAATAAACTGCGCAAACTTGGTTCGTATTGCTCCACAGAACTCTCCTTAATTCATCAGCTTGCGAGCACGCAGTTCCTGGTTCGCTTTTTCGAGCTGATCCTCAGGCAACGGCTGCTGCAGGACCCAGTCGGCGAAGCGCTTCAGGCCTTCCTTCAACGTTACTTTGGGGCGAATGCCCAGTAAATCATTCAAGCGCTGGACGTCGGCGTAGTTATGCCGGATATCACCGACGCGGAATTGTCCAGTTACCTGCACATTTGGCTCTTTGCCAAATGCACGGGTCAATTCTTCAGCTACTTCCTTGACCGAAGTAGCCGCACCACTGCCTACGTTCACGATCGTGTTCGGAGACTTCTCTACCATCAACCCGGCGAGCAGCGCATCCGTAACATCGTCAACGTGCACAAAGTCCCTGCTCTCAAGACCGTCTTCAAAAAGAGGGAGAACACTGTCGCGGCGAATTTTTGTTGAAAAAATCGACAGAATACCGGTGTATGGATTATTCAGCGACTGGCGTTCACCATATACGTTCTGCAGACGAAAGATAGTGTAATCAATGCCCATGGATTGACCACCAATACGAACCAGATCCTCTTGCGCATATTTTGTAGCGGCGTAGAAGGAAGAAGGTGCGATGAGATCCGTTTCAGTGGTCGGAACCAACTGTAGCGCCGCGCCACTGGAAGGGCACACCGGTTCCCACATCTGCTTGGCCAGCGCTTCCGCTGAACGTGCAGCAGGACACACGCGTTGATTGGTTTGCGGATTGATGTACGCACCCTCGCCATAAACCGAGCGGCTGGAAGACAGTATGATCCGTTTGACATTATGTGATGGTAACTTCCCCAGAACATCGAACATCAATGCAGTACCCTGAGAATTCACTTCATTGTATCGGGCGATCTCGTACATCGATTGGCCTGTGCCTGTTTCGGCGGCCAGATGAACAATGCCATCGACGCCTTCCACAGCTTTTATCCAATCTTCGCGAGAGGTAACGCTACCACGAATGAACTCAACCCCTTCCCCGTTCAACCAGTCGAGATCAACTGGAAGGCTGCCATGCACCTGCACAGTCAAGGGATCCAAAATCCTGACGGAGTGATTGGTACTCAGCAATTTTGGAACGAGATGCGACCCGATGAACCCCGCGCCGCCAGTGATTAGAATTTTTTTCATGATATCCCTCTGAAAATTGTCAATAAGCCGTGTTGCAAAGCTGGCTGGTAGAATAGCCACCAGCTATGTATTTTGCATCGTAGTTTCTTTTCGCGTGCCGAAACGCAGATTGGTAAACACATAAAGCGAATAGCAAATAAAAAATTGAAAGAGCGTTGGCAGCAAGAAGAACATGTCGTAAAAGATTGAAAACACAAGGATCTGAAACGCAACCGAATATGCGAAAATCCCCCATGGCTTGCCCTTCAATGACGCATTATAAATGCAGCAACAGATGAACTGGATGAGCGCGACAAACAGAAATCCTCCAAATGCACCGGCATCGGATACGAAACCGGCATAGATTGTGGAAGTATTCAAATTTCTGTCGACGAAGGTGAACAGATCATTTCTCGCATCCAAGCCGAAGAAAGCCTTCACAACGGATGGCAGCATATTGGACATCGAATAGGACATTGACCAGGCTGGGGTTATTGTATCGATGTTATGGAAAAAGTTACTGAGCCCAGCGGTCAAGTACACATAAAACCAGAGGAACCCGCTGGGTAGCGCATCGAATACCTCGGCGGATTGACCGGAAATCAAATAAGCAAATGGGTTGGACGTTTGCCGCATATCTCCCAGATAGCCGAAAACGACTACCACTGATAAGGCCAGAAGCATTAACACCAATATTTTCTTGTAGGAAATCCTCGTCAGCAAAAGCGACACACAGACGATTTGTATCAGGCCACTCAACAGAATTCCACGTCCCAACATGAGCACGGGCCACAGCAACAATATCGTGATTGCGAGGACAACTTTCTTTGATTTGGTCTTTATCGCCAAATACGTCGCCATCGACAATATTTGCAAATAGCAGGCGTTCATCACGCCGTGAAGTGATGGTACGCCGAATTCCGTGTATAGCTTGTCTATACCGGCAAGACGCCAATAAAGCGGTACACCCGCCGAGTAAAAAATCTCAAAAACAGTACCTAGCGCCCATATACACAGAAGCAGACGAAAAAACCTTCGGACAGTCACAACATAATCAGCTACAAGTGCGGGGCTGGCAGACTGCACTGTCTTCCGCCTTCCCACCAGCGCATACAGGAGAACGATACTGACCATATTCATCAATATCACCATCAGGCCCACTGTGCTCGGAGAGACCAGATTCGTAGTCAACCCGAAGGAGTACAGTAAAAGAACCAGCGACCACATAGTTATATAAACGAATGCTGGATTAAGCATGACTTATACGTTCCGCTTCAAAGCATTTTTCAGGTTCGGCAGCGTTCTAGATACCAAACCAAAAATGAGTGGATTGCGAAGAAGGAAAAACGCCACCCGGGTGACTGAACGTTTTGTACCCGAGGAGTACTTCAAAAACATTGGATAAAGCGCCTCTACATTGGCGCGATTCTTTTTGACTACCTGCCGGAACAATTCACCTAAAAGATAGCGATATCCGCCCTTCTCACAGGCGTGTTGAATTGACTGATTCCCGATATATCTTTGCGAGATCAGGTCAACGGTCAGCAAGGACTCCTCAAGCAGCTCAAAAGTTCGATCGCTCGCGCCAAGGCCGTGTTTACGATATTTACCATAAACACCTGGCAACTCTCGAATTTCGCCCTGCAACGCCACTTCGATATAGAAAATCCAATCTGAAACAACCGGAAAGAGCGGATCGAAGCCATGTTGTGGGCAAGCGGAGCGCCGCACCATGACTGAAGATGCTCCAGGGATTCCGCCTTTGGCGATCAAATCCTCAACATTGTGTATTTTTTCTTTCTCTGTCGTATTGGTACGGAACAGCACCTTGCCATCTGCATGATTGAAAATATCAACTGGGTGATATGAAAGAACCACCTGCGGGTCCTTGAACTGCTCCACCTGAGCCTTGATCTTACCGGGAAGGAACAGGTCGTCTCCACCTAATACCGCAATCAAATCGCCCGTGCACGCAGAGAACGCAGCATTTGAATTACCTGTAATGCCCAGATTTTTTTCATTCAACACGGGCACAACGACACGAGGATACTTTTGTTGGAAATCTAAAATAACTTCCTGCGTTCCGTCTGTCGAAGCATCATCCGCGACAACGATCTCAAGGTTTTCATAGTCTTGTGAAAGAACGCTCTCGATCGTTTCTGCAATCAAATGTTTTTGATTGTAAGTAATGATCATTACAGAAACTTTCGGATTATAAATATTCAACGTAAGCGCCTCAGCGAAATAAATCCATTGTCTAACAAGCGTTAGCCAGCCAATACTTCTGGCCGCATCCTTCTCAGCGCCCTATAAACAAACAATGTCATCAACAGCCAATAAACAGCATAATTTACGGCATGGGCAAGAGAAACACCCTCCAAGCCAATCTGGCTAGTAAACAACACCGTAAACAAGTAAAAACATGCAGCTGAAATTATTTCGGAAAGAATAAATAACTTGAACATCGCTTTGCCAAGCATCACGTATGCCAGTATCCAACTACCGATTTTCAGCGTATCTCCAACAATTTGCCAAGCGAACAGACTTCGCATTGGCAGAAAATCACTGGTAAACAGAATATGAATAATAAAATCACGCAACAAATAAATGATCAGTCCGCAGACCGCAGCGCACGGCAAAATAAATCGATATCCTTGCAGGACCTCGGCCTTTATCTCATCGTGATGAGTCAGCTCTGACAGCCTGGGCAGGTAATAAACACTTAGAGTAGTAGTCACCAACATCAAATATGCCGCACTAAGACGCCACATGGCCTCCCAGTAACCGGCTGATTCCCATCCGAACGATGAGCCCAGATAATTACGTACGAAGATGTGGCTTACAGGCACACAAACTGCTGACGTCAAAGCCATCGCAGTATATTTCAGAAAGTTCGCCGCGACTAACTTGTCTATCCGCCCAAAAAGATAACTGAAGCGAAACCAGTTGGCACCCAAGCAAATATAAAGTGTGACAAAAAAACTGATGGACTGGTAGATCGCCAATGCGATCAATGCGCCATAAAGCCCAGAAAATATTGCCAGCGCAGTCGTAACCACTAACGCAAAAATGCTCCCCACGATATTGGCCGCGATATAACGGAGCAGCTCTTTTTTGCCATTCAATATGGCTAGCAGCAGCGTATTCAGGGTAAAGAATACAAGCGTACCGGCAAACCACCTGAACACGCCGCCGAACTGATCATTATTTAGGATCCAGGCGGCAAGTTCTTTACTGAACAGAAGGATAATGACGCTGCATATTAACGAGCCGCAGATGGCTATCGTGCCCGCACTCCTCCAGACCGATTGCTGTTTCTTCTCGTCATAATGATACTCGGCGGTATATTTTGTCACACCTGTATTGATCGCGCCGCTGGCAAATGTTGTTATCATTTGGATCGCGTTTTGAAACTGACCAAGCGCGGCGTAACCTACAGGGCCGACATATATTGCCAAGACCTTGTTTATGCCCAAGAGAGTAAGCATTTTAACGAGAACCGCAATCCCGTTGAGAAGGCTTGTTTTTATGAGCGTCATTATTTCAACCAATACCGTTGAAACTGTTACATGCACTGATGACTGCTTCCGCGTCCGCGACGGACATTGTCGGACCTATAGGCAAGCTCAGCACCTGTGAATGGATTTCCTCGGTAATGGGGAAAGATAGCTCGTTCCACACTTTATAGGCCTCCTGCTTATGAGGAGGAATCGGATAATGAATCAGTGTCTGGATTCCGGCCTGAGCCAAATGCCTCTGAAGCGCATCGCGGTTATCCGAACGGACAACGAAAAGGTGCCAAACGTGGCTTTCAAGGCTAAGCGCAGAAACGTCTTTATCGAGTGGTAGACGAATGAATTCATTATTGATTCGACGCATGTATAGCTCTGCAATTTCCCTGCGACGCTGGATATCCTCTTCCAGATACTTCAATTTGACGCTTAACATCGCCGCCTGAATTTCATCAAGACGACTGTTTACGCCCTGATAGATATTTTTGTATTTTTCGTGCGAGCCGTAGTTTCGCAACGCTTTTACCACGGTTGCCAGTTCTTCATCGTTTGTGGTTATCGCGCCGGCATCTCCCAAAGCACCAAGATTCTTGCCTGGATAAAAGCTGAAACCAGATGCATCTCCCCAGTTCCCTGCTTTTTTACCTTGAATACTCGCACCATGAGCCTGTGCGGAATCTTCCAGAACCAATAAGCCATGATCTTTTGCAATATCCATGATCGCTGGCATATCAGCCAATTGCCCATACAGATGGACCGGAAAGATCACCTTTGTCTTGGCGCTGATCGCTGATTTTATTTGAACCGGGGATATATTCATCGATGCATCAGGCTCAACCAGTACCGGCGTGAGTCCATTTTCGGTAATCGCCAGAACACTCGCAATATATGTATTGGCAGGGACAATGACTTCATCACCATCCTTCAGCTTGCCGAGTATTTTCCAGGCTCTAAGGATTAGATTAAGAGCATCCAATCCATTCGCTACACCAAGACAAAACCTGACATTGCACACGCGTGCGAATTCATTTTCAAACGCTTCGAGCTCTTTACCCTGAATATACCAGCCTGAGTCGATAACCCGCGCGCAAGCGGCCTTAAGCTCGCCAGAATATACCGCGTTTACATCCTTCAAACTTAGAAAGTCGATCATCTGAACACCTGTTATTTCCGTGTTATCCAAACCATGTAAAATCCGTCGTACTCAGACAGATCTGCTGCCGCCTCAGGATGTAGCATTAGAAGTAACGACGCTGATGAAATCGTCGTAATTGCGAATATAATCCGCCTCGTCATATTCCTGGCTGGCGAACACGACCAATACGCAGTCTTCGCTGAAGTCATGCATTTCGCGCCAGATAAGATTATTAATCAGCACGCCTTTATTTGGCGTATCCAGCCAAACTTCTTTTCTGGAAGTTCCATCATCCATCACCATTCGGCATCTTCCAGACACGCAGACTGCAAGTTGCCGTAATTGTTTATGGGCATGAAAACCACGACTGACTTCAACCTGCGTGCCAAAAATATAATAAACTCGCTTTATCTCAAAAGGGATATGCGGGCCCTTTTCGATAGAGACCAAGCTGCCGCGGGCATCACCAATCACCTGCAGTTCGACAGGCTCTGTAGTGCCGGGAATATATAACCAAGGCAGGTCTGCTTCACAGAATGCTTTAGCCTGCCGGTCCTTTTCGCTGATAATTGGTTCGAACTCATCAGGCCATTCAACACCGATTTCGGGATCGTCCCACTTGATGCTGCGCTCGGCTTCCTTGCAATACAGATCAGTTGTCTTGTACAGGAAATGAGTATTGTCCTCCAAAGCCATGAACCCGTGCGCAAAGCCTTCAGGAATCCACAACATTCGATTATTCGCTGCGCTCAGCTCGACGCCCACCCACTTTCCGAACGTTGGCGAGCCTTTTCTTATATCCACAGCAACATCAAAAGCCGAACCGGCTACAACTCTCACCAGCTTCCCTTGAGCGTTAGGCGAAAGCTGGTAATGCAAGCCCCTAAGCACACCTTTTTGCGAGCAGGAATGATTGTCCTGCACAAAATTACGCGGCTTGGGCAAACCGAGCTCGGCCAGCGCTCCATGAAAACGCGGTTCGTTGAAGGTTTCAGCAAACCAACCGCGATCGTCCCTAAAAACCGTTGGCTCAACGATAACTACTTCCTGTAAATCGGTTTTTAGCAACTTCATACGGTTGTACCTTCAAAACGACGAAAAAACAGTTCCGCCGGCGATAATTCAAATCAGACAGGAGGCATTAGAAAATGCCTCCTCCACTTAATAGACCAACTACAACATCGTCACAGCATGAGTTTGGGCAATATTTCTATCGCGACTGTTCAATACGATAAAGCATAAATGCTGTCAGCAGACCTAGCATGGCGCCAAGCACCAAAGCCAAGCCGATCACAAGTGAGGCTTTAGGTTTGATCGCATTTTCTGGCGCATCCACTACACCGTCATAGCGATACAATCCAATTTCGCGATCAGCGGTGGCGAGTTTGTCAAAAAAGTTCTTTTTTGCCTGGAGTTCACGTAACTCTTTGATAAACGCGTCGTTCGACGATCTGAGTTCGAGGTTTTTTATTTCCGCCTTCAGAGCCTCTGCGCCTCTCAGAAAGCTCATATCGCCTTCCATATTTCCTGCCAGCGCCGAAGATGAATTGCCGAAAACCATTGTAGGTTTCTGCACCCCGGAAGACTCGGCAACGCTTAACGCAGCACGCAATTTTACAAGCGCATCCTCTCGTTCGGTTTGTCCAGTCTCTCGCTTTGTATCGATTTCCTGCGCAACATTCGTCGCATGGACTTTGGCTTCATAAGAAACGTTTTTCATTATTTCTTCGGTCGCGCGCGTCTCGGCCCGTTTCACATACTTCTTGATCCAGTCAACCGCCTTCTCGCCACTATTTGTTTGCACTACAACGGAGTAGCGACCCGCTTCATCAGAAGTAGTCGGAGTGATTTGAACCCTTCTGACAAACTCGGAATACAATGCATCTCGTGAACGCGCCTGTTGATCCTGGCTAAGTGATGGCAAATATTCGTTTGCAAAGAATTCCTGGCGCAATGCCTCAGATCGAAGGTTTCGCAGAAAAATACGGTAAACATCGTCGATTGAGTATGGACTAAGATCGAACTCTTTGGTCCGGCCGGTATTAAGGTCTGCAATATCGCTTTGCGTAGGTGGAACCAGGTATCCCCTGGCCTCGTACACACGTTCGCTAAATACCACGTAAAGCAGACCCAAAATCCCGGCGACGGCTGTTATGCCAATGATTACCCATACACGGCGCAGCAAGGCACGCGCAATCAAAATAACATCAAACTCGTCGGAGCTTCGAGGATTCACGGCAGAGTTTTGCATGGTCTTTGAACCTTGTTTTGATCTGAGTCGTTCGATCAATATCGAAGCTTGTGAATATTGGCCGATACTTTAGCGCATCAGCTCCTGGACTTTCTGAATCGGGCCCCGTATATCCTGCCAATGACTAGGTTTGCTGCCTCGTCACAGACAGGATTTCTTCCTCACCTGAGCAGGTTGGACAGGTACTGGCCGTAGCCGGTTTTCTTCAAGCGTTCAGCCTGCTCCGCCAATTGAGCTCGGTCGATCCAGCCGTTGTTGAAAGCGATTTCTTCCAGGCAAGCGACTTTCAGTCCCTGACGCTGTTCGATGGTATGAACGAAGTGGCTTGCCTCAAGAAGTGAATCATGCGTGCCGGTGTCGAGCCAAGCGAAACCACGTCCCAACATTTCAACATTCAGCGATTTCTGTTCCAGATAAGCACGGTTGACGTCGGTAATTTCCAACTCCCCGCGCTCAGAAGGCTTAATGTTCTTCGCAATTTCAACAACATCGTTGTCGTAAAAATAAAGGCCAGTCACAGCGTAGTGGGATTTAGGTGTGGTCGGCTTTTCCTCGATGCTCAGTGCGCGACCGGATGCATCAAATTCAACCACGCCGAAACGCTCTGGATCAGACACGTGATAACCAAAGACAGTGGCCCCCTTAGTTTGGCTACTGGCAGAGCGCAAGTTGTCCGAGAAATGCTGACCATAGAAAATGTTGTCGCCCAGAATCAGGCAGCAAGGGTCTTCGCCAATGAACTCTTCGCCAATGATAAATGCTTGTGCCAGACCATCAGGGGAAGGTTGTTCGGCGTAAGTTAGTTTAATACCGTAAACACTACCGTCTCCCAACAGTTTGCGGAAGCAAGGCAGATCTTCCGGGGTTGAGATAATCAGGATCTCTCGCATTCCCGCCAGCATCAATACTGACAACGGATAGAAAATCATTGGCTTATCGTAAATCGGCAGCATTTGCTTGGACACGCCAAGAGTAAGCGGATGCAACCGAGTGCCTGAGCCACCTGCGAGGATGATGCCTTTACGATTTATCATGGTCATTTGTTCAGAACTTCCCTAAGCATTCGGGTTACACCACTCTGCCAATCCGGCAGGTGTAGAGAAAAATTTTGGCGCAGCTTCTGTGTATCCAATCGCGAATTCAATGGTCGCCGAGCTGGGGTCGGATAGGCAGTGGTTTCGATTGGGTTGACCGCCGTCACAGCCAATTCCTCGCCCTGCGCTTTTGCGAAGTCAAGTACATGATTGGCATACCCGTGCCAGGACACTTCGCCAGCAGCGGCCAAGTGATAGAGACCGGCCAATTCCGGACGCTTGATAACTTGCTGAATAGCCAGCGCCGTAACGTCCGCGATCAGATCCGCCCCGGTCGGGGCTCCTATCTGATCCGCAATCACGTTCAATGTTTCGCGATCTTTGGCCAGGCGCAGCATGGTTTTGGCGAAGTTGTTACCGCGCGCACCGTAAACCCAGCTGGTGCGGAAGATCAGGTGTTTGCAACCGGATACGATGATCGCCTGTTCGCCAGCGAGCTTGCTGGAGCCGTAGTGATTCACCGGCGCAACAGCATCCGTCTCCTGCCAGGGCGTTACGCCTTGGCCACTGAAGACGTAATCGGTTGAATAGTGGACCAGCCACGCCCCCAGCGCTGCGGCTTCTTGCGCCATAACGCCACTCGCAAGTCCGTTTACGAGATCTGCCAACTCGGTTTCCGACTCAGCTTTGTCGACCGCCGTATAGGCAGCAGCATTCACGATAACGTCAGGCTTCACCTGACGAATCGTTGCACGCAGGGACTCAAGATTTGACAGATCGCCGCTGAAGCCATCAACCAGGTGACGGTCAAGTGCAATCATCTCACCAAGCGGCGCCAGTGAGCGCTGCAGCTCCCAGCCCACCTGACCGTTCTTGCCCAGCAGAAGAATTCTCATGCTTTGTTCGAACGATCGGCGTAGTTCTGATCAATCCACTGCTGGTAGCTGCCGCTCTTCACGTGCTCTACCCACTCAGTGTTATTCAGATACCACTCAACCGTTTTGCGAATACCGGTTTCAAAAGTTTCTTCCGGAGTCCAGCCCAGTTCACGCTGGATCTTGCTCGCGTCGATTGCATAACGCACGTCATGGCCTGGACGGTCCTGAACATAAGTAATCAGGCTGGAATGCGGGCGGTGGGCCGAATCAGGACGCAACTCATCGAGCAATGCACACAGGGTGTGCACCACTTCAATGTTTTGTTTTTCGTTATGTCCACCGATGTTATAGGTCTCACCGATGACGCCTTCACTGACGACTTTGTACAACGCGCGCGCGTGATCTTCGACGTACAACCAATCACGAACCTGGTTGCCCTTGCCGTACACCGGCAGCGGCTTGCCTTCCAGTGCGTTGAGAATGATCAGCGGGATCAGCTTCTCAGGGAAATGGCATGGGCCGTAGTTGTTCGAGCAGTTGGTGACCAGTGTTGGCAGGCCATACGTGCGAGCCCAGGCGCGAACCAGGTGGTCGGAGCTGGCCTTGCTGGCCGAGTATGGCGAGCTAGGCTGATAAGGCGTGGTTTCGGTGAAGAGGTCTTCCGGACCTTCGAGATCTCCGTAGACTTCGTCAGTCGAGATGTGGTGGAAGCGGAAGTTGGCTTTGCGCGTGTCATCCAGCGCTGCCCAGTAATGACGTGCAGCTTCGAGCAACGTATAGGTGCCGATTATGTTGGTCTGGATGAACTCCGACGGCCCGGAGATCGAGCGGTCGACATGGGACTCTGCGGCCAGGTGCATGATTGCATCCGGCTGGTGTTCACGCAGCACGCGGTCGATCTGGTCCCGATCACAGATGTCTACACGCTCAAAGGCATAACGAGAATTCTGGCTGACTTCTGCCAAGGACTCCAGATTGCCCGCGTACGTCAGCTTGTCGACGTTAACGACCGCATCGCAGGTGTTGGAGATAATGTGACGGATGACTGCTGAGCCAATGAAGCCGGCGCCGCCGGTAACTAGAATTTTCACGCGAAACGATACCCTTGAGCTGCGGACAGCGCTGCCAGCGAGCGCGGTCTAATCCATGAATGCAGAGGCCACTTTCAGTTGGCATCCGTCAGAGTCAGTCTGAATCGACATGCATTGAGGCACGATCGAACAAGGGACGCATTTTACAGCTTAATGATGGTTTTACTAATGGATAAAGACAGGCTGAGGCGCAATTTCGACAGATGCCGTGCGCCTGTCGCTTTCAGACCAGTCGCTTGCGTGCGGCTCGGGACGAACGCCCTAGAAACCAGCCCAGCACAGGGCCGATCAACATACCGATCAGTAGCGCAAACACTGCTACCAGCGATACTGGCAACTGCGGTCCGGAAAAACCCAAGAACAAAAGCGAAACCGATTGCTGGTTCTCCAGCACAAATGCCAGCACAACCAGAATCATCAGCAGAAGAAAAACACCCAGCAGTATGCGTTTAAGGTTACGCATGAGTAACCCCTTGAAAGATAGCGACTGTCAAACCCCCTCCTCCTCTTCCTCGTTCACGCGATCACGCAATTCCTTGCCCGGTTTGAAATGCGGAACGAATTTACCGTCCAGACTTACCGACTGGCCGGTCTTTGGATTGCGACCAACACGTGGCGCGCGGTAGTGCAGGGAGAAGCTGCCAAATCCACGGATCTCGATACGATCACCGGTGGCGAGGCACTGAGACATTTGTTCAAGCATGGTCTTGATGGCCAGCTCCACATCCTTGGATGAGAGTAGCC
>Ga0307411_10000145_pt1 | contig 22563 bp, 26 predicted proteins | sample DK1Ometagenome_2_FD_203712 | JGI IMG/M metagenome (GOLD analysis project Ga0307411, IMG submission 203712) | Maize rhizosphere microbial communities from greenhouse at UC Davis, California, United States - DK15-O-1 | ecosystem: Host-associated > Plants > Roots > Rhizosphere > Soil | place: USA...
TGTCGTTCTCGGCATCCGAATTTTCACCAATGCAGCTGCGATTAGGCGGGCGCTGTTCCATGCCTGACAAGCAGCCTCTCGATCATCGAGCGCAGGTACCACCGCCGCGGCACCGGCGACATCACACCCGGACGCGCAGTGCCGTGTCTCGACATATCAGCTCGCTTCGGCGCAGCCAGCGCCGGCTGACTGGCGAAGACGATTCGATCGCTACCCCGGCGCACCCGGCATCGGTCGCTCCATCGCCAACTACCGCAGGCCAGAACGCTCCCGAAACGGCCCGCAGCACCCGCGCCCGGCTGCGCGCATCACTGCTGCATCCCGGACGCGGGCAGATTCTCGCGGCCATCATCTTGTTGGTCGTCGGAGCAGCCGGTGCCATGCAGATCCGCATCAATGCAACGGACGACACTTATGCCTCGGCTCGCCGTGAGGACCTGATTCAACTCCTGGATGGACTGAGCACGGAGTCGCGACGACTCGAGGGTGAGATCAGCCAGCTGGAGCAGACCCGTAGCAATCTGCGGTCAGGTGCCGACACTCAGCGGGTGGCTCGACAGGAGGCCGAAAAGCACCTCTCCGAGCTGTCGATCCTTGCTGGCACGGCCCCCGCCGAGGGGCCTGGAATCTGGATGCGGATCGCCGATCCGAAAGCAGCTGTCGACGCCGGTGTGCTGCTCGATGCTGTCGAAGAGATGCGTGATGCCGGCGCGGAAGTGATCGAGGTGAACAACACCATCCGGGTTGTTGCCTCGACTTGGTTTGGCTCGGACGCGCACGGGCTACTTATCGACGGCAAGCCGGTCACCCGCCCGATCACCTTGGAGGTCATCGGGGAGCCGCACAGTCTGGAGGAGGCTGCTCAGTTCCGCGGTGGGATCGTATCCGAAATAACGGGGCCACGGATCGGGGGACAGGTGCAAATTCAGCAGCAGAGGCGGGTCGTGATCGAGTCCTTGCACGAGGCAAGTGAGAATCAGTACGCTCGCCCCGCGTCCGCGCCGCCAACCCCTCGGTGACCCAACGCTCGGTGACACTGTGATTTCTTGAGGAGCCTGATGTCGGACTATCCCGAAGATCTGAAGTACTCAGCCGAGCATGAGTGGGTGCGCGGCGGCAATGGCAACAGCGTCCGGGTGGGGATCACCGAGTACGCGGCCGACCAGCTCGGGGACATCGTCTTCGTCACTCTCCCCGAGGTGGGCGACACCGTTGCGGCCGGCGACGCATGTGGCGAACTGGAATCCACCAAGAGTGTCTCCGACATCTTTTGTCCAGTGCCCGGCATCATCACCGCAGTGAATACCACGCTGGATCTCCATCCCGAGACCATTAATACCGATCCTTACGGGGACGGTTGGCTCTTCGAGCTCGAGCTGGACGAGTCCGCCGATCTAGACGATTTGTTGGATGCTGATTCTTACGCTGAGCAGGCGGGAGCTTGAGTCCGATTTGATTGCCTCGCTCGCCAAGCTCGCTCGGCACGGATCGCGCGTCTTAACGCGTCTACTTCGTCGTCGCTCGGTGACGAGAAGTATGTCCCCTCACTCCTCCTCAGCACGGCACATGGCGCGATCCGACAGTTCTCTACATAACGGCTTGCTGTTGGTCCTAAACTCTGCATCGCACCCCGAGCCTTTCGAGGCCGTAAACGAAAGCCGAAGCAATGCCGTTCTGTACCAACTGTGGACATGAGAACCCAGAGGGGAGTAACTTCTGCGGCCAATGTGGCTCGGCGCTGGTTCCTGGTGCAGCCCGAGCCGCGACCCCCGAGAAGGTGCCGACCGGCGACACGACCAAGGCGATGCCCGCGATGGTTGAGGAACGTGACACGGACTCGCTGACGGCCGAAGATGAGTCAGCCGTCAATGCGTTGCCGCACGGCTCGGCGTTGCTGATCGTTCAACGTGGCGCAAACGCTGGAAGCCGATTTCTCTTGGACACCGATGTGGTGACAGTCGGACGGCATCAAGATTCCGACATCTTTCTCGATGACATCTCGGTGTCCCGCCGGCATGCCACCTTCAGCCGTACCCCTGAGGGCACTGTGGTCAGGGATGTCGGGAGCCTGAACGGCACTTATGTCAACCGCGACCTCGTCGATGAATGCCTGCTGCGGAATGGTGATGAGGTACAGATCGGCAAATTCCGCCTCGTCTATTTTGGGAGTAATCGGGCCCCGGAATAGCCCGCTCGCCATGCCGAAACCAGCCGAGTCTCCGGCCAGCGCGACCGGCGAAGCTCGCGCCCGGAGCGCTGAGACCGCAAGCGCGTCCGTGTCGGAACCGCGTCTTCGGCAGCCGACCCGCAGCATCGGCCAAGTGATGGCAGTTCTGAGGACCGACTTCCCGGAGATCTCCATTTCCAAGATCAGATTCTTGGAGGCCGAGGGCTTGATCAGTCCAATGCGGGCGCCATCGGGGTATCGCCGATACACCGAAGGCGATGTGGAACGGCTGCGGTATGTGCTGTCGGTCCAGCGGGAGCACTACCTGCCGCTAAAGGTCATACGCGAGCATCTCGAGCAGATCGACCGCGGTCAGACTCCACTAAGTGTGAGCGGCCACAACGGCTCAGCTAGCAACGGCCAGGCCGGAAGCGGGCACAACCCGGGCCCGGCGGCCCCGACTGCGAAGCAGCCAGTCAGGCTTACCCGTCAGGAGCTATTGGATGCCAGCGGCCTCACCGAGAGCACACTCAGCGAGCTGGAGCGAAACCAGATCGTGGTGACCCGGCGCGGGACCGCCCACTACGGCAGGGACGCCCTGACACTTGCCATTGCCGCCCGCCGGCTGGCTGAGTACGGAATCGACGGACGGCACCTACGGGCGTTCAAGTTGGCAGCCGAACGAGAGGTGGGGCTCGTCGAGCAGGCGATTGCACCGTATGTGCGACGCGCCGGAAGCAATCGCGATGTCCCCGGAGATGTGACACAGCTGGTGATCAGCTTCCATGCGGCGCTGGTGCGAACTGCTATGGAGCGCAACGTTTAACGACTCAAAACACAATCGCCTGCCCGGTACGCGACGCGCGTCTTGGCAGCCGGGGGTGATCTTGTAGCTGGCCGCTCGCGAAGTAGTGTTGTCGCATGCGCGAGCTCGATGTGGTGGGTGTCCGAGTCGAGATGCCGTCGAACGCTCCGATGGTCTTGCTGCGCGAGGTGGGCGGGAGTCGGTACCTCCCCATCTGGATTGGCGCCGCAGAGGCGGCTGCGATTGCAAATGCGCAAGAGGGCATCGTCCCACCAAGGCCGCTTACGCACGATTTGATGGTCGACACCTTGACGACCTTGGGCCACCGGCTCACCGAGGTCCACATCACCGAACTCGAAGGCGGCACATTTTACGCCGTGCTCCTGGTTGATGGAATCGAGATCAGCTCGCGGCCCTCAGATGCCATCGCTTTGGCGCTACGAGTCGGCTCCGACATCTACTGCGCCGAGGACGTGCTCGATGAGGCCGGCATCGAGATTCCCGAAGCCGAAGATGACGAAGTAGAGAAGTTCCGGGAGTTTCTCGATCAGGTCAACCCCGACGATTTCGTCACCGGCGAAGAGCCAAAGTCCTAGTCAAAGGCACATTCAAGCTCAACCCGAGACTTCTAGTAGTCCGGTACGCGGTATCTGGTCGCCCCTCGCGGATGAATTAAGACTTGGTCTCGGCCGCTGGACTCGATGTCGCGGTCGTTGACCCACTCGGGCCGCTCGTCATAGGTTCGTCAATGTAATGCCGACCGTGGAATTACGCGGAGGGAACTCACCGGGGTTCCTCTCTTCCCATCGCAGCAACTTGATTCGCCAGAATCACGCGGCAGAATCCGGAGGCAACACGTGAGTAGCACCGACGCATCAGCAACGCCGGCCGAGTCGTCCGGCACTGAGTCGGCTGAGGCGCAAGGGCTCTTGTTCGACGGCGACTTTTCGCCACTGCCAACCGACATGGGTTTCCGTGGACCAATCGCCTGCAGTGCCGCCGGGATCACTTATCGGCAGCTTGACTACTGGGCGCGTACCGGCTTGGTCGTTCCAGAAATCCGGAGCGCATCTGGATCCGGCTCCCAACGCCTCTACAGCTTCCGCGACATTCTGATCTTGAAGGTGATCAAGCGACTGATTGATGCGGGCATCTCTTTGCAGCAGATCCGTACCGCTATCGAGCATCTGCGTAAGCGGGGCGTCCAAGACCTCACCCAGGTCACTTTGATGAGCGACGGCGTGTCGGTCTTCGAATGCACCTCTGACGACGAGGTCATCGATCTGTTGCGTGGCGGCCAGGGCGTGTTTGGCATCGCCCTTGGCGGTGTCTGGCGCGATCTCGAAGGGACACTTTCCGACCTGCCGGCCGAGCGGGCCGAGGTCGATGAGCCGCGGCAGTCCCACGATGAGATTTCTCAGCGTCGGCAGGCCCGAGGCACCGGTTAACGAGTTGGTGTAGCACCGCGTGCTACGATGCTGATGTGAGCGAGCAAATCTCCCAACGCGAACTCCGCAATGACAGCGGCCGAATCATGCGGGCTTTGGACGAGGGAGAGTCGTTCGTAATTACCCGCAACGGGACCCCGGTGGGGGAGTTGCGGCCACTGCGACGTCATCGGTTCGTCGCCGCCAGCACTGTCGTTGCTATGTTCCACGATGCACCTCCGATCGATGCCGCGGCATTTAGGGATGATCTCGATGAAGTCCTCGATCAGGAGGTGCCAGATCGTGCCTGACCGGTTGGCTCGAGGGCTCCTCGACACTTCGGTCATTGTGGATCTGGATCGACTTGACGCTTCTCAACTTCCAGAAGAAGTGGCGATATCCACGGTTACGCTCGCCGAGCTTTCTGCGGGGCCCTCAGCCACCACGGATGTCTCTGAGCGTGCGCGTCGACAAGATCGACTACAGCGAACCGAGGCAGCGTTTGACCCGATGCCGTTCGACATTCGGTCCGCTCGGGCGTATGGCCGGGTGCATGCCGCCGTCGTAGAACAAGGCCGTCAACCGAGGCGTAAGTTCGCGGACTTGCTGATCGCGGCGACCGCTCTTGTAGAAGATCTGCCGGTGGTCACCCGTAATGGCAAGGACTTCCAGGGTCTTGAGGGCCTGGTCACTGTCATTGAAATCTGACCTACCCGTGGCGTGAGTGCCGAGAACCGCAGATCCTCCAGCGCATTCGGAGTAATCTGGGCGCTGCTGGAACGGCGGCGCGGGAGAGTTCACCACCTCACACTGAGTAGGTGACGCCGAAGGGGCAACCTCCCCGGAACCTCTCAGGCAATCGAGACCGCGCACGCTATGGCAACTCTGAAGCCGCAGGTGACAGAGGGGGAGCGTTGCTCGCGAGAGCAACAGCAACTACCTACACCCGCGCGAAAGAAGATCGATGACCGCCACTCTTCCAGACACTCAGAAGGGCTCTCTGCCGTCGCAGCGGTTCAGCACTCGTCACATCGGTCCCCAGACTGACGATCGCGACAAGATGCTGGCTGCCCTCGGGCTGAACAGTCTTGAGCAGCTAGTTGATCAAGCTCTGCCGCGGTCGATCCGCAGCACGGAGCCGCTCGTCCTGCCGCCGGCTTTGACCGAATCCCAGACACTGGCAGTGCTGCGCGAGCTGGCGAGCCGTAATCGACCACTCACCGCAATGATCGGGCTTGGCTACCACGGCACCGTGACCCCCTCTGTGATCCGTCGCAATGTGCTCGAGTCGCCCGCTTGGTATACCGCATACACGCCGTACCAGCCAGAGATCAGCCAGGGCCGACTGGAGGCGTTGCTCAACTTTCAGACCGTGATCTCAGACCTCACCGCACTGCCCACGGCCGGAGCAAGTTTGCTTGATGAAGCGACCGCGGCCGCCGAGGCGATGACGCTGGCACGTCGCAGCACAAAGGTGGGACAAGCAATCCTGCTCGACAGCGAGACCTTGCCACAGACGATCGGTGTCCTTTCTACGCGGGCGGCAGCTCTCGGGATTCCCGTGGTGGTGGCTGACAAGCCGCTGGCTGAGGCGATCGAGGAAGTCGAGCTGTTTGCGGTCCTCGTGCAAACACCCGGTGCCAGCGGCCGGCTCGCCAGCACTGACGACTTGCGGACGGTCGCCGATCTGGCCCACGCACGCGGTGCCATGGTGATTGCGGCCTGCGACCTGATGGCGTTGACCTTGACAACCCCGCCAGGAGCGTGGGGCGCGGACGTGGCTGTCGGATCCAGCCAGCGGTTCGGTGTTCCGCTGTTTTATGGAGGACCCCACGCAGGTTTTATCTCGGTCCGCGCAGGCCTGGAGCGGACCTTGCCGGGGCGACTCGTGGGAGTCTCCAAAGATCGTGACGGCATTCCCGCCTTCCGCCTCGCATTGCAGACTCGCGAGCAGCACATCCGCCGCGAGAAGGCCACGTCCAACATCTGTACCGCCCAAGTGCTGCTCGCCGTCGTTGCCAGCATGTACGCCGTCTATCACGGCCCACAGGGACTACTGGAGATCGCTGCAACGATCCATGATCGTGCCACGGACCTTGCCGGTGATCTTGTGGCCGGGGGGCTCCGGGTAGTCCACGACTCGTTCTTCGACACGGTGCTCGTCGAGGTGCCGGGCCGGGCCGCAGCAGTGGTCGGCGCGGCGCGAGCAGCCGGGATCCATCTTCGGCTGGTGGATGATGATCATGTCGGAGTGTCGGTCGGTGAAGACGCCACCACGGCTCAGCTCAACGCTGTACGCGGGGCCTTTGGAGTGTCGGCAAGCCAAGAGCGGCTGTTTGCCGACAACCTAGTCGGGCGCGAGCGTACGACTGTCTTCCTCACCCACCCCGTTTTCAACACTCATCACAGTGAAACAGCAATGCTTCGATATCTGCGGGCATTGTCCGACCGTGATCTCGCGTTGGATCGGGGGATGATCCCGCTTGGCTCTTGCACCATGAAGCTCAACGCCACGACCGAAATGGAGCCGATCTCTTATCCCGGCTTTGCGAACCTGCATCCATTTGCGCCGATCGAGGATGCCGCGGGATATCTCGAACTGATCAAGAAGCTGGAGTCCTGGCTCGCGGAGCTGACCGGCTACGCGAAGGTCTCGCTACAGCCGAACGCAGGTAGTCAAGGCGAGCTCAGCGGGCTCCTTGCCATCTGCGCCTACCACGACTCACGGGGTGATGATCAACGTCGGATCTGCCTGATCCCTTCCTCAGCGCATGGCACGAACGCTGCCTCAGCCGCCATGGCCGGTCTCAAGGTCGTTGTCGTCAAAGCTGCTGCCGATGGCGCGGTGGATCTGGACGACCTGCGGACCAAGATCACCGAGCATAGTGATCAACTAGCGGCGATCATGGTGACTTATCCGTCGACGCATGGAGTCTTCGAAGAGAGCATCGTCGAGTTGAGCGAGATAGTTCACCAGGCCGGCGGCCAGGTCTATGTGGATGGAGCCAACCTGAACGCCCTGCTGGGCCTCGCAAAGCCAGGTAGTTTCGGCGCTGACGTGAGCCATCTCAATCTCCACAAGACCTTCTGCATCCCCCACGGTGGCGGCGGACCGGGCGTTGGTCCGGTCGGCGTTGCTGCACATCTGGCGCCGTTTCTGCCCAACCACCCGATGCTCGAGACCGCAGGTCCAACCAGCGGCATCGGCCCGATCTCAGCTGCGCCCTACGGGTCGGCTGGCATCCTGCCGATCAGCTACGCCTACATCGCGATGATTGGCGCCGACGGATTAACCTCTGCCACAGAGCATGCCCTGCTCGCAGCAAACTACGTGGCTGAGCGACTCCATGATCACTACCCGGTGCTTTACCACGGACGTAACGACAGAGTCGCACACGAGTGCATCCTGGATCTGCGCCCGCTAACCAAGAGCAGCGGTATCACCGTGGAGGATGTTGCCAAACGCTTGATCGACTATGGTTTCCATGCGCCGACGATGAGCTTCCCGGTGGCGGGCACCTTGATGGTGGAGCCGACCGAATCTGAGCCGCTGGAAGAGATTGATCGGTTTTGTGACGCCATGATCAGCATCCGCACGGAGATCGCCAAGATCGAGACGGGGGAGTGGTCGAGGGAAGACAACCCACTGGTGAATGCCCCCCACACTCAGATTGCGGTGACCTCTGACAGCTGGAATCACTCCTATTCCAGACGGGTGGCGGCTTTTCCCGGCGGGTTTCACACTGGGCCGCTGTATGCGGATGGATTCGACAAGTACTGGGCGCCAGTCGGCCGCATTGACGGCGGTTATGGCGACCGCAATCTGGTCTGCACGTGTCCTCCGCCGGAGGCGTTCGAGGAGTCGGCGCCGGAGGCGCTGCAATTACTCAGCCTTCCTCACCGACGGCCTCGTTGATTCGATGTGCCAGCTCGATGTCGTTCGCAGTAAGGCCGCCCTCGGAATGCGTTGAGAGGACCAGCGTCACCTTGTTCCAGCGGATATCGATGTCTGGATGGTGGTTCATGAGCTCTGCTTCATGGCCAACCCGATTCACAAAATCCAATGCAGCGACGAAATCGGTCAGCTCATACGTCGCGGTGATCGCGGGTTCATCCCCCTCGGAACGCCGCCAGTTCGGAAGTCCCTCTAGCTGCTGGGACACTTCGGAATCGGTCAACAGTTGGCTCATAACCTCAGCCAAGGCGCCGCCATTGGGAGTGTCAAGAGCTGATCTGACTCTGTCCCTCGTCCGATAGCGTCTGGGGCCTAACGGGCAAGCGTCAGCAAAGAAGGAAACACATGGTTGCGGTGCCGGAGCGCATTAAGCAGCTCAAGCAACGACCCTGGATTGCACACATGATCCGTGCGGTAGAGCGCTATCTCAGCCGGCTTGGCTCGCAATTTGCCGCTGCGACGGCGTACTTCTCGGTGCTTGCGATCGTCCCGGTGATGATGATGGCCTTTTCGATCACCGGCTTCATACTCACCGTCGTGCAACCCGGTCTCCTGAATGACGTCGTCGACGCTGTCGCGAAGGCCCTCGGCGGTATCGAGCCTGCTAACCGCGAGAAGATCCTGGCCCTGGTAAACAATGCCCTCAGCCAGTTCTGGACCATTGGCATCATCGGTTTGGTGGCAGCCCTCTATACCGGCGCCAAATGGATGGGGCACTTGAAGAATGCCGTGCGAACCCAGTGGCGAGCCGGATTCGATCTTCGACCACAAAAGATCAACATTGTCATCCGGACGCTCGGCAACCTCGTTTTGTTGCTTGGCTTCCTTGTGGGTATGGCGGTGACTTTCGGACTCTCCTCGCTATCCACATCGCTTGCAGACACGGTGGTCAACTGGCTCGGACTCAGTGACCAGCCGTGGATAGCGCCGCTGCTTCGGCTCAGCTCAGTCATCATCTCCATTGGCGCAGGATGGCTGATCTTTATGTATCTCTACACGCTCCTTCCGGAGACTCGTGAACCATGGCAGATCGTTCGCCGTGGCGCATTGCTGGGTGCGATCGGCCTTGCGCTGCTGCAGTTTGTGGCGAGCTACCTGATTGATGCCTTCCAGGGCAATGCCGCTGCGGCGATCTTCGGGCCCGTGATCGTGCTCATGCTGTTCTTCAACATCTTTGCCCAACTAGTCCTGTTCGTCGCAGCTTGGATTGCGACCGCGCAGCATGAGGCCGTTCCAATCCCTCCGCAAGAAGACACGGACATCTCGCCGACACCGGAGGTTCGACAACAGCAGGATCAAGAACCGAATCTCGTACCGGAGAGTGTGGCTGCACGCTCCGTACGCGTTGGGATGGGCGCTGGCTATGTCACCGGGGCCGCAACCGGGGTCGGACTCGGGGCTGCGCTGGTTTTTGTCTTTTCAGCCGTCGTACGGAGCCGCAAGAAATCCTGAGCTGGTCAATGTGCAGTAGCCAGTTGAGCGCCCGGTTGTCCGATGCTGTCCAGCAGAGCGGAGAACCACGGTGCGCTGATGTCGAACGGCTTGCCGCCTCTGATTCGCTCGAACTCAATGGCCCGCAGCTCGTCGCCGCGTTCCTCGTCCTGCCCGATTACCCCAGGCTCACCGCGCAGCGCCGATTCGACCGCCAGGTCGGTCATGGACTTGATCAACTCAAGGTCACGCTGATTAGGTGCCGCTGATCGGGAGAAGTACCCAGACTTTTGCACCAACACCTTGTGCGCATCCAGCCGCTCGGCGAACTTGCTGCCAAACCAGGCACCCGGGTTGATCTTGTCGATCTTCACGTGGCCGAACGGGTCTCTTGCGACCTGCTCGCCGGATCGCTCCATCTCAGCCAAGATCGTGTCCATGCCCGCGCCCTCAGAAATGAAGAGGTTGACCGAGCCGATTCGATCCATCGTCTCCTTGAGACGCTGGGCCTCGGTCTCAAGATCGAATATCGCCTCCGGAACGTAGAGGCCGTGCACCTCCCAGGCTTCCCGACTTAGGCCGATATCTGGCAGCCAAGAGCGAGTATCGAGCCACTCGCGATACGCCTGTGCTGCGGCGGCGGTCAGCCATCCGCAATGCCGCCCCATGACCTCATGCACCAGGAGCATGCGCGATCCGGAATTGTGCTCGCCGATGACATTCTGTGCGAAACGCGCTGCCTGCTCGGCGGCCGTCCAGGCGCCCAGAGACTGGCGTATCGGGATGATGTCATTATCAATGGTCTTCGGCAGTCCGACCACCGTCAGCTGGTGCCCGTTGCTGGCCAAAAACGCAGCAAGATCGGCCGCGGTGGTGTTGGTGTCGTCGCCACCGATGGTGTGCAGGACGTCCACGCCGTCCGCCGTCAGCCGATCGGCCGCAGCCTCTAATGGGTCCACACCGTCAACGACCAAACCGCGCTTCACAAGATCGGCGGCATTTGTGAGCTTGACCCGGGAGCTTCCGATGGGCGATCCGCCGAAGGTCTCAAGGACTGCCGCATGCTGCCGAACGGTCGGCGTCACAGTGATCGAATCACCCTTCAAGAGGCCCTCGTAGCCGTATCGGTAAGCGATGATCTCGACCTCGGGAGCGACTTGGGTGTAACGCTCGATCAGCCCTCCGATCGCTGAGGAAAGGCACGGTGCGAACCCGCCGGCGGTAAGCATTGCCACCTTGTTGACCATGCCCGTAACTTAGCCGAGCTGCAGGACCCGACCGTTCGGCGTCTGTCAGCCGGTCAGTCCTTGGACGGGTCGAGATACACCGCGCCAGGTCCCCGAGAGCTCACGTAATCGTCAGGATTTTGCAAGGTGCATTTCTGCAAGCTGAGACAGCCGCAACCGATGCAGCTGTCCAGCCGATCCCGAAGACGCTCAAGCCTTTCGATCTGTTCGTTCAGCCGGCCACGCCATTGGTGGGAGAGGCGAGTCCAGTCCGCTTTGGTCGGCGTACGGTTGCCGGGCAAGGTCTGTAATGCCTGGGTGATCTCCTCTAACGACAGCCCGACACGCTGCGCGGAGCGAATGAAGGCCAAGCGGCGCAGCATGGCCCGCTCATAGCGGCGCTGGTTGCCAGAGGTCCTCCTCGAGGTGATCAAGCCCAAGGTTTCGTAGTACCGCAAAGCAGAAGCGGCAAAGCCTGAGCGCGCTGCAAGCTCACCGATGGTCAGCAGATCCGTACGGTGCAGCACGCCAACACTCTAGCCCCCAACCTAAACTTGACATTAAGTTCATGCTTCCCGACCGTCGGTGGGCGGTCGTCCAGCATTCGGGTGCGCTAGAACGGCGGGCGGCCCGCCGCACCGGTTGACACAAATTCTCAGTCCCGCCGCACTAGGCTCCATTCGTGGCCCGATACTTCGATGTCCACCCGGACAACCCTCAGCCGCGAGCGATCGGCAGTGTGGTTGACCTGCTGCGCGCTGACGGATTGGTCGCCTACCCGACTGATTCTTGCTTTGCCCTTGGCTGCCAGCTGGACAACCGGTCGGGCCTGGACCGGATACGAGAAATTCGTCAGCTGGACAATCAACACCACTTCACACTGCTGTGTGCCGACTTCAATCAACTAGGTCGGTTCGTACATCTCGACAATGTGATCTTTCGAGCCCTCAAGGCATCTACCCCGGGGCAGTACACCTTCATCGTGCCTGCTACCCGGGAGGTGCCAAAGCGCATGCTGCATCCCAAGAGACGCACTGTAGGGGTTCGGATACCCGACCACATTGTCGCCCAGGCGATCTTGGCAGGACTGGGTGAACCCTTGGTGTCGAGCACCCTGATCATGCCCGGCGAGGAGCGGCCATTGACGCAGGGCTGGGAGATCATGGAGCGCCTTGATCATGTTCTAGACGCCGTCGTGGACTCCGGCGAGTGCGGTGAGGTCCCGACGACGGTCGTTGATCTCTCCGATGGTGACGCGGTGATCATAAGGCGGGGAGCCGGAGATCCCTCGCGTTTCGAGTAGAGGAGGCTCATGGGGGAGGCAGCTGTGGAAACGCCCCAGCGTGCTCCAGATACCTTTGTGGCGCGGCTGATGCGAAGCAGGGTGGCGGTGGAACTGCTGTCTTTGGCGCCGATCCCGCTCTCTATGGCGCGATCGATTCTCGTGCGTGACAACACACGCGAGAACCGTAAGGACAGCTGGCAACGACTTCGTGGAATTCATGAGGCGGCGCGCTACCAGGCAATACGGAGTGTCACTGAGCGTTATGCAGGAAACGGCTTCGTGCTTGACGTTGGCTGCTCGCAAGGAATTCTTCAAGAAGGTATGCGGTACCGCCGCTATCTCGGGGTCGACAATTTCGAGCGGTCTATTGCGCTCGCCAAACCTAAATCCGATTCCCGAACGCAGTTCGTCTGCGCCGACGGATCCAACTATGTTGCCGATGAACGACCGAACGCTGTGGTGATGAACGAGGTCATCTACTACCTACGCGACCCCGCGGGCGCCGTAGCACACCATGCGAACTGGCTGGCGCCAGGCGGGGTGCTAATTGTCTCGATCTACGCCAAAACGTGGTCCTCGCGGCGGCTTCTGCGAGCGATAGCAGCCCGCCTCGACTTAATAGAATCTCGCCTGGTCAGCTCAGGCCATCTGGCCTGGACGGTGGCGGTGTATCGGCCGAAAGCCTAGGCATCACTGCAGGTATCGCTCGACTTGCTCCCGAGGTCTGGTATGGGAGTCATCCGGATCTTGTGCGAACTCTCGGTGAGCGCGCCGCTGGCGCAGCAGATCCCAGCACTGGTCTAGGGATTCTTCAAGATCACGGAGTCGTGAGGCTGCGTCGGGCACCTCGCCTGGATTGTCCTGCATCGAGCGGCGCAGCTCATGCTCAGCATCGACCATCTCGCGAATGCGCGCGAGGATGTCGGAGTCGTCCATACGCCTCAGCGTAGGGGAGCATACGATCGCGGCAGGCTCGCGGGTCTAGGTTGGGAACCAATTCAGAGAGTGGTTCAGTGATTGAGTTTGAGCTCAGCATCGACGCGCTCGGCCGATCGCGATTCGCGTACTCGCCGCTAGCTGAGTTGGCTTCGAGTCTGCGCGCCCTGTGGTCACCGCACATCGGCTTCGTACTGCAACCCTGGCGTCATGCCATCCAGAGCCGGCTCAAGAGTGCCGATTTGGCGTTGCTGCGCGCAATTTGCCCACCTGGCCGGTTCGCGCCCGATTTCATGTTCGTTTGGTCCATCGACCCCAAGATCACTATTGACGCCCAGCTCAATGATCTTGCACAATTGCCCGCCGATCAGTTGCGGGCGAACTTGGCTGAGGTTTGGACGGATGAAGCCCTGCCCGATCACGTCGCCGATCTGCTGGAAGGAGATCCGTCGGGCGCCGGACGCAGAATCGCGGACGAGCTTTGGTCCTACTGGTCGGTCGCGGTGGCACCGTACTGGCCGCGGATTTCTGCTGTCATCGAGGGCGACGTCTCGTACCGGGCGTCCCAGATTCTTCGTGGTGGCTTGTACGACCTGCTGTCGGACCTGCATCCCGAAGTAAGCCTGCACGGCTCTCGTCTCCTGATTGACAAGCCCGATCACAAGCACGGGGTCTACACCAACGGCGAGCTAACCCTTGTTCCGTCGGTTTTCGTCTGGCCGAACCTGATCGTCGGTCACGACAGACCAGGCCACTTCGAGCTTCACTACGCCGCCCGAGGTGTGGGCAACGTATGGAACACCGAGGAATCTGAGGCGGCCGGGGATGCGTTAGGAGCGCTGCTCGGCCGAACCCGGGCGACAATCCTCGCCCGGTTGGGAATTCCTCTGACCACCACGCAGTTGGCGCGGGAGTTGGGACAAAGTCCCGCAACGATTAGCGGCCACCTGTCGGTATTGCGCCGCAGCGGACTGCTAAGTACTCGCCGTTCCGGTCGCATGGTGTTGTACCGGCGTACCGCGCTCGGTTCCTCGGTCGTTAGCGCGGCCGCGGTTCAGGAAGAAAGCGGCTAACCGATTGATGAGAGCTGTTCAGCAGATGCACGACCGCGGGACCGCCGATCTCGGCGGGCGCGCTGAGAGTGATCTTGTCGCCGTCCGAAACGGTTAGTGGTACGCCGTCAGCCGTCTCACTGCTGCGCAGACTGTGCCACTCGACGGCGTAGCTGCCGGGAGTCAGGGCGATCGTGAACTCCTCAGCCATTTCACTAGGCTGCAAGATCAGGTATTCGTTGCCGGTGTCTGCCAGCGCGAACTCTGTCGAGCTGAGGTCTGTATAGGGCTGCATCGTGATCAGATCGATTCGCTCAGCAAAGCTGCGGGCGTCTCCCATGGCGTACCGGGCCGGTTCCAATGAGTCGAAGGACGGGCTCCCTTGAGATGGGTCGGGCGGCATGCCGCCGCTAAGAATTCCCAGGTCGTACAAGACCGGGTGGTGTCCGCGGAGAAACGCCTTCCACACCCATAAGGCATCGCTTGAGAATGGTGAGAAGTGATCGGTGTCGAGCAGCACGATCTTGCTTCCGTCGTTGGGCGGTGGGCTCGTCAACCACCGGCCTTCACCCAACGTGTCGTCGAAACCAGGTGAGATCCAATCCGCAGGACTGTTCCACAGCGGCTCGTTCGATTTGCTCAAATCGGCCACCGGGTACAGGTAGGTCATGCCGATCGGATGCGTGTCGTAACCCATCTCACGTTCGTAAGCCTTGACGGTGTTGATCACCCAGTACTGCCACTGGGTGGAGTCTCCGATCGGCGTATCTATCGAGGAGCCGTCGGGGAACATTACTGCGTCGGCCGCTTGCCCGGAGGATTCGTTCGCCACCTCATACAAGACATTGGGAAGATCATGAACGGTATCGATCATCTTGCGGATGTACGCCAGCTGGAGAGCCTCGATCCGGGAGTCGAGCGGGAGAACCTGATAGTCGAGGATCGAGTTGATGCGAATGCCATTGATGTTGTTGGCGGCGTGGAACGGATGTCCCTCAATGTTGTCCGGGGTCGCGGTCAGATGGAGGCTGAAGCCTTCAAACAGCATGACGGATGCGTAGACGCCGGCAGCGCCGGCGGCCAGCACACGTTCGCGAAGTCGATCGAAGAAAGCTTGATCAAAAGCGGCAAGATCAAACTTCGGCTTGCCATCCTTGGCTGATCCAGGTCCGGCCCGCACCCATGGCTGCGGCGTCATGCAGAAGTGCACATTGGCCGGGGCTAGGTGGCCCTGAAACTGCTCCCAGCGCCACACCTGATGAAGTTGTGACCTCGCTCAGTGAGCAAGTCCAGGTATGCGTTGAAGTCGAACCGCTCTGGGTCTTCTGGGCACTCGCTGCCCTGACCCAGGCCGTCGTGGAAGTTGTTGTTGACATGGGAGCCTGTGAGGTAAACCGCCTTTTCCTGAGCATCCGCTGTGGTGAAGTACCGCGGATTCTTGCTGGAGACGACAAGCCGACCGAGCTGTCGCGGCATTACGCGTCACCTACCGCCGCTGCGCCGGACGCGCCGGCCGGCTGTGTTGCCGGTTCTCCCACTGGCTGAGGGCGTAGCGCGTTCCGTCGATGTCCTCAAACAGCGACCACCAGCCGAAGGGCTGCCTGGCCGGAGGTAGCGGGAAATGAACTCCGCGCTCCATTAGCTCCTCATATGTTCGCTCGATGTCGGTGCAGCCGAAGAACAGATCAGAGTGTGGCAGTTGATCGGGCACATCGCGTCGTGGCTCATCTGGGCCACGGAGACTGAGCACGAGCAGCAGATCTTGCCCAGGGGACTTGACCTCGATCCAACGTTCGTCGCCGTAGGCGTCGTCTCGTACGAGGTTGAACCCGATGGTTTCGGTCCAGAAACGAAGTGCCGCCTGCTGGTCGCCGACCGGCACTATGACTTTGCGAACCCCCGTGATCACTTTCGAATTCTCCTTTCTCAGAACGTCTTGCCTCAGAATCTTCCCGGAGCCACTCGCGCGACAACGATTCGGGCATCGCCGAATGATTGGGCCACCGCCTGTTGCATTGTGACCATGGGCCCATGTCTGAACCGCATGCATCATGACCTCACCCACCGATGGCCGCCACCAGGGTGCCGCTGCGGTCCCTTCCAGGCGGCCGGTGTTGATCTTCGCTGCGGGGCTGATCGGCATCGCATTGACCTTCTACGGGATCCGGATCGCGACCGATCTCCCCTTCCTTGTCACCGGCACTGATCCTGAACCCGAGGACTTCGAGGCCCGCTATGTCGCCCACTGGAGGTTGGCCTACCTGCACATGACACCGGGCGTGCTGTATTTGCTCGGTGCCAGTCTGCAGTTGTCGCAACGGTTTCGCACTACGCACTACACGTTCCACCGGCGACTCGGTCGAGTGCTCGTAACAGCGGCGATCGTCAGTATCGTGTTTGCTCTGCTCTTTGGGCTTCGATTTCCGTGGGGCGGGGACGTCGAGGCCCTCGCAACAGCTGTCTTCGGCTGCTGGTTTCTCGTCTGCCTGCTGCTGGCCGTGCGTGCCATTCGGCACGACCGGGTGCCTGCCCACCGGCGTTGGATGATCCGCGCTTTCGCGGTCGGAGTCGGCATCGGCACTGTCCGTATCTGGATCGGCCTGCTCATTGGGACCGGCTTATTGGGCTTCCACGCCAGCTTCGCCGCCGCGTTTTGGATCGCATTCAGCATCCACGTGCTCGCTGGTGAATGGTGGATCCGCACCACTCCGGACAAGACCGGCTAGCTCAGGCCTAGGTCCAACGAATTCCCATGGCTTCTCAGCAGTAGAACGTGATCATGGCGAGCGCAGGGGAGGAGTGCGTCGAGGATCCTGCGGATCATCTCGCCGAGCCCCCGCTACGGCCGTAGAAGATCGGTGCCATGATCGCGCCGATCAGGGCGCCGAGTCCGGGCAATGAGCCGAGCAACTGCCAGGCTGGGGTTCCCGGATGTTCCGCGCTAAACACCGACCTGGCTATGAGCCCGACGATGATCTCGATGAGCAGGCCGCCGATGAATCCCAGGACGGCACATCAGGTGGCAGTGGTACATGTACGGGGTCAGCGGGTCCTGGTATGGCGGGAAGTTGATCGCCAACTGAACCGCCTCGCCGCCGGCCAGCAACACGGTATCCTTCCAGCCCAATTGCGGATCTGGCGTGCTTGCTCCGGCGGGAACGGTCTGGAAGGCCACCCCGTGTACATGGAAGTTGTGCGGCTGATTATGCGTGTTGCGTACCGTCCACAGCTCTGTGGTGCCGGCTCCAACAACAGCGTCGATGCGCGACATCTCCATCTGGTGACCGTTGATTTCACGGCCGTCGAGCTGGATTGTGCGCCGGGCTGCCACATGATCAAGCGCGATCGGGGAACTGGTTTCCAGCCGTTCCGGAATCCGGCCACCCTCCGCGAGTGAGTTGCCAGCTTGGAGCTGCAGCAGATCAAGATGATCATTGCCGCCCGCGCCGTTGGTCAGCGGCGCCATCATGTTCAGGTTCCACGGGATCGAGCGGAACACCGGCTGCTCACCGGGTCGCAGGTTCACCACAATCTCGGCCCGTTCGGCGGGGGAGAGCAGCAGCCTGCGCATCCCCACTGGCGAGGGCACAAACCCGGAATCGGTTGCAATGAGTGCGAAATCTCGATCATCAGCGAACGCCAAATGATAAATCCGAGCGGTCGAGGCGTCGAGGATGCGAAGCCGGACCCGCCGGGTAGTGACCGGCACGTACGGGTTGTACGTCCCGTTCACCAAGATCTTGTCGCCCAGCAGCCCTGTCAGTGCTCGACCGCGTTGTGAGAACCGGCCGCGCGAGTCGAAGCTGCGATCTTGCAAGATGATGGGGACGTCATCGATGCCGTATTGATGCGGCAGATCCCGATTGGTGCCGTCGTCGAGATAGAACAATCCGGCCAGCCCTCGTGTCACCTGGCCCTCGGTCTCACCGTGCGGGTGCGGGTGATACCAGAGGGTGGCCGCCTGCTAATCAATCTTCCACTCCGGCTCCCACAGCTCACCGCTCGCGATGGGCTGATGCGGCCGCCGTCGTACCGCGCCGGAAGATGCATGCCATGCCAGTGCACAGTGGTGATCTCTGGCAGCCGGTTCTTCACGATCATTCGAACCTGCTCACCGCGCGTCACCCGCAGCGTTGGTCCGAGAAATCCGGCGCCGTATCGACCGTCGCTGTAGCTCCAGGTCGGAGTCGATACTCCGGGAAGGAATTCTGCCGATCCTTCGCTGGCGCTGAGGTGGAAGACCCGGACACCGTCGTGATCAACTGTGGATTCCGCGAGTGCCGGTATCCGGAGCCGGTTGCTGAAGTCGAGCGTGTCGACGGTGCTAAGCGGCGCCGCAGTGGTGCGATCGACTTCACAGCCCACCAGCGTGAGAGCCGTCAGGGCCGGTAAAGCCGGCAGGGCAGCCAGACCAGCCAGTAGGGCGCGGCGGCTGATGCGGGCAGACATCGTCATTTCCTTCCGTAGTCGGTTTTGATCAAGGACTCGCACCACGGTAGGAAGCGCGTCGCCTGCTACCTACTCGCTGCGGGCGACAGATGGGATCGCTTTTCGACGTATGTCACGTCAGGGTCGGCAAGGTCGGCGCTTGCCTCGCGCGACACAGAGGCGCAGTCTGGACGTCGCCGACTGCGCCTCTTTCACGGCACGAGGAGACCCCAGTAGCCCGCCCAGCCCAGAAGAATCGCGCCCGCGACCACCTGGATCAGCGGATGATCGGCCCGCTGACCACCGCGGCGGGACGTCCACCACCTGACGGCGATAACGACCGTGCAGACGCCGACGGTGACGGTTGACCCTTGGAGCAAGAGCCACGGAAGCGGACGACCCATCACAACAGGCCCGATGACGTTCGCGGCCGTGGCCATCAAGAACAGCAGGTAGATCGGAAGGCCGAGCGTGGTGAACAAGCCGGCGGCAATGAACAAGCGTTCGGTGCCGCCCGGCGCCGAGGCTGTGGAGCGCCTCCGGATGTGGCCCACGAGCCCAACGAGGGCGTAGAGCCCGAACCCCGCCGTCAGGGTCACAATTACGCCGAGGTGCATCCAGGCCGCGGCGCCGCCCAACGGAGCCAGCACCGGCGGTGGAGTCTCCGTCGTAGGTGGTGTGCCCAGTACAGACTGGCCGGTGCGTGGGAGGTCTTCGATCCAGTGGCGCTCATAGGCCCCGTAATCAGCTGGTCGGGACATGATCCGGTCGAAGCCGCCGTCCGCGGTGAGGTTCAGGTTGTGGCGAACGCCGCCGACGAACCGCATTGTGTATCGAGTGTTACCTCCCCGGCGGAGTGCGTCCCCGATGGCCTTGCTGCTCTGCCGGGGGAGGGCGACCCGGTCGAACTCACCCCATTCTGCGAGCACCGGCTGCCGTACCTGGCGCCAGGCGGGGAGGGGGTCGAAGTGGGCCTCGGGGAACAGATCGGCGCTGATCATTGTCCGAAGCGCGGTGATCTCCAGTGTGTGTGGCAGCGCGGTGCCAACGCCCGCATGGCGAAGGACCTGGTCGTAGCCCCAGGCGGTCTGCACCGCTGGGCTGACCCCGACCGCGCCAACCGTGATCACGAACTTGACCGCGCTGGAGCGACGGCAGGCCAGCGGGGCGACGTAAGCTCCTTCGGACTGGGCCCACAATCCGAGGCGAGCTGGATCGACGTCGCGTCGGCTCGCCAACAGTGCTACTGCCGCGATGGCGTCGTCGGCAAGCACGCCGTAGTCGCGGCGCAAGAGGCTGTAGCCGGCTGTTCGTTTGTCGTAGATGAGCGTGATAACGCCGCGCCGGGCGAACGCCTCCGCGGCTGGTTGCAGCTCTTGCCGGCCGCGGTTCCCCGCTCCTTCCAGCATGACCAACGCTGGGCGACGTTTCGCCCTCGGTCTCGGCCCCACCACGAGCCCGTGCAGGACAACACCTCCGCCGCCAACGAAGGTCACCTCGGTGGTCGTGACGGGCTCCGGCTCGGCGGAGGCGGGCGCAACCGGGACACCAATGACAGCGAGGATGGTGACCAGCAGCAATCCGGCGCACACCCGCCAACCCCGACCAGAGTTCTTTACGTGGTTCGTTTGCTCAAGGACATACACCACAGTAGGAATCGCACCGTCCGCTAGCTATTCGCAACAGGCGACAGTGGGGATCGCTTTTAGACGTACGCCTATTCAGGGTCGGCCTCGGCGTACGAAACGCGAATTCTAATGTCGGCCGGGTGTCACAACGCCTGTCTCGTACGCAATGACAACCAATTGGGATCGGTCGCGAGCGCCCAGCTTCGTCAAGATGCGGCTCACGTACGTCCGAGCACTCGCTGGGCTGATGTGGATTTCGGCGGCGATCTCGTGATTCGACAAGCCTCTGCCCACGCCCGCCAGCACCTCGCGTTCCCGCTCGGTCAGCTCGTTCAACCGGCCGCGGTCGGCAACGCCAGCCGGGCCCGAGACAATACCCTCCATCACTTTGCGGGTTACCGATGCCGACAACAAGGCGTCGCCGGCTGCGACAACGCGAATCGCCTCGCGGAGGTCATCAGGCTCGGCGTCTTTCAGCAGGTAGCCCGAGGCGCCTGCCCGGATGGCCGCAAAGATCTGATCGTCATCATCAAAGGTGGTCAGCATGATGATTGCCACCTCCGAAAGACGCTCATCGGCAGTAATTTGCTGCGTGGCCGCGATTCCGTCGACTCCAGGCATTCGGACATCCATAAGTACAACGTCGGGCTGAGTGCGGGTCACGACGGCGACCGCCTCTCGCCCGTCGCTCGCCTCACCAACGACCTGAATGTCATCGCTGTTTGCGAGCAAAGCACGCAGCCCGCTTCGCACCAAAGCTTGATCATCGGCAAGCACCACTCGTATCACGGCTCGGACCGCACCTCCGTCGAGCGCGGCCAAGGGAGTACAGCCGCCACAACCGTCCCGGCGCCGCGGCCGGAGCTGGTCAACGTGAGCTCGCCGCTCCATTCGGCGGCGCGCTCTCTCATGCCGCGTATGCCGTTTCCGGCCGCAAGTTCGCCGACGCCTTGGTCGTTGTCCCGGACAGTCAGCGTCAGAGCGTCCAGGCCTCGATCGAGTGTGATCATCGCGGTAGTGGCGTTGGCGTGCCGGATGACGTTGGTCAGCGCTTCTTGAACAATCCGGTACGCCGTCTGGCCGAGCGCCTCGGGTACCTCTGGGCCGTCACTACTCTCAACGATTCGTACGTCAAGTCCGTTGTTCCGCGCCTGCTCCGCGAGTGCAGGAAGCTCGTTCAGACCGGCCGGAGGCTCCACCGCCGAGTCCAGCGTGCGGAGGCGCCGTACGGTGCTTCGCAGATCGGCCATGGCGGCAAGACTGATGTTCCTGATTTCGACGACGGCTTGTTGCGCCTCCGGCACTCGTTCCGGTAGCGCCTCGGCCGCCACCGCTGACTGCAGCGAGATCATCGCGACATTGTGACGCGCGTCGTGCAGGTCTCGAGCCAGGCGGAGCCGCTCCTCGTTTCGCTGCTCGGTCGAGCGGCGTTCGAGTTCCAGACGGGCCTGGCGTTCCCGCTCTCGCTGGGACTCCCTAAGCAGCCGCCGGGCACGCACTCCGTCGCCCAACGCGAGCGAGGCACCCATCAAAACGATGACCGGTGGCAGCTCGTAACCGAGCAGCTGTGCAATGTCGCGGCCTTCAGCGAGCTGGAAGTAGACCGCCAATCCGACCAAGATCGCCGAGACGACAATGCTGACCCGGAGGTGGCCGGCTTCGGCGGCTGAGAACAGCGCGACAGCGATCGGCAACGCTAAGCCGATAGGCGGATATTGCAGCGTGTAGTACACGCAAATGCCAAGCGAGGTGACTATCAACACCGCTACCGGCTGTCGTCGGCGGATGAGCAAGATCAATCCGAAGCCGACAGCAAAAACGTACGCCGGCCAGGGCACCGGTTGGCGGTCGGCTGCGCTGGCGAACACCGCCACTCCGACCGCCATAGCTACCGCGTATGCGAGCAGGCCGTCGACCAGTGCAGGTGACGTCCAAAGTCCTGCCGACGGACGAGCTAGTACCGTCCTGGTCGCCATTCACTCACTTTAGGTCGCCGGGCTGCGCTCGCTGTCGAGCATGGCCATCTGGCGCTCGTCGTAGCGCCCGCCGGCGGCAGCGCCGGGCGGTACCGCGCGCTCGATAGCGGCGAGGTCCTCCTCGCCAAGCGCAAGCTCGAGGGCGCCGACCGCTTCATCTAGCCGATCGCGTCTGGTGGTACCCACCAGAGGGACGATGTCCTGACCGCGGGCGAGTACCCAGGCGATCGCGATTTGGGCGACGGTC
>Ga0307411_10000146_pt1 | contig 22416 bp, 21 predicted proteins | sample DK1Ometagenome_2_FD_203712 | JGI IMG/M metagenome (GOLD analysis project Ga0307411, IMG submission 203712) | Maize rhizosphere microbial communities from greenhouse at UC Davis, California, United States - DK15-O-1 | ecosystem: Host-associated > Plants > Roots > Rhizosphere > Soil | place: USA...
CGCGCGCGAGGGAGGTGTCCTCACGCAGCTCCAGCGTGCGCAGCTCGAACTTGCCGCCACCGCGCATGCGCGGCTCCAGGTGCAGCAGCCGCAGGCCGCGCCAGAAGCCGAACAACACGCGCGCTGCCTCGGCGCGGATCAGCAACACGGGGCCGCCGCTGAAGTAGACGAGGTGGCCCCACTTCAGGCGCTCGTCCAGGCCGGGCGCCGCATCCAGCACGGCTTGCCGCAACGCGGCGACGCGGGCCTGCCGCCAACCGTCCAACGCCGTGACATAGGCGTCCGGCGAGTCCGCCTCAACGCGGTACATCAGCTCACTTCGCCCGCGCCTCGGCCTTGATCTCGACCGTCGTGCGCCGCTTGTCCTCGCCCTCGACGGTGAGCGTCAACGGCACGCTGTCGCCCGCCTTGATCTGGCCCTTCAGGCCCATCAGCATGACGTGATAGCTGCCCGGCTTCAGCGCCACGGGCTGGCCGGCGGGCAGGGGCAACGCATCGACGGCGCGCATCTTCATGACGCCGTCCTCCATCTTCATCTCATGGATCTCGACCATGCCGGCCACCGGCGAGCTGGCGGCGACCACCTTGACCGGCTTGGCCGAGGTCAGCTGCATGAAGGCGCCGGTCGCCTTCTGCGGCGCGACGGTGGCGCGGACCCAGGGGTCGTCGACCTTGACCTGGGCCTGGGCCTGGGCAGCAAGGGCGATGAACAGGGCGGGAGCGAGGAGCAGGTGGCGCATGGCGGTGGAGTTCTCTGCGAGGGAAGCTTGCATTGTGCGCAGTCGCAACGCCGGCCGCTGCGCGGGGGTTGACGCGAGCTGTCTACGTGTACTATCGTACTAGTACACATTGGCAGTAGCGCATGGATCCCACCCATTTCGTCCACATCAACACCGGCTCGCCCGAGCCCATCTACCGCCAGCTCATCGAGCAGGTGAAGCGGCGCGTGGCCGCCGGGCAGCTGAAGGCGGGCGACGAGATCCCGTCGGTGCGCGAGCTGGCGCAAGCGCTGGCGGTGCACCCGATGACCATCTCCAAGGCCTATTCGCTGCTGGAGTCCGACGGCGTGCTGGAGCGCCGCCGCGGTCTGTCGATGGTGGTGGCCGCCCAGCACCAGCGGGCGCAATCCACCGCCGACCGCGTCGAGCTGCTGCGCCCGACGCTGCAGAAGGCTGCCGCCGAGGCCCGGCAGCTGGAGCTGCCCAAGGCCCAGACCCTGCAGTTGTTCAAAACCATCCTCGACGAGCAAGCCCCATGACGCACTTCCCGCACACCGACAAACCGACGGCCGAGCTGAATGGCATCAGCCTGTCCTACCCCAAGGGCGCCGCCGTGCTGAACGGCCTGGACTGGCAGCTGCTGCCTGGCCAGGTCGTCGGACTGCTGGGCCGCAACGGTGCCGGCAAGACAACGCTGCTGGAGACGCTGCTGGGCCTGCGCGAGCCCCAGGCCGGCACGGTGACGCTGTTCGGCCAAGACGCGCTGACGCTGGACGACGCCACGCGCGCACGCGTCGGCTATGTGCCCCAGCAGAACGACCTGTTCGAGGCCTTCACGCCGGCCCAGTTGCTGGCGTACTTCCGCAGCTTCTACCCGCGCTGGAACGAGGCCAAGGTCGACGGGCTGCTGTCGCGCTGGGACATCGCGCGCGACAAGCCCATCCGCAAGCTCTCGGGCGGCCAGAAGCAGCGGCTGTCCATCATCCGTGCGCTGGCCCACGAGCCCGATCTGCTGGTGCTGGACGAGCCGGTGGCCAGTCTCGACCCGGCCGGTCGGCGCGACTTCCTGCGCGAGCTGGTGGGCGAGGTGCTGGACCGCGGCGCCACCGTCGTGTTCTCCACCCACATCCTGTCCGACCTGGAGCGCGTGGCCTTCAACCTGGCCTTCCTGAGCGGCGGCCGCGTCGCGTTGCAGGCGCCGCTGGACGAACTGCTGGAGCAGGTGCGCGCCTTCACCGGCACCGTCACCGAGATGGCCACGCTGATGACCCGACTGGGCGCCCAGCCGCTCAAGCGCACGGCGCTGGAAGCCGGCCGCGAGCGCGTGCTGGCCCGGCTGCCGGCCCAGGCCACCGTGCCCGCCGGCGTCGCCGTGGACCGCGTCAACCTCGACGACCTGTTCGCGGAGCTGACCTGATGAACGCCGCCCAGTTCTCGCAGATCGCGTTGGCGCCCTGGCGGCAGCGCGACCTCTCTGCCCCCTGGGGCCGCTGGCTGATCGCAGCGCTGCTGCTGCTCGTCTCGGCGGGCTGCCTGATCTGGCTGCCGCCCGAGGCCGGCTGGCGGGTGCCCATCGGCATGGCGATCGTGATCGTCCACGGCTCCTGGATCGCGCTCGCCGGCAGCCTCCTGGAGCAGAACCACCCCCATGCCGCGCGCTGCGTACCCGGCCATTGGCGCGCACTGCGGCGCGCCGCGTTGCTCGGCTGGGCGCTGTGCTCCGGGCTGGCCACGCTGCTCGCCTGGCTCATCGTGCCCGGCTGGGGCCACTGGGAAATCCTGCTGCTGGGCAACAGCGTCGTCGTCACCTTCCTGCTCTGGACATCGAGGCTGTGGTGGCTGTGGCTGCTGCTGGCGTTCCACTCGCCGCTGGTGGGCGTCTTCGCGGGCAAGCTGACGCCGCTCTGGAGCGCACTGGCCACGCTCTGGCAAGCCAACACCTACGGCATGTTGCTGCTCGCGCTGCTGGCGCAGGCCTGGCTGGTGACGACCGTCTTCGGCGACGGCGGCATCAAGCACCAGGCCCGCTATACCCGCCAGGCCCTGAGGCGCAACGCCATGCGCATGATGTCCGAAGGCCGCCAGCCGGGTGCCGCCGCCTGGGGCCGCCACGCCGAACGGCTGTTCAGCCCCTTCGTGGCGGTGTTCTCGGCATGGCAGCGCCGGCTGCTCGCGGGCGCCGACAACACCCGACTGCGCAGCGTGATGGCGCGCGCCGACATCGTGCTTCACGGCCACCAGCACTGGTTGAACCAGCTCATGTCGCTGGGCACCGTCGTCGGCCTGACGCTCATCAGCTTCACCGCCGTGCACCTCGTCTACAGCCTCGACCTCTCCAACGTCTTTCGCCACGGGGCGCTCGGCATGGGCATCGGCATCGCCAGCGCCGGCCTCAGCCCCGGTTTCGCGCTCCCCGTGAGCCTGTGGCAGAGCCGGCGTGAACAGGCGCTGCTGCGCCTGCTGCCGGGCATGCCGCAAGGCGCCACGTTGAACCGCGTCGTCGCCACCCGGCAGCTGCGGAACTTCGGCGTCGGCTGGGTCGTCACGCTGCTGGCGCTGCTGGCCCTCGCGCGGGGCACCGACCACACCTTCCCGCTCTATTTGCCACTGGCCGCCCTGCCCCTCGCGGCCCTGACCCTGACCCGCCGGCCCGCGGCGATGCGCGCGCCGACGGCCCTGACGTCGGTGCTGCCGCTCTTTGCCTTGTTTGTGCTGGCGGGCCTGCTCTACCTGCTGGTGAGCGAACTGGGCGCGTCGCCCTGGTGGGTGACTGCCGTCACGCTCGCGCTGGCCGCGGCCCTGCTCCCCTGGCGCTTGCGCCGGCTCGCCGCGGCGCCGATGGCCCTGCCGGTTGGCCGGCTGGGGTGACCTATTGATTGATCTCCGGCTCGGCGAGCTGCGCGAGCTGCAGCAGCGATTCCTGCCAGCCCAGGTAGCAGCCCTCGGCGGGGATGACGTCCGGGATGCCTTCCTGCCGGATGCGCACCTCCGTGCCGCAGGAGACGGCGGTCAGCTCGACCGTCGTCTGCATCTCGCCCGGCAGGTTGGGGTCGTCGAAGGTGGCCGTGTAGCGCACGCGCTGGCCCGGCACCAGTTCCAGGTACCGGCCGCCGAAGCCGTGGCTGCCGCCGGTCGTGTGGTTGGTGAAGGCCATGCGGTAGCTGCCGCCCTCCTGCGCGTTCATCTCGTAGACGGTGCAGGTGAAGCCGAAGGGCGGCAGCCACTTGGCCATGGCGGCGGGCGTCGTGAAGGCACGGTAGACGCGGTCGGGCGGGCAACGCAGGACGCGATGGAAGGTGACGGTATTGGGCATGGTGAGTTTTCCGTGGTTGGACAGAGGATGGCCCTCTGCTGTGACGACGAACGAGCCTCCGCCAGATCGACGCAACGCGCGGGGGCCTTATAGCGGTAGCTCGGTGAAGTAGCGCCCACCATGGAAGATCAGCGGCTGGGCGCCCGGCCGCGACGTGCAGCGCTCCACCTCGCCGACGAAGATGACGTGGTCGCCTTCCTCGTAGCGGCTGCGGTTGGCGCATTCGAAGCTGGCGACGGCGCCATCCAGCACCGGCGCGCCGCCCGCGCCCTCGCGCCAGGCGACGCCGGCAAAGCGGTCGATGTCGCGCATCGCAAAGCGCTGGGCCAGCTCCTTCTGGTCGGCCGCCAGGATGTTGATTGCGTAGTGCGAGCCGCGCGTGAACACCGGCATCGAGCCGGCGCGCTGAGCCAGGCTCCACAGCACCAGCGGCGGGTCCAGCGACACCGAGTTGAACGAATTGGCCGTGAGGCCCACGAGGCCGCCGTCCGCCGACCGCACGGTGACGATGGTCACGCCGGTGGCGAACATGCCGAGGGCGGCGCGGAATTGCTGGCTGTCCATGTCAGTGGCGCCCGGCCGCCCGAAACCACTGACAGGCCCCCTCGGGGGGCAGTGAGCAGCGCGAGCGCGGGGGTAGTTTCATTCCGCTGATTGTCGCCATGGACGTGAAGCCGCCGTCCTACGCGCGGCTTTCGGCCGCCATCGCACAATGCCGGCATGCATGCTGACGACTTCCAGGTCCGCGACGACCTGCAACTCACCCACCTGCCGCAGCGCATGTTCGGCGCCTGCGCCGATTGCGCCGCCGGCCGCTGCGCGCCGCCCCGTCAGCGCAGCCGCCGGCTGTTCACGGGCCTGCTGGGCGCCGCCGCGTTCGCGCCGGCCTGGGCCCGCGACGGCGTGGACGTCGGCCCCAAGAGCAAGTTCGCGGGCTTCGTGCCGGCCGAGCAGCTGGAGCAGGCCGGTGGCCAGCAGTACGCGCAGATGATGCAGCAGGCCTCACAGCAGCGGGCGCTGGCACCAATGGACCATCCCCAGACGCGCCGGTTGCGCTTCATCGCCCAGCGCATCATTCCTTTCAGCTACGAGTGGAACGACCGCGCGCGGCAATGGAAGTGGGAGGTCAACCTGCTCGGCAGCCCGGAGCTGAACGCCTTCTGCATGCCGGGCGGCAAGATCGCCTTCTATTACGGCATCCTCGAGAAGCTCAAGCTCGACGACGACGAGGTCGCCGCCATCATGGGCCACGAGGTTGCCCATGCGCTGCGCGAGCACGCCCGCGAGCGCGTCGGCAAGTCGACGGCGACCAACGTGGTGGTCGAGCTGGGCTCGGCGCTGCTGGGCCTGGGCAACCTGGGTCGCTACGCGGCCGGCCTGGGCGCACAGCTGGTGAACCTGCGCTTCAGCCGCGACGACGAGTCCGAGGCCGATCTCGTCGGCATCGAGCTGGCGGCCCGTGCCGGCTACGACCCGGCGGCCGCCGTGCGGCTGTGGGAAAAGATGATGACCGCCAGCAAAGGCGCGCCGCCGCAGTGGCTGTCCACCCACCCGACCAACACCTCGCGCATCCGCGACATCCAGGCCAACCTGCCGAAGGTGGAGGGGCTGTATGCGCGCGCCGCAAGGCCTCCGCAGCGCTTCCCGGAGGCGCCGCCGCTCAAGCGCGCGGGCTGAGCGACGGATTGCGCCGTCACCAGCGTGCGGGCAGCGTCTTGAGCCGTTGGTACTCGCCGGCCGCCACCCGACGCAGGTAGCCGCCCAGTTCCAGGTCCTTGACCAGCTTGGACACCATCTCGCGCGAGCAGCCCAGACGCTGGGCCATGCCCTGGTGGGTCAGCTCCAGGTGGCGGCCGTCGCCGGTCGTCTCGTCGACGAGGTTTTTCAGCCGGCCGTAGACATCGTTGAGCGCCAGCTGCTTGGTCGACAGCGTCGCCGCACGGGCGCGGCGGATGACCTTGGTCAGCAGCTCGAAGGCGAACTCGGGATGCTCGCTGATGTGGGTCAGCAGGCTGGCCCGGGTGACCATGACGAGCCGGCTGCCCGCCTCGGTGATGACGCTGGCCGAGCGGGGCCCGCCGTCCAGGCTCATCTCGCCGACGTACTCGCCAGGACCGTAGACGCCATAGGTGATCTCGCGGCCGCGCACGTCGCTGCTGTAGGCGCGCAGCGAGCCGGACAGGATGAGGTAGAGGTTGTCGCCGACCGAGCCTTCCTCGATCAGCACGACGCCCTTGCGGTAGCTGCGCGCGATGCCGCGCGCGGCGAGCAGCCGCAGCGAGGGTGGCAGGGCCAGGAATTCGTTGTCGAGGGAATCGTCAGGCATCCGGCGGCGCCGCGGGCATATGGCCCAGCGCGCGCCGGAATGTTAAGAGATGAAGCCCCTTGTCCAAGGATTACCTTGGCCGGCGCCCCTGGGGATCGGCGATGCTCGCCGGTTCGACCGGCAAGCACATCGCCAAACGGGCCAGCTTGGGAGCGGCCTGGAGCTCGGCCCGAAACCCGTTCGAGATGCGCCTCGCTCAGTTGACCAGCTTGGGCGGACGCAGTGACGACACCAGCGGCGGCAGCAGCGCCAGCTGGCGCATCAATTCACCGATGCTGTCCGCGCCGCTCTTGGCGCGGATGCTCTGGATCTGGCTGCGCACCGTCGAGATGGCCACGCCCTGGCGCGCCGCCACCTCGGTGGGCTTGACGCCGTTGGACAGCGCCTTCAGCACCTCGGTCTCGGCGGGTGTGAGCTGGTAGCGCAGTGCGAACCACTGGGCGGCGAGGTCGCCGCACAGCTGGCGCCGCTCCAGGATCAGCAGCACGGCGGCCTGACTGACGTCACGGTTGAGCGGCACGACGACGACGTTGGCGCGGCCGCATTCGGCGCGGTCGTCACCCAGGCGCAGCAGGCAGCGGCGGCCGCTCGCCTCGGCGCCTTCCAGCGCCTCGGCGAGCGGCACCGCGTCGGTCAGCAGGCGCGCACGCAGATGCGGGCCGACCATCTCCAACGGATGGTTGTCGTCCAGCGAGGCGCGGGCCGCGATGTTGGTGTGCAGCACGCGGCCGGCGCCGTTGAGCAGCACGACGCCATGGTCGAGCTCCTCCAGCACCAGGCCCAGCCACTGGCTGGACAGAGAAGCCGCCGCGCGTCGCTCGGCGGGACGGGAGCCGGGCGCCTGGCCCGGTTGGGCAAATTCGGTCATCCACATCACGGTCTCCTCGGCTTGACGGTTTGGCAAGCCATCCGCAAAGAGTAGGAGGGCTGCGCACCGCGTGGGCGTAAATGTTGCGGGATGTGACTGTGAACGAATTACGGCGTGGCAAGTTAGGCACGCGTTTTGCAACCTAGGGATTGCGACTTGGCCACAACCTCCGCGCTTGTTGTGCACAAAACACGATGCATGAGCTCATAACGCAAGCGTCGTTGGACTTGTTGTCATCCGCGCCCAGACTTGAGCCGTTCAGCACCCAACCGAGCCGCCCCGAGACCACCGATGTGTGAGCTTTTCGCCCTCAACAGCCGCCTACCCGCAGCCGCCAACTTCTCGCTGCGTGGCTTCGCCGCCCGCGGCGGGCGCACCGCGGACCATGTCGACGGCTGGGGCGTGGCCTTCCACGACGGCGAGCATTGCGAGGTCGTCGTCGAGGACCGGCCGGCCGCCGAGTCCGACCTCGCGTCGCACTACGGCCACCACCCCGTCCTCGCCCGCAACATCGTCGCCCACATCCGCAAGGCGACGCAGGGCGCGCGGGCGGTCGAGAACTGCCACCCGTTCCGTCGCGAATGGGCGGGCCGCACCTGGGTCTTCGCCCACAACGGCGACCTCAGGAACTTCCACCCGACGCTGACCGGCGCCTTCACACCTGCCGGCCAGACCGACAGCGAACGGGCCTTCTGCTGGCTGATGCAGCGCCTGCAAGCGCGCTTCGGCGCGCAACTGCCCGAGTGGCCCGAGTTGGCCGACACGCTGACGCCCTGGCTGCACGAGATCGCCGAGCATGGCCGCTTCAACCTGCTGCTGACCGATGGCCGCGGCCTGCTCGCGCATGCTTCCACGCGCCTGCACTGGCTGCACCGCCAGCCGCCCTTCGGCCACGTGCGGCTGCGCGACGGCGACCTCAGCGTCGATCTCGCCACGCTCAACGGCCCGCGCGACCGCATGGCGCTCATCGCCACCGAGCCGCTCACGCACGACGAGGCCTGGACGGCCTTCGAGCCGGGCGAGGTGCGCGTCTTCGAGCACGGCGACTGCGTCTATCTGAGCGAAGGCCTCGCCGTTCAAGCTGCCGCTTAGGACCGCGGGCCCGGCCTGCCGGTCAAGGCGGGCTCGCGGCCAGCGGCCGCACATGCTCCACAAGCCTGACGAGGAACAGCCCCGGCTCCTCGTGCGGCGCCAGGTGCGCCGAATGCGCGAACCAGACGATGCGCTTGGCCGGTGCCTTCAGCTGCGCCATCCAGCGCTCGATGACGGACGACGGCGTCGTCAGATCGTGGCGGCCCAGGAACATGAACGTCGGGAACCCCACCTCGCGGATGGCGGTGTGGTCCACGCGCCGCATGTCGGGCAGCAGCGCGGGCACCGACAGCTGGCCGCCCTGGTCGATCGCCAACCGGTCCTCGAATTCATAGTACGGCGACAGCCGCGCGGCGCGAAAGTAGAAGTTGGCATCGCTGCGGTAGGCCGCCAGGCCGCCATAGGCCATCACCCACTTGCGTGCCACGTTGACCTTGGCGAACGGGATCTCGCCCTCGCCCGGGTAGGGCGCGATGGCCTGCAGCTCGGCCAGCGCGTTCGCGTCGTTGCGCCGGCGCGCCTCGGCCAGCAACGCCTCGTATTGCGCTTTCTCGTTGGCCTGCAGGTTCATCAGCGGCCCGACGCCCACGTAGGCCGCGACCCACTCGGGTTTGCGCAGCGCCGCGTCCATGGCGATGACGTTGCCCCAGGAATGGCCCAGCAGGATGACGCGCTCCGCCTTCAGCCGCTGGCGAACGAGCGCCATCAGCTCGACCAGGTCGTCGGCCATCTGCCGGCGCGTGAGCTTCTCCTTGTTGGCCGCCTCGCCGCCGTGGCGCAGCGTCTTGCCGGTGCCGCGCTGGTCCCACTGCACCACCGTGAAGACGTCTTCCCAGTTGCGCTGGTAGGGCCAGCTGCGCCCCATCTCGGCCGCGCCAGGGCCGCCGTGCACATAGATGAGCACCGGGTTGGCCTGGTCTGCACCGCGGATGGTGATCCATTGCTTCAGGCCGCCCAGGACGACCGCCTCGCTGACCTCGACGGCGCCGGGTGCAACCAGGCGTTGCTGGTCGGCAATCATGGGCCGCACGGTGGCATAGGCCGGCTCGGCCGGCGGCGGCTCCGCGGCGTGGACGGCGGCGGCGGCGGTGGCGGTGAAAACGGCGAGAACGGCGAGGCGCAGCGACATCATGCGCGTGACGCTAACACTCCCGTGCGTGCCGGCTGCGGCCGGCGCTGGATGCCCAGCAGCAGCGCCAGCCCCGGCACGCGGCGGGCAACGGCAAAGGCCGCCGCGCAGAGGGCAAGGGTCAGCACGATCAGCAGCAGCGCCTCCAGCGCCCAGGGCAGAGCCCAGGGCTTCAGGGCCTGGCTCAGCACGACGATGACGCTCTGGTGCAGGATGTAGAGGCAGAACACCGCCGCGCTGGCCTGCCGCAGCCACGGCGACTCGCGCATGAAGGCGCGCTGGGCCCAGCCGCAGGCGGCGACGATGGACCACCAGGTCAGCGCGCCGCGCAAGGTGCGCGCGGCGACCAGCAACGCATCGGGCGGCGTGGCGTCGGCATGGCGGCTGCCAAGCATCAACAGCACGGCCCAGGTGGCAAGCGACAGGCCCAGCGCCAGCCAGCGGAGCCGCAGCGCCGCCGCCCACATCCCCGTCCCCAGCGGCGTGCGGCTGGCCCAGCCGACGGCGAACAGCCAGCCGTACTGCAGGTGGTTGTAGAGGTCATGCACGAGATCGTGGGTGCTGGGGTAGTGCGGCATCACGAAGACGCGCAGCAGCGCCAGCGGCACGGCCGGCAGCAGCAGCCAACCCCAGGCCGGCAACGCCAACGCGCGTGGCTGCCAGCGCAGCAGCGCCGCGAGTGAAGCGCCAAGCACCGCGTACACCCACAGATAGGGCAGGAACCACAGGTGGTTCCAGGTCGGCACGACCATGCAGTCATCACCGCGGCAGTACCTGCCGCCCTGCAGATAGGCGCGCCAGAAATCGATGTAGCCGCCGTCGCCGGGCAGCAGCTGGGGTGCCTTGGTCAGTACCTCGAAGTAGGCCTGCGGCGTGACGATGACGGCCATGCCGAACAGCAGCGGCAGCAGCAGGCGCAGCGAGCGGTCCTTCAGCGTGCCCAGGGCGCCGCGCCGCGCGAAGAGGCCCTGGCAAGCCGCGCCGGCGATCAGGAAGAGCAGACCCAGCCGCCACGGCGAGCTGAGCTGCATGAAGGGCTCCAGCGCGCTGCTGGCGGCCGGGCTCTTCACGTGCCAGTCCCACGTCACGTAGTACATGCCGACGTGGTACGGGATCAGCAGCGCGAAGGCGGCGACGCGCAGGCCGTCGAGGAAGGGCAGGCGTGAGGGGGTGTTCATGGCCCTCAGCTTCGCGGCCGGCCCGGCGCGGCGCGAGCGCGCTGGGGCGAATGGCGGCGGCTAAGGGGCGAACGCGTCCAGCGCGGCGCGGTAGCCGCGCGACACACGCAGCGGCTCGCCGCAGCTCAGCGTCAGCACCGCCTCGCCGCTGGGCAGGCGCTGGATGCGCTGGACGTGGGCCGGGTTGACGGCATGGCTGCGGTGCACACGCACGAAGCGTGCGGCCCAGCCGGGGCGGGCCAGCGCGTCGGCCAGCGTCGCGCGCTCCAGCAGGCTGCGCGGCGGCAGGTGCAGCTCGATGTAGTTGTCGGCCGCCGAGATCCATTGCACGTCCGCCAGCAGCAGGCGCTCGCCATCCAGCCACCATTCGCCCACCGGCGCGGCCGGCCGCGCGAGCACCTCGCGCACGCGGGCCAGCGCCGCGCCGAGGCGCTCGGCCGTGTAGGGCTTGAGCAGGTAGTCCAGCGCCGCCAGCTCGAAGGCCTGCAACGCGTGCTCGGCGTGGGCCGTCGAGAAGATGATGCAGCGCACACCGGCAGCGCCCAGGGCGGTGGCGAGCTGCACGCCGTTGCCGCCGGGCATCTCGATGTCGAGCACGGCCAGGTCGGGTGGCGTGGCAAGTGTCTGCATCAAAGCCAGCGCCGCGGGCGCGTCGGGCGCGTCCAGCAGCTCGGCCACGTCGGGCTCGGCGGCGAGCAGACGGCGCAGCTTGGCGCGTGCCGCAGGTTCGTCGTCGACGATCAGGACTCGCATGGCAGGTCCAGTTGCAGGCTCATGCCGGCGCCGTCCGGGCCGAAGTCCACGCGCGCCTTGCCGCCATAGCGTGCCTCCAGGCGCTCGTGCAGGTTGCGCAGGCCGAAGCCCCCGTCGGCGTCAGCCGGCGCCTCCGGGACGGGCGTGTCGCCGTGGTTGCTGACGCGCAGCCGCAGTCGCTCGCCTTCACGCGTGGCCGCGACGACGACCGTCACGCGGCCGCGGTGCCGGGCCACGTCATGCTTGACGGCGTTCTCGACCGGCGCGAGCAGCAGCAGCGCCGGCAGCCGGCAGTCCAGCGCCGCAGCGCCGGCGTCGATGCGCACGACCAGGCGCTCCGGCCCGAAGCGCGCCTGCATCAGCGCGAGGAAGGGCTGCACCAGCGCCAGCTCCTCGCGCAGCGTGTGCTCGGCGCGCTGCTGCGCCGCCAGCGTCTGGCGCAGCAGGTCGGCGAGCTGGCACAGCAGCCGGTCCGCCCGGGCCACGTCCTCGTACATGACGGCGGAGATGAGGTTCAGCGTGTTGAAGAGGAAGTGCGGCTGCACCTGGTCGGCCAGCCGCGCCAGGCGCACCTCGGCCAGCTCGCGGCGGGCACGGTCCAGCTCGTGCTCGCGCGCGGCGGCGGCCTGGGCCATCCAGACGCCGCGCGAGATCAGGCAGAAGCTGATGTAGCTGACGGCGTCCTTGCCGCCTTCGAAGATCAGCAGCGTCGGCAGTTCGTCAGGGCGGTAGGGCAGGCCCGCCAGGCCGTAGACGGCAAAGCGCAGGCCGAACATGCCGGCGATGTGCAGGCCGCTGAAAGCCGTCAGCGCGACGGCGTGCGCCAGCAGCTGCCGCTGCCAGGGCTGCCCGCGCAGCCGCCCGACCAGCGCATGGATGCCCAGCGCCAGTGCGCCGATGACGAGGACGGAGCTGAACTCCCACAGGAAGGGTTCCCAGGGGCGCGTGCCGCCGGACAGGCGGTAGGCCTGCAGCGCCGACACGCTGAGCAGCAGGCCGACGACGGTCAGAAGCGCGAGATAGGGCAGGCGCCAGCGGCGCGGCAGCACGGACATGCCGCGAGGTTAGCCGCCGCGGAACCAATCACAGGGCGGCTCACCCCGGCGGGACCGCCGTTCGTCCCAACGCCGGCGTGCCGTCAGCGGCCGGGGCGCGGCTTGCGGTCGCCGGCGCCGCGCTCGCCGCCGGGCACCATGGTGCCGCGACGGTTGGCGTCCAGGCCCGGCGTGGCGCGCAGATCGGTGTCGACCTGGCCCTGCTTGAGGTCGCTGGCGGCGCGTTCGATGTGCGGGTTGGGATCGGCATCGACCGAGCGGTTCTGCTGGTCGCGTTCATGCGGCAGCGATGGCCCCTGGGGCGTGACGGCGCCGCGCTGCGTGTGGGTCTCTTCTCGGCGGGGGGCGGTGTTGGACTTCATGGCGGGCTCGCTGGTTGCACCGGTCCACTGTGCGCGTCGACCCGGTCGGACGCGGTCGTCCGGGTCGCCGTCGGGCTGTCGGTGCAGGCCGACAGGCGCTTGCATCGGCGCGCAGTCCTACAAGGCGCGCCGTCGGTGTCCGGGATGCGGATCGGCTGGGGGGACAGAGCATCGCGCTGTCATGTCCCATGCCCTGCCCGCGCCCCTGACCCCGCCTGCCGATGCCGCCCGCAGCGCGGCTGTCGGCAACGCGCGTTGGGAGGGCGAGGGGCCGCAGTGGCGGCTGGTGCTGTCGGGCGCCTGGACCGCCGAGGCCGAGCTGCCCAAGCCACCGCCTGAGATGCCGGTCGCGGACGGCACGCAGCTGCGTTTCGACACCTCGGCGCTGTCGCAGTGGCAGCCGGCGTTTGCAGCGTCGTTGTGGCAGGCACTGGCGCCGTTGGCCCGCGGCGGTGTGGCACTGGACCTGGCTGGCCTGCCACGCGGCTTGCAGCCGCTGCTGGCGCTCAGCCTGCCGCAGCCCACGGCGCCCCGCAAGAAGGCTGCGGCCGTCGACGAGGCCGCGCCGGAGCCGGAGTGGCGCAAGACGCTGGTCTTCGTCGGCGAGCTGCTCGCCGCGCTGGCCCGGCTGGCGCGCGGGCGCAGCGCGATGCGGATGAGCGACTGGCTGTGGCAGATCGAGCAGACGGGGCCCCGCAGCCTGCCCATCGTGCTGCTCGTCAGCACCCTCGTCGGGCTGATCGTCGCCTACATGGGCGCCGAGCAACTGCAGCGCTTCGGCGCCCAGAGCTTCATCGCCAACCTCGTGACCATCGGCGTCGTGCGCGAGATCGCGGCGCTGGTGGTCGGCATCGTGCTGGCGGGGCGCGTGGGTGCGGCGTTCGCGGCGCAGATCGGCAGCATGCGCGCGGGCGAGGAGATCGACGCGCTGACGACGCTGGGCGTGGATCCGGTCGAGCACCTGGTGCTGCCGCGCATGCTGGCCCTGCTCGTCACCGGGCCGCTGCTGACACTGTGCGCCGGGCTCGCCGGCCTGGCCGTGGGCTGGGCCGTCGCCGTCGGCCTTTACGACGTGCCGGCGCTGGCCTACTTGGCGACGACGCGCGAGGCGCTGGCCGGCTGGGACCTGTTCGTCGGTCTGCTCAAGGGCAGCGTCTACGCGGTGCTGGTGGCGCTGGCGGGCTGCCGCCAGGGCCTGAACGCCGGGCGCAGCGCGCAGGCGGTGGGAGAGGCGACGACGGCCGCGGTCGTGCAGGCCATCGTCTGGATGGTCGTGGCGGCCTCCACGCTGACGGTCATCTTCCAACGCCTGGGGGTCTGATGGCGGGCGAGGTGCTGATGCGCGTGGAAGACCTCAGCCTGCATGCCGGCGGCCGCGAGCTGCAGCATGGGCTGAACTTCGACGTGAAGGCGGGCGAGGTGCTGGCCATCTGCGGCGCCAGCGGCTGCGGCAAGAGCACGCTGCTGCGCCACATGATCGGGCTGCAGACGCCGCAACAAGGCCGCGTGACCTGGGTCGCCGATGGCCAGCAGCGCGACGTGCACGGCGACGACCCGCCCCGGCGCGAGATCGGCGTGGCCTTCCAGGCCGGCGCGCTGTGGAGCAGCATGACCGTCGGCGAGAACCTGATGCTGCCGCTGGAGCTCTACACCGAGCTGGAAGCGCCGCAGCGCGAACGGCAGGCGCGCTTCAAGCTGGCCCTGGCTGGCCTGCCGGATGCCGCCACCTTCGACGCCGAGCCGGCCCAGCTCTCCGGCGGCATGAGGAAGCGCGCGGCCATCGCCCGCGCGCTGATGCTGGACCCGCCGCTGCTGTGCCTGGACGAGCCTTCGGCCGGGCTGGACCCGCTGACCTCGGCGCGGCTGGACGACCTCATCAAGCGCCTGAAGGGCGATCTCGGCACGGCCATCGTCCTCGTCACGCACGAGCTGGAGAGCCTGTTCGCCGTGGCCGACCGGCTGCTGTTCCTCGATGTGGAGGCACACACCGCGACGGCGCTGGGCCCGCCCGCCGAGTTGCGCGACCACGGGCCCGAGGCGGTGCGGGAGTTCCTGACGCGCGGCCAGGCCGGCGCAGCGCCGCCGCCGGCTGCCAGGCGAAACGCGACCGAGCCGGAGGCCGCATGAAGCGCCGCCGCGCCAGCCCGTTCGTCATCGGCGTGTTCGTCGTCGGCGCGCTGGCCGTGCTGGCCGCGGCCCTGGTCGCGCTGCCGGGCCGGCACTGGTTCGACCGGCCGCAGCGCGTCGTCATGTTCTTCTCGGGCTCGGTGTTCGGGCTGCAGAAGGGCGCGCCGGTGGTCTTCCGCGGCGTGCGCGTGGGTGACGTGACCGACATCAGCGTGCACTACGACGGCAAGACCGACAGCTTCGCCATTCCCGTCATCGCCGAGCTCGACGACGACGCGGTGCGCGGCCTGGAGGGGCGCTTTGCGCACGAGGACATCGGCCATGCGCTGCCGACGCTGATCAAGCGCGGCCTGTCCGCCCAGCTCGGCACGCAGAGCCTGCTGACCGGCCAGCTCTACGTGGACCTGGATTTCCGCAGCAAGCCGCCCGGCGTGCTGCACGGCGGCTACCGCGGCGACCTGACGCAGATCCCGACCAGCCCGACGGCCATCCAGGCGCTGAAGAACCAGCTGGAAAGCGTGGACCTGCGCAAGATCGTCGACGACCTGAGCCAGATCGCCAATTCGGCACGCTCGCTGATCGCGGCGCCGGAGTTGAAGCAGGGCCTGAAGGACTTCGCCGCCACCGCCGGCCATGCGCGCCGCCTGGCCGCTCAGCTGGACCAGCGCGCAACGCCGCTGACGCGCAGCGCCGAGCGCGCGATGGCGAGCGTGGACCGCGCCGGCGACAAGGTCTCGACCGCGGCCGACAAGCTGGGCTCGGGCGCCGACAAGGCCGACGCGCTGCTGGACCCGAACGGCCCGCTGGTGCCGGACCTGCGGCGCACGCTCGCCGAGCTGCAGCGCGCGAGCACGTCGCTGCGCGAGGCCGCCGACAGCGACGGCCCGCTGCTGCAGCAGACCGAGCGCACGATGCGCGACCTGTCGCAGGCGGCGCGCGCGCTGCGCCAGCTCGCCGATTCGCTGGAGGCACAGCCCGAGGCGCTGCTGCGCGGCCGCAAGCCCGATGCCCCTGCCGTGGAGCCCGCCCGATGAAGCCGACCTTGACGCCTCTGCCCTTGTTCCGCCGCGACGCGCTGCTGTTGCTGGCCGCCGCGTCATTGGCCGGCTGCGCCACCCGCAGCACGCCGCCGCGGCGTCTCTATGCGCTGACCGGCACGCCGCCGCTGCCGGCCGACGCCAAGCCCGGCAAGGACGGCCGCGCGTGGGTGCTGGCGTCGCAGACGGCGCTGCCCGAGCTGCTGGACCGCGACGAGATCCTGGTCGCCGAGGGCAGCGCCGGGCTGCGCCCCTGGCCCGAGGCGCGCTGGGCCGAGCCGCTGCGCGACGCGCTGCCGCGCGTGCTGGCCGAGGACCTGTGGCGGCTGCGTCAGCCCTACCCCGTCACGCTGGGCGTGAAGGGGCAGGCGGACACGGGCGTGGAGTCGCTGCGCCTGGTCGTGCAGGTGGATGAATGGCTGGCGCGGCCGGACGGTGCCGGCCTGCTGCTGACGCTGCGCGCACGCTGGCGCTGGGCGCCGCTGCAGGCGCCGCCGGACACGGCCCTGCCCGCCGCGGGCGCCGCCGAACTGGCGCTGCCCTGCGCCGCGCAGGCCGATGCGCTGGCCGATGCCTACCGGCGCAGCGTGCTGCTGCTGGCGGCGAAGATCGTGGCGGCTTCTTAAGGCGCGGACGCCGTCAAGCGCGCCGCAAAGGCCTTGTGCACCGCCAGCAGTGCGGTCGCGCGGCCGGTCTGCACCTGGATCAGCGCGTCCTGGGCCGCAAGGCGCTCCTGCTCGGCGCTGAGCAGCGAGTAGAAGTCGGTCACACCGGCTTCGTAGCGCTTGAGCGCCAGGTCGCGGGCGCGCTGCGTGGCCTCGGCCGCCGTGGCCTGCGAGGTCGCCTGCAGCTCGGTCTCGCGCAGCGTGGACAGGCTGCCTTGCGCGTCTTGCAGCGCGACCAGCTGGGCCTGCTCGGCGCCGGCCACGGCCACGTCGAAGCCGGCACGGGCGGCGGTCTCCTCGGCCTTGCGGGCGCCGAAGTCCAGGAAGTTCCAGTTCAGCGCCGCGGCCAGGCTGTGGATCTGCGTGCCGCTCTTGAACAGATCACCGGCGCGGCCAGCGCTCCAGCCGATCTGGCCGGTCAGGCCGACGCTGGGCCAGCGCGCGGCCCAGGCGACATGGGCGCGTGACGCGGCGGCCTGGGCACGCACGGCGGCGGCCTTGACGTCGGGCCGGGCGGCGAGCAGGCCGGCCGGGTCGGGCAGTGCGCCCAAGCTCATCAGGCGCGGCTCGGGCATGCCGGGCAGCGGGTCGCTGTCGGCCTTGTCGCAGTCGGCCGGCGGCTGGCCGCGCAGCACGTCAAGCTGCAGGCGGGTCAGGCAGGCGGCGTTGCGCAGCGCAGGCACGCTGGCCGAGGTCTGCGCGACGAGCGCCTCTGCACGGGCCTGGTCCAGCGCCGTGCCGCGGCCGGCGCCGACGCGCGCCTTGACGAGGTCGAGCAGCTGGTTCTGCACGACCAGCGTCTCCTTGGCGAGCTTGAGGCGGTGGCCCAGGCCGATGAGCTGGGCCTGCAGGTTCAACGCGGTGCCGGCCAGGCTGAGCTGCGCGGCGTCGCGGTCGAGCGCGGCGCTCTGCGCGTCGTAGCCGGCGGCCTGCGCGTTGGCGGCGGCGCGGCCCCACAGGTCGACCTCCCAGCCGGCCGTCGCGTTGACGCCATAGCTGCTGAAGTTGTTGTACTGGCCCTGGTCATTGGGCGCGCGCTGGCGGCTGGCGTTGGCGCCGACGCCGACAGTCGGCAGGCGCTGGGCGCCGGCGGCCGTCGCGAGCGCCTCGGCCTGCCTCAGCCGCGCAGCGGCGGCGCGCAGGTCGCGGTTGTTGGCCAGCACCTCGTCGACGACGCGCTGCAGCTGCGCGCTGTCGACGAAGGCGGCCGTCATCGTTGCGGCGCCAGGGTTGCTCGGTGGCAGCTGCGCGAACTTCTCAGGTGCGAGGCTCTGCGGGCCGGGCGACAGGCCGGGTGCGGCGCAGCCGGCCAGCACCACGGTCAGGGTGGCCAAGGCCAAGGGGGTCAGTCGGGCAAGCATCTCAGTGCCCCTCCTTCTTGTTGGGCGCAGCGTCGTCGATGCCGGGGTGGAAGGCGTGGGCCGAGGCTTCGACCTGGGCGCGCAGCGCGGCGGCGCGGGCGCGGCGTTTCTCGGTGCCCTTGCGCAGCAGGCTGTAGAACACCGGCGTCAGGAAGATGCCGAAGAAGGTCACGCCCAGCATGCCGGAGAACACGGCGATGCCCATCGCACGGCGCATCTCGCTGCCCGCGCCGGAGCCCAGGATCAGCGGGATCACGCCGGCGCAGAAGGCAATGGACGTCATCAGGATGGGGCGCAACCGCAGCCGGCACGCCTCGATGACCGCGTCGGTCACCGACTTGCCGCGCTCTTCGAGCTCCTTGGCGAACTCGACGATCAGGATGGCGTTCTTGCACGCCAGACCCACGAGCACCACCAACGCCACCTGCGTGAAGATGTTCAGGTCCCCCGCCTGCGCGAACGGCGGGAAGTGGGAGACCCACACACCGAACAGCGCCGACAGGATGCACATCGGCACGATCAGGATGATGGCCAGCGGCAGGCTCCAGCTCTCGTACTGTGCGGCCAGCACCAGCACCACCAGCACGACGGAGAACAGCAGCACGGCCGCCAGCGTCGGGATCTTCATCGTCGTGCCGGGCACGGCGACGTCGCGGGTCAGGCGGTCCTGGTAACTGAGGTCGGTGAACTCGTAGCCGAAGCCGCGGGGCAGCGTCTTGAGCAGGTTCTCGATCTCGACCTCGGCCTGTCCGGACGAGAAACCGGGGTTGGGCGCACCGTTGATGTCCGCCGCCGGGAAGCCGTTGTAGCGCGTCACGCGCGTGGGGCCGAAGGTGGGCTCCACGCTCATCAGCGAGCCCAGCGGCACCATCTCGCCGGCCGCGTTGCGGGTCTTGAGCTGGGTGATGTCCTCGGCCTTGGCGCGGAAGGGCGCATCGGCCTGGACGATGACCTGGTACGTCTTGCCGAACTTGGCGAAGTCGTTGACGTACAGCGAGCCGAGGTTGATCTGCAGCGTGTCGTAGATGGAGGCGAGCGGCACGCCCATCTGCTTGGCCTTGGTGCGGTCCACGTTGGCGAACAGCTGCGGCACGTTGATGTCGTAGTTGGAGTACGGCGTGCCGATGCTGGTGTTGGGGTTGGCGTAGACCTGCCCCAGCGTGCCCCAGACGGCGCCGTACAGGGCCTGCTCGCCCTGGCTGCTGCGGTCCTGCACCTGGATCTTGAAGCCGCCCGCGATGCCCAGGCCGTCCACCGGCGGTGGCGGCACGACGAACATGCGCGCGCCCTGGATCTGCTGGATGGCACCGTTCACCTGTCCGAGGATGGCCTCCTTGCTCAGGTCACGCGAGGTGCGCTTGTCGAAGTCGGCCAGGCCGAAGAAGACGATGCCCTCGTTGGGTGCTGCCGAGAAGCCGGCGCCCGACAGGCCGGGGAAGGCCACCGAGTCGACGATGCCGGGCACCTTCAGCGCGATGGCGCTCATCTGGCGGATCACCTCCTCGGTGCGGTCCAGGCTGGCGCCGGCCGGCAGTTGCGCGATGCCGATCAGGTACTGCTTGTCCGGTGCTGGCACGAAGCCGCTGGGGATGCGCGAGAACACCAGCGCGGTGGCGCCGAGCAGCAGCGCATAGACGATCAGCGCGAGCGACTTGCGCTTGAGGATGCCGGTCACGCCGCGGCCGTAGTCCTCCGAGCGGCGGTGGAAGAAGCGGTTGAACCAGTGGAAGAAGCGGCCGAATACCTTGTCCATGCCGCGCATCAGCGCGTCCTTGGGGGCGTCGTGCGGGCGCAGCAGGATGGCGGCCAGCGCGGGCGAGAGTGTGAGCGAGTTGAAGGCCGAGATCACCGTCGAGATGGCGATGGTGACGGCGAACTGCTTGTAGAACTGGCCCGACAGGCCAGGCACCAGCGTCAGCGGAATGAACACGGCGCACAGCACCAGCGCAATCGCGATGATGGGGCCCGAGACCTCCTGCATCGCCTTGATGGTGGCGGCGCGCGGCGTCAGGCCGTCCTGGATGTTGCGCTCGACGTTCTCGACCACGACGATGGCATCGTCCACCACGATGCCGATGGCCAGCACGAGGCCGAAAAGCGTCAGCGTGTTGATGGAGAAGCCCAGCAACAGCAGCACCGAGAACGTGCCGACGATGGACACCGGCACGGCGACCAGCGGGATGATGGACGCGCGCCAGGTCTGCAGGAAGATGATGACGACCAGCACGACCAGGCCGACGGCCTCGAACAGCGTGCTGACCACCTTGTTGATGGAGGTCTGCACGAAGCGCGTCGGGTCGTAGACGATGGCGTAGTCCACGCCCGCCGGGAACGCTGGCTTGAGGCGCTCCATCGTCTGGCGCACGTTCTCCGAGATGGCCAGCGCGTTGGAGCCGGGCGCCTGGAAGATGGCGATGGCGGCGGCCTCCTTGTTGTTCAGCAGGCTGCGCAGCGCATACGTGTTGGCGCTGATCTCGACGCGGCCCACGTCGCGCAGGCGAACCATCGCGCCGGTGCCGGGCTCGGCTCGCACGATGATGTTGGCGAATTCCTCCTCGCTGGTGAGGCGGCCCTGAGTGTTGATGGCCAGCTCGAACTCCGTGCCCTTGGGCGAGGGCGACGCGCCGACGACACCAGCCGCGACCTGTGAGTTCTGCTCGCGGATGGCGCCCACCACTTCACTGGCGGTCATGTTGCGTGCGGCCAGCTTTTGCGGGTCCAGCCAGATGCGCATGGCGTAGTCGCCGGCACCGAAGGTCTGCACCGAGCCCATGCCGGGCACGCGCAGAAGGTCGTCGCGCACGTTGAGCGAGCCGTAGTTGCGCAGGTAGAGCGCGTCGCGCGAGTTATCCGGGCTGACCAGGTGGACCACCATGGTCAGGTTGGGGCTGCTCTTCTCGGTCGTCACGCCGATCTGGCGCACGATGTCGGGCAGGCGCGGCAGCGCGCGGTTGATGCGGTTCTGCACCGCCGTCTCGGCGGCTTCAGGGTTGGTGCCGATCTTGAATGTGACCGTCAAGCTCATGCCGCCGTCGCCGGTGGCCTGGCTGTCGAAATACAGCACGTTCTCCAGGCCGTTGATCTGCTCTTCCAGCGGCGCAGCCACCGTTTCGGAGATCACGCGCGGGTTGGCGCCGGGGTACTGGGCGCGCACCACCACCTGCGGCGGCGCGACCTCGGGGTACTCGGAGATCGGCAGCAGCGGGATGGCCAGCGCGCCGATCAGGAAGATGAAGAGAGACAACACGGTCGCGAAACGCGGCCGGTCGATGAAGAAGCGTGAGATGTCCATGGGGGGTGCCGCCTTTGCTTACTTCGAGGCGGCGGGCGCCGGCGCGGCCGCAGCGGCAGGGGCCGCAGGAATGGGCATGCCCTTGTCGTCCACCTTCAGCACCTGCGGCGTGACGGGCGCGCCGGGCATGGCGCGCAGCAGGCCGTCGACGATGACCAGCTCGCCGGCCTTGATGCCGTTGACGACACGCATGCCGTCGATCAGCGCGCCCGGCGTGACGGGGCGCGGCTGCACGATGTTGTTGGGGCCGACGACGAGGGCGATCTTGCGCGTCTGGTCCGTCGTGATCGCGCGGTCGGGGATGACGACGCCCTGGTAGCTGCCGCTGCCGCCGAGCTTGACGCGGGCGTACAGGCCGGGCGTGAACTGACCCGCCTTGTTGTCGAACACCGCGCGGGCGCGGATGGACGCCGTGGCCGGGTTCAGGCGGTTGTCGACGAAGTCCAGCTTGCCGGTGTGCGGAAAGCCCTGCTCGTTGGACAGGCCCATCTGCACCACGGTGGAGACCGGCTTGGCCGAGCGCATGTACTTCAGGTAAGTCGCCTCGCTGGCGTCGAAGTAGGCGTAGACCTTGTCGTTGGACACGACGGTCGTCAGCACCGGCTCGCCCACGCCGACGAGGTTGCCGGGCGTCACGTTGGCGCGCGAGGTGCGGCCGCTGACGGGCGCCACCACGTTGGCGTACTCGACGTTGAGCCTGGCCTGCACCAGCGCCGCCTCGGCGCCCTTCTGGTTGGCCTCGGCGCTGCGCAGCGCCGAGCGCAGCTGGTCGATCTCCTGCTGGCTGACCGCGTTGACGCTGACGAGCTTCTCGGAACGCGCCAGGTCGGTGCGGGCCAGTTCCGCCTGGGTCTTCAGCGCGGCGATCTGCGCCTCGGCGCGGGCCACCTCGGCGCGGAAGGCGCGCGTGTCGATGGTGAACAGCGGGTCGCCCTTCTTGACGAGCTGGCCCTCCTTGAAGCGCACCGCATCGACGGTGCCGGCGACGCGGGCGCGCACCTCGACGGTGTCGGGCGCTTCCAGCCGGGCGGTGAACTCGTCGAATTCCTGCACTTCGCGCTGCGTGGCCGGCGCGACCGACACCGGCGGCGGGCCACCATGGCCGCCCGGGCCGCCAGCGCCGTCCTGTTTTTGGCCGC
>Ga0307411_10000148_pt1 | contig 22317 bp, 23 predicted proteins | sample DK1Ometagenome_2_FD_203712 | JGI IMG/M metagenome (GOLD analysis project Ga0307411, IMG submission 203712) | Maize rhizosphere microbial communities from greenhouse at UC Davis, California, United States - DK15-O-1 | ecosystem: Host-associated > Plants > Roots > Rhizosphere > Soil | place: USA...
GTCGCGCTCGTCGCCGTGGTCGGCTTCCTGTCGCTGATGACGCTGGCCTGGGGCCTGCGCGCGGGGCCGCTGTCGTTTTCGCCGGTGCTGGCGATGGTGTTCGCGATGGCCTGGGACCGCACGGCCGGCGCGGCCTCGCCGCTGGAGCATGCGCTCTGGGTGGGGCTGGGCGGCTGCGTCTACGCCGGCTGGGCGCGCGGCGCCGCCGTCGTGCTGCGCCACCGACTGCGCGAACTGGCGCTCGTCGCGGCGCTGCGCGCGACCGAGCGGCGCGTGCGTTCGCGCGCGCAGCGCATCGCGCTCGCCGTGGGCGCGGACGAAGCGCGCATCCGCGCCTCCATCGCCGACGACGTCGTGCTGGCCGACGCGCTGCAGGCTGCGCGCGACCAGGTCTTCGCGGCGCGCCGGTCCCGGCGCAGCCGCAAGCAGACCGACCTCGTGCTCGGCCTCATCGAGCTGCGCGACCTGCTGCTGGCGAGCCGGCTCGACACGGAACTGCTGGGGCAGGACTTCCCCGGCCGCCAATGGCGCGCGGCGCTGGCCGACACGCTGCGCCACCTGGCCGACGTGCTGGCCGCGCTGGCCGATGCGCTGGCCTATGGCACGCCGCTGCCGGAGGTCTCGGCCGACGCCTGGCGCGCCCAGCTCGCCGCGCGCCTGGCCGACATCCGTGCGCCGGCCGGCGACTCGCGCACCCACCTCGTGTCGGCGCTCGAGTCGCGCCTGGGCCACATGTTGGACGACGTCAGCGCCATGGTGGCGCGCCAGGCGCGCACGGACGATGTCGACAGCCCGTGGACGCCCGAGAAGCTCGCGCCCTTCGTGTCGCCCGAGGGCTGGCCGCTGGCGGCGCTGAAGCCGCACCTGACGCTGCAGTCGGGCGTCATGCGCCATGCGCTGCGTTCAGGGCTGGCGCTGTCGCTGGCTTACGCGCTCGGTGCGGCGCTGCCGTGGGCGGCGCATCCGTTCTGGCTGATGTTGAGCGTGGCCGTGGTGCTGCGCGGCAACCTGGAGCAGACGCTATCGCGCCGCAACGAACGCATCATCGGCACGGTGCAGGGCTGCCTGCTGGTGCTGCTGCTGGCGCACGTGGAATGGGTGCCGCTGCTGAGCCTGTGCTTCATCGCCGCCGTCGGTGTGGCGCATGCGTACGTGAACCGCCGCTACCGCGTGGCCGCCACGGCCGCGACGCTGATGGCGCTGCTGCAGCCGCTGATGCTCGCGCCCGGCAGCGACCCCTTCATCGGCGAGCGTCTGGCGGACACGGTGATCGGCGCCGGCCTGGCCTGGCTGTTCAGCTTCGTGCTGCCGTCCTGGGAGCGCGCCGCCGTGCCGCGGCTGGCGATGCAACTGCGCGGCGCGCTGGCGCGCCACGCGGCCAACATGCTGCGCTGGAAGCCCAGTGCCGAGGAGCAGCTCGCCCAACGCCTGTCGCGCCAGCAGGCCTACACCGCGCTGGCGGCGCTGGCGGCCGCCGCCCAGCGCACGCGCGTCGAGCCGGAAAGCGTGCGCTTGCCCGAGGCCGAGATTGAAGCCGCGTTGAGCCATGGCTACCGGCTGATGGCGCTGCTGGGCGCGGTGCAGCACCAGGTGCAGCGCCGCGCCGATCGCCTGGATGTCGGCAAGGCCGAGACCGCGCTGCCGCTGGCCCGCACGACCTGTGTCGACGTGCTCAACGGCGAGCCCATGACCGGCACCGACCCAGCCGAGATTCCGGACGGCGACGCCGGCGCCTGGCCCGAGCATCTCGGCCAGCAAGACCTGACACCGTGGCTGCTGAGGCGGCTCAGACTGTGCCGCCACGAAGCGCGCGAATTCGTCACCGCGCTTGATCGACTTCAACCTGTAGGAGTACCCAACACATGAGCATCCAGACCCGCGCCGCCGTTGCCTGGAAGGCCGGCCAACCGCTGACCATCGAAACGCTGGACCTGGCAGGCCCGGTCGACGGCGAAGTCCTCGTCGAGGTCAAGGCCACCGGCATCTGCCACACCGACGATTTCACGCTGTCCGGCGCCGACCCGGAAGGCCTCTTCCCCGCCGTGCTGGGCCACGAAGGCGCGGGCGTCGTGCTGGAGAGCAAGGTGCCCTGGCTGAAGGCCGGCGACCACGTGATCCCGCTCTACACACCCGAGTGCCGCGAGTGCAAGTTCTGCCTGAGCCGCAAGACCAACCTCTGTCAGGCCATCCGCGCCACGCAGGGCAAGGGCCTGATGCCCAACGGCACGTCGCGCTTCTCGCTGAACGGCGAGCCGATCTTCCACTACATGGGCACCAGCACCTTCTCGAACCACATCGTCGTGCCGGGCATCGCACTGGCCAAGATCCGGCCCGATGCGCCGTTCGACAAGGTCTGCTACATCGGCTGCGGCGTGACCACCGGCGTGGGTGCGGTGCTGTACTCGGCCAAGGTGGAGGCGGGCGCCACGGTGGTCGTCTTCGGCCTGGGCGGCATCGGCCTGAACGTCATCCAGGGCGCCAAGCTGGTCGGTGCCGGCAGGATCATCGGCGTGGACATCAACCCGGCCCGCGAGGCCATGGCGCGGCGCTTCGGCATGACCGACTTCATCAACCCCAAGGACGTGCCCAACGTCGTCGACGCCATCGTGCAGCTGACCGACGGCGGGGCCGACTACTCGTTCGAATGCGTCGGCAACGTGCAGCTGATGCGCCAGGCGCTGGAGTGCACGCACAAGGGCTGGGGCCGCAGCATCATCATCGGCGTGGCGCCGGCGGGTGCCGAGATCGCGACGCGGCCTTTCCAGCTGGTGACAGGGCGCAAGTGGGAGGGCTCGGCGTTTGGTGGCGCGCGCGGCCGCACGGACGTGCCCAAGATCGTCGACTGGTACATGGAAGGCAAGCTGCACATCGACGAGCTGATCACGCACAAGCTGAAGCTGGAGAACATCAACGAGGGGTTTGAGTTGATGCGGCGTGGGGAGTCGATTCGGTCGGTGGTGGAGTTCTGATTTGTTAGTTGCTCTCGCGAGTTTTCTCGATTCGGCGCGGTAGTGCATGGGTTGCTTCCCTGGCGAGCCTTTCCACTCGAGGCAGTGCCGCGAGAATCCGCCCCGTGAGGGGAGTAACTTTTCTCTGTCGCGCCAGAGAAAAGTCACCGAAAGAGAGCGCTGAACCGCACACCAGCACCACATCCGCTCGCAGCGCATTGCAACGACCGTTCGTTGTGTCGGACGAAGCGCCCCGCTTCGCTCTCGCTGCTGTCCTTGTCCTCAGCAGCATCCATCGCAGCGGCGGGCCGCCTAACGCGCGGCTGCACGCCGGGCTCACGAGAGAACCGAATGCAGCGTCGCCGGGGCGACGCGCTGGCGCCACGGCCCTCGCCCATCCGTAGGCTGGGCTGAGCACGGCGAACCCGAACACCCGCCGGCGGCACTCCCGGCAATGCGACGAGCAGCCACGTTCTGCGCAAACGTTCACACCGCCCCGCTTTGCAATTCATGTGGGAAGCCACACTCGCCCCACGCGCGCCAAAACCTAAGCTGACGTCCAAGCCAGTTCCACTCGCAGAACTGATCGGAGACGCGCATGCAAGCTGCCACCGCCGCCGGGCGCCCGCCCCTCTATCGTTCGCTCTACGCCCAGGTCATCACGGCCATCGTCATCGGCGTGCTGGTGGGCCATTTCTTCCCTCAGACGGGCGAGGCGCTCAAGCCGCTGGGCGACGGCTTCATCAAGCTGATCAAGATGATCATCGCGCCCATCATCTTCTGCACGGTGGTGGTGGGCATCGCGGGCATGGAGGACATGAAGCGCGTCGGCAAGACCGGTGGCTACGCGCTGCTGTACTTTGAGATCGTCTCGACGGTGGCGCTGGTCGTCGGCCTCATCGTCGTCAACGTGCTGCGCCCGGGCGAAGGCATGCACGTCGACCCCGCGACGCTGGACACCAAGAGCATCGCGGCCTACACCGGGCCGGGCAAGCTGCAGGGCACGGTGGACTTCCTGCTGGCCGTCATCCCGACGACGGTGGTGGACGCCTTCGCCAAGGGCGAGATGCTGCAGGTGCTGCTGTTCTCGCTGCTGTTCGGCTTCGCGCTGCACCGCTTCGGCGGCCGCGGCACGCTGGTGTTCGACGGCATCGAGAAGACCTCGCACGTGCTGTTCGCCATCGTCGGCATGATCATGAAGGTCGCTCCCATCGGCGCATTCGGCGCGATGGCCTTCACCATCGGCAAGTACGGCATCGGCTCGCTGCTGTCGCTCGCCAAGCTGATGGGTTCGTTCTACGCCACCTGCCTGATCTTCATCTTCGTCGTGCTCGGCACGATCGCCAGGGTGCACGGCTTCTCGGTCTGGAAGTTCATCAAGTACATCAAGGAAGAGCTGTTCATCGTGCTGGGCACGTCGTCCAGCGAGTCGGTGCTGCCGCGCATGATGGCCAAGCTGGAGAACCTGGGCGTACGCAAGTCGACGGTCGGCCTGGTCATCCCGACCGGCTATTCCTTCAACCTCGACGGCACCTCGATCTACCTGACGATGGCGGCCGTCTTCATCGCGCAGGCGACCGACACGCCGATGACGCTGACGCAGCAGCTCACGCTGCTGGGCGTGCTGCTGCTCACGAGCAAGGGCGCGGCCGGCGTGACCGGCAGCGGCTTCATCGTGCTGGCGGCCACGCTGTCGGCCGTGGGCGGCGTGCCGGTCGCGGGGCTGGCGCTGATCCTGGGCATCGACCGCTTCATGTCCGAGGCGCGCGCGCTGACCAACCTGATCGGCAACGGCGTGGCCACGGTGGTGGTCGGCAAGTGGACCGGCGACCTGGACACGGCTCGCATGCAGGCCGTGCTGAACAACGAGACCCCGGCGGAAGCCGAAGAACCCGAGGCGGTACTCGATAAAGTCGACCAACACATGGCGACTTGAGAGGCCCCTGGATGGAACTGTTGTCTGAACACGGCTGCTTTGGCGGCACCCAGCGGTTCCACCGCCACGACTCGGCCGAGATCGGCTTGGCCATGCGCTTCGCACTGTTCGTGCCGAAGGCGCCGAAGGCCCTGCTGGTGTTCCTGGCCGGGCTGACCTGCACCGAAGAAACCTTCACGATGAAGGCCGGGGCGCAGCGGCTGGCGGCCGAACTGGGCCTCGCGCTGCTGATGCCGGACACCAGCCCGCGCGGCGCGGGCGTGGCCGGCGAGAGCGAGTCGTGGGACTTCGGCGTCGGCGCGGGCTTCTACCTCGATGCGACCCGCGAGCCCTGGGCCAGCCACTGGCGCATGGAGAGCTACCTGCTCAACGAGTTGCTACCCCTGGTGCAGCGCGAAACCGGCCTGGCGCGCGTCGGCCTGTTTGGCCACTCCATGGGCGGCCATGGCGCATTGACGCTGGCACTGCGGCATCCCGGCCGCTTCCAGTCGCTGTCGGCGTTCGCGCCCATTGCCGCGCCCATGCAATGCCCCTGGGGGCAGAAAGCCTTTACCGGCTATCTGGGCGAGGACCGCAGCGCCTGGGCGGCGCATGACGCCAGCGCACTGATGCAGGCGCAGGCAGCCGCCCCGTACCCGGGCGGCATCCTCATCGACCAGGGCCTGGCCGACAAGTTCCTCGCCGAGCAGTTGCACCCTGAAGCCTTCGAGGCCGCCTGCGCCGCCGTCGGCCAGCCATTGACGCTGCGCCGTCACGAAGGCTACGACCACGGCTATTACTTCATCGCCAGCTTCGTCGACGATCACCTGCGCCACCACGCCAAGGAGTTGTTGACCCCTCGCCCAGCCTCGCATCGCTGAACGCGAGCGTGGCTGGTCGGCCGCCCGGGGGGACGGCGATGCTCGCATCAAGCCGCGCGCCTCGCCAGGGCGGGCCGGCTTGGGAGCGGCCCGGCGCCCGGTCCGCAATGCACGGGCGAGCTCCGCATCGGCGCTCGTTGTCGCGTATCGCACGGTCGTGCTAAATTACGGCCATGGAAACCCGCAGCGAACGCGCCGAGACCACGCTGGCCGCCATCGTCGGCGCGGCGCTGGACATGGCCGTCACCGAAGGCCTGGAGAGCATCAGCCTCGGTGAGGTCGCCAAGCGGCTGGACCTGTCCAAGAGCGGCGTGTTCTCGCGCGTCGGCTCGCGCGAGCAGTTGCAGGTGGCCGTGCTGCTGGAGTTCGACAAGCGCTTCCTGCAGACCGTCTTCCTGCCGGCGATGAGCGAGCCGCGTGGGCTGCCGCGGCTGCAGGCCGTCATGCGCCGTTGGCTGGCCTGGGCTAGCGATGTCGACCGCCACAAGACCTGCCTCTACACGGCCGGCGCCTTCGAGTACGACGACCGCGAAGGCCCGGTCCGCGAGCATCTGCTGGACGGCGTGCTGCGCTGGCGCGCGGCGCTGCGCCGCACGGTGCTGCAGGCCATCGAGGCAGGCCATCTGCGCGCCGACCTCGACGCGGAGCAGATGGTGTTCGAGATGGACGCCATCTTCACCATCCTGCTGCACGACGCCCGCTTCCTGCGCGACCCGCGCGCCGGCGAGCGCGCCGAGCGCGCCTGGCAGCGGCTGTTGAACGACAGCCGCCCCTGATCCACGGGCCATGCCTGCCGAAGTTTTTCATTCGCCTTTTCGTCGCACGGTCGTGCGAAATATGGAGCCTCTGTGACCACCGCCCACAATCCCGCCGCCGCCTTCTATGCCTCACCCACGGCCCGCGGCGTGGCCGCCTTGCTGCGCGGCCTGCACCGCGTTTCGCCGGACCTCGGCACGCGTGTCGCGCTCAGCCTGTTCTTCACGCCGATGCCGACCAAATGGCTGGCCCGCTCGCGCGACGTGCCGCGGCCCTGGGCCGAGCGGCAGCTGCCGTTCGAGGGCGGCCACATCAGCGTCTGGCAGCGCGATGACGTCGAACCGGGCCGCCCGAAGGTGTTGCTGGTGCATGGCTGGGCGGGCGACGCGCAGCAACTGCGCGCGCAGGGCGACGCGCTGGCGGCGGCAGGCTTCGACCCGCTGCTGCTCGACCTGCCGGCCCATGGCCGCAGCAGCGGCTGGCGCAGCAACCTGCTGCAGTGGGTGAGGGCGCTGTTCGCCGTCACCTCGCGCTTCGGGCCCTGGGACGGTGTCGTCGCCCATTCCCTCGGCGCGCTGGCGACGGCCCACGCCCTGACCCGCGGCCTGCCGGCGCGGCGCGCGGCCCTGCTGGCGCTCGCGCCGCCGCCGGCGCAGTTCCTGGGCTGGTTTGCCCAGGCCGTGGGTACGGGGGAGGCGCTTGCCGTGCGGATGCGCGGCCGGGTCGAGCAGCGCGAGGGCGTGTCGCTCAGCCATTTCGAGCCGGTGTGGCTGGGCGAGCGCATGGCGCAGCCCACGCTGATCGTGCATGACCGCGGCGACGTCACCGCGCCGCTGAGCGGCAGCGAAACGCTGCTGGCCGGCCTTGCCGCGGGCCGCCTGCATGTGACCGAGGGGCTGGGCCACCGGCGCCTGCTCAGCGACCCGGCCGTCATGCTGCAGGTCTGCGACCACCTGGCCGCCAGCGCGCCGCTGCCGCGCGCGGCGGCACATGCGCTGCACGTCGTGGCGTCGACCTGACGCAGGCCGCGCGGCCGGGAGAATGCCCGGCATGCCTTGTCCCGCGCGCCAGATCTTCCGCTGCCTGACGGCCTTGTTGGCCTTGTTCGCCTTGGCGCTGGGTGCACAGCCGCTTCAGGCCGGCCCGCTGCAACAGGATCTGGGCGGGCTGCTCGGCGAGCTGGGCGGCGCCGGCCTCGTCGTCGCGACGATCGATGCCGAGCAGGCCGGCCTGATGGCGCTGGGCCTGGCCCACGCACCCAGCCGCCGGGCGATGCGGGAGGACAGCCTGGTGCAGGTCGGCTCCATCACCAAGCCCGTCATCGCGCTGGCGTTGCTGCGCCTGGCCAGCCAGGGCCGCGTGGCGCTGGACGCCCCGCTGCAGCAGCTGTTGCCCGGGCTGCCGGTCGTCAACCCGTGGGCCGCCGAGGCGCCGCTGCGCTTGCGCCACCTGCTGGACATGAGCGCCGGCCTGGAAGACGCGCGGCTGTGGCAGATGTTCAGCCGCCAGCTCGACGCCGACCAGCCGCTGGCCCAGGTCTGGCAGCGCCAGCCCGAGGTGCTGCGCCTGCGCACGCCGCCGGGCGCCCAGGCCTCGTACTCCAACCTTGGCTACACGCTGGCCGCGCAGGTCATCGAGGCGGTGGTGGGCGAGCGCTACGAGACCTGGGTCGAACGCGAGCTGCTGCGGCCGCTCGGCATGCACGACAGCACGCTGCGCCTGCTGCGCCAGGCCGACGAACCGCGCCTGGCCTGGGGCCATTTGGACGGCGGCGGTGCGGTGGCCAACCTGCCGACTGCGCTGCGGCCTGCCGGCCAGTTCTCGACCACCGCCGCCGACATGGCGCGGCTGGCGCGCTTCCTGATGAGCGATGGCCGCCTGCATGGCGAGCCCTTCGTGGACGCAGCGCTGCTGCGCGCCATGGGCGAGCCGCAAGGCACGTGGGCCGCCCGCGCCGGCCTGCGCAGCGGCTATGCGCTCGGGCTGGTGCGGCAGGACCGCCATGGCGCGGTGCTGCGTTGCCATGGCGGCAGTGCCGCGGGCCACCGGGCGATGCTGTGCCTCGACGCCGGGCGCCAGAAGGCCTTCTTCTGGTCCATGAACAGCGATCTCGAGGGCGCTGCGTACGGCCGCATCGACGCGCGCCTGCTGGCCGAGCTGGGCCTGGTGCAGCCGCTGCCCGCACCGTCCGGCGCGGCATTGGCGCCGGCGCGGTACGAGCCGGCACCGGGGCGCTTCGAGGCCTTTGCGTTGCTGGGCCGGCTGCAGGCCGGCCCGGCCCCGCTCGATCGGCTGCTCGCCGTGCCGGGCGGCGCGGGGCTGTGGCGCCTGCCGGACCGGCGCGAGGCCTCGCATGTCCAGCTGGCCGGCACCGGCCTGGTCAGCGACGGCAACCGCAGCTGGCGCGTCGTCACGCCCGGCCAGGTCTGGCTGCCGCGCCTGAGCCTGGGGCTGATGGCACTGGCGCTGCTTGGCGGCCTGGTGTGGGCGCCGGTCCAGGCGCTGCGCAGGCGCCGCTGGGCGCCGCTCATCCAGCCGGCCTGGCTGGTGACGGCTGCGTTGCCGCTGGCCGGCGGGCTGATGGCGCTGCACGGCTGGCAGGCGCTCGGCGACCTGACGCCCGGCAGCGCGTTGCTCGCTGTGGCCACCGCGCTGCTGCCGCTGGCCTGGGGCTGGATGGCACTGCGCGCGCTGTCGCGGCGGCGCTGGGCGGCGGCCCTGACGGCGCTGCTGGTGGTGCAGGGCAGCGTGCTGCTGGCCGCCTGGGGGCTGCTGCCGCTGCTCATGTGGCGCCTTTGACGCAGCCCTCGGGGACAATCCCCGGATGGCAGTCCTCTCCCTCTCCAACGCCCACCTCGCTTTCGGCCACGTCGCGCTGCTCGACGGTGCCAACTTCTCGCTGGAGGTCGGCGAGCGCGTCGGCCTCATCGGCCGCAACGGCACCGGCAAGTCCTCGCTGCTGAAGATCCTCGCCGGGCTGGAGAAGCTCGACGACGGCCTGCTGCAGCAGCAACAGGGCCTGACCAACGTCTACGTGCCGCAGGAGCCCGAGCTGCGCGGCGACGCCACCATCTTCGACGTCATCAGCGAGGGCGTGGCCGAGCACAAGGCACTGCGAGAGCGCTACGAAATCCACGACGAGAACGACGACCTGGCCTGGGTGCAGGAGCGCATCGAGCACATCTGCGCATGGAACTGGGAGCAGCGCGTCGAGGAGACGCTGCAGCGCCTGGGGCTGGACGGCTCGCGGCTGATCAGCACGCTGTCCGGCGGCCTGAAGAAGCGCGTCGCGCTCGGCCGTGCGCTGGTCGCCCAACCGGACGTGTTGCTGCTGGACGAGCCCACCAACCACCTGGACCTGGACGCCATCACCTGGCTGGAAGGCCTGCTGAACGACTTCAAGGGTTCGCTGCTGCTGATCACCCACGACCGCGCCTTCCTGGACAACGTCGCCAACCGCATCGTCGAGCTGGACCGCGGCCAGCTGCGCGGCTATCCCGGCAACTACGCCGCCTTCCAGGCCGCCAAGGCCTACGAGCTGGAGAACGAGGCACTGTTCAACGCGCGCTTCGACAAGCTGCTGGCACAGGAGGAGGTCTGGATCCGCAAGGGCGTCGAGGCGCGCCGCACCCGCTCGGTCGCGCGCATTCAGCGCCTGGAAGCCATGCGCCAGGCGCACGCCGCGCGGCGCGATGTGCAAGGCAAGGTCAGGCTGGACATCGACACGGGCGGCGCCAGCGGCAAGATCGTCGCGGAGCTGGAGGACGTGTCCAAGAGCTACGGCGACCGCGCCATCGTGCGCGGCTTCACCTCCACCATCCTGCGCGGCGACAAGGTCGGGCTGATCGGCCCCAACGGCGCCGGCAAGACGACGCTGCTGAAGATGATCCTCGGCGAATTGGCGCCCGACAGCGGCACGGTGCGCCTGGGCTCGCGGCTGACGGTCGCCTACTTCGACCAGATGCGCGACACGCTCAACCTCGATGCGACGCTGGCCGACACCATCAGCCCCGGCTCGGAATGGATCGAGATCGGCAACCAGAAGAAGCACGTCAAGAGCTACCTGGGCGACTTCCTGTTCTCACCTGCGCGGGCCAATTCGCCGGTACGCACCTTGAGCGGCGGCGAGCGCAACCGCCTGCTGCTGGCGCGCCTGTTCGCGCGGCCGGCCAACGTGCTGGTGCTGGACGAACCCACCAACGACCTCGACATCGAGACGCTGGAGCTGCTGGAGGAGTTGCTGGCGGAGTACGACGGCACCGTCTTCCTCGTCAGCCATGACCGGCGCTTCCTGGACAACGTCGTCACGTCCACCATCGTCTACGAGGGCGAGGCGCGCTGGCGCGAGTACGAGGGCAGCGTGCAGGACTGGCTGACGCAGTCCAGGCGCGCCGCCGCGCTGCAGGCCAAGGCCGCACCCGCGCCGGTTGTGGCCCCGCCGCCGCCCGCGCCGGAGCCCGCCCCGGTCGTCGCCACCAAGCGCAAGCTCAGCTACAAGGAGCAGCGCGAGTTGGACGAGATTCCCAAGCAGATCGCCGCGTTGGAGGCCGAGCAGACCCAGCTCAACGCGCTGCTGGCCGGTGCCGAGCTCTACACGCAGGGCGCGGCGCGCATCGCCGAGGTGACCGACCGCGCCGCGGAGATCGACACCGAGCTGCTGACGCTGATCGAGCGCTGGGAAGTGCTGGAAGCGAAATGAACGCGCTGCACCACGAGTGGCTGGCCTTGCAGAGCCAGCATGAGCGCTACGAGCCGCTGGCGCTGGCCGTCAAGCTGGCGGCCTTTGCGGTGCTGCTGCTGGTGGGGCAGCCGGCGCTGGTCCTGCCGTTGCTGGCGCTGCTGTGGCTGCAGGAGGCGGTGCTCAAGACCTTCCAGGGCCGGCTCGGTGATCGGCTCCTCGCCGTCGAGGCGGCGGTGAAGTCGGGTGAAGCGGCCGTGGCGATGCAGCTGCATGGCGACTGGCTCGCCCAGCGGCCGCGCGGCGCCGGGCTGGCGCTGCAATACCTGAAGAGCGCGCTGCGTCCGACGGTGGCGCTGCCCTATCCGTTCCTGATGCTGCTGGCGTTGGCCTTCTAGGGCCACGCCCTCTGCCGCGCAGGCGCCTAGGCCCGTTGCAGCTTGCCAAGCGGCACGAAGCCGCTCTGGCCCTGCAGCTGCACGACCGTCTCGCCCTGGCGGTGCACGACGTACTGGGCCACATGCAGGGCGCCGTTGAAGCGCACCCGGTCGCCTGGCTTGATGACGGGCTGAGGCACCATCACCGGTGGCGCCGGCAGCACCGGCCGCGTCGCGGGTCGCGCAGTCCGCAGGGCGTCGCGCGACTGTGCGGGCCGGCCGGGCGAATTCTTGGTCACGGCTTCCAGTGAACGCGCCATCTGCGCCTTCAGCTGCTCGGCGGTGAAGGGTTTCTTCAGCAGGAAGTGAGCGCCCAAGGACTGGGCCTCGAACTCGTGCGCCGGCGTCACCTCGAAGCTGAGCAGCGACAGCTGCAGGGACGGCCTGACGTCGCGCAGGCGCTGGTAGAGCTGGATGCCCGTCAACGGCGCCTTGGGGAACCAGTCCGTGATCAGGAACTGCGGTTTGAAGATCAGGCCCTGGGCCAGCGCCGTGTCGGTGTCGGCACAGCACAGGATGTTGTCGGCCGCGAAACCATGGCTTTGCAGCAGTTGCCGCGCAAAGGTCTGAACACCGGCCAGAGGGTCTACAACGAGGAATTTCAAGGGGTCGCTCATGTCCACATCGGGCGCCGCAGCCGCGGCGGCGCCAGGCGGGCCGGATTGTGCAGGCCCCCGTGACGAGGTCCGGTGACAAACCCCTTGCTGAGCGAGAACTTTTTGTCAGCCCTGCAGGCGGCAGAAATCGGCCCGCAGGCCCTGTGGCGTGCGGGCGAGATACAGCGTTTGGCGGGCACCGTCCGCCTGCGTGAGCGTGTGAAGGCCGTCGCCCAGGTGGGCTGGCAGCTCGCCGCTGAAGCGCAGGCTGAACTGCTCGCCCGGCTGGCGGCTGCCCGGCACCGGCGAGGCGGCCTGCAACGTGACGGCATGGCCGTCGACATCGAAGCGCTGCCCGACATGGGCCTGCCAGCTGGCCAAGCCCGACTGCCCAGCCAGGCTGGGCCGCATGGCCGCCAGCGAAGCGGACGTGCCGGCGCTGGCGGCGATGGCGGCGCTGCCGCCCTTCAGGAAATCGCGCTTGTTGATCACGGCATGCACTCCTCGGGTTGGGCAGGCTTGAGCATGGGCTGATGGACGCCCAGCGGCGCGCCGTCGGCGACGAAGCCCAGCCGCTCGTAGAGCCGACGGGCGGGGTTGTGGATCTCGACCTGGATGCTCAGGCACCGGCCACTGGCAGCCAGCGCCTGCAGGCAGCGCGTGCCCAGGCCCTGGCCGCGCCAGGCGGACAGCAGCGCGATGTCCAGGATGTGCAGCCGGTCGGCGCGCTGATCGGTCCAGAGCCGGCCGACGACGGCATCGCCAACGACGATGAGCTGGCAGCGCGACCGCGGGAAATTCCGCCGGTAGTGCTGCTGCTGTGCGGCATGCTGCTGGCGCAGGAACGCCTCGCTCTGCGCCGGCTGCCAGCCGGTCAGCGCCAGTTCGTCGGCACGCGTGCTGGCATAGATGGCGAGCTGCCAGGCGTCGTCCGCCGGTGTTGCGTCGCGCAGGCGGTAGTTCATGGTCGTCTTCAACTGCGTGACGGAAAGATGCCTTGCAGCGCAATGCAGAAGTTCAGGCCGAGGTACGGCTGGCGGTTGTCGTGCGGGGCGCCGCTGCCGGCGACGCCGATGGCCGAGGCTGCCATGGGTGCGGCGGTGCCGGAGGCGCGGTAGACATTGCCGCCGCCGCTGGCCGTCGGGGCCATCACGTTGCCCGCCGGGCTGGTGGAAGCGGGCGTGACGCCCGCCCTGAGCATGTGCGTGTGGGCGGGCATCTGGCTGGGCAGCACAGAAACGCTGGCCTGGCCGACGGACTGGCCGAGGTCGCGCAGGCTGAGGCCCGGCCCGCTGCCGGCGCTCATCGCAAACCGGCTCCGCAGATCGGGCAGCGCGAAGGTGGTCTTGCCGTCGCCGCCGTAGGTGGTGCCCAGCAGCGAGAAAAGGGCGGTGTTCTGGCTGATCGGCATCAACTGGCCGTCGCAGCTGGCCCAGCCGCGTGGCGCGAAGTTGTAGGGCATGACGCGGATCTCGGCAACGAAGGGATCGGACATGTCGGGCTCCTCAGACCGGCGGCGGATAGATGCCGAACAGCGAAATGATGTAGTTCACCGCCAGCGTCGGCGCCATGTTCTCGTGCGGCTGGTTGCCGCCGGCGCTGCCCACCGCGATGGCGGCCATGGCGGTCGAGCCGGGAGCCGGGTCGTAGCTCGGCACGCTGGTGGTCGCCAGCAGCGCGCCCCCTGGCGCGGTGCCCGTCGCCGCGGCCGGGCTGGCGTGCAGCGCGTGCGTGTGGACCGGTGTTTGGTTCGGCGTCAGCGTGACGGTCTCCGTGCCGCCGACCTCGCCGAGCACGCGCGGCGACAGCCCCGGCCCCTGCCCTTGATGCACGGGCACCCGGCCGCGCAGGTCGGGCAGCGCGAAGGTGTTCTGGCCGTCGCCGCCATAGATCGTGCCGATCAGCACGAACAGCACTTCGTTCTCGGGAATGGACAGCAGCTGGCCATGGCAGAACATCCAGCCCACGGGCGCGAAGTTGCCGGCAAAGAGGCGGATCTCGCCCACGTAGGGATTCGACATCGAGGTCTCCTCGTTCAGTCGCGGCTGGGGAAGATGCCCTGCAGCGCGATGACCCAGCTCAGCACTTCGAACGGCTGCATGTTCGGATGCGGCTGCCCCCCACCGCTGGATGCGAGTGCGCTGGAACCCATCACGGCGTCGTTGCCGGGCGGCGCATAGCGGTTCATGCCGCCGCGCACCTTGGCGGCGGGCAGGGCGCCGCCGGGCACGCTGGCGTTGGCAAAGTCGCTGGTGCCGCTCAGCGTGTGCGTGTGGGCCGGCAGCTGGCTGGCCGTCAGCGTGACGTGCTCCTGCCCGCCGCGCTCGCCAAGATTGACGTCGTTGCCGGCATGCATGGGCGCTCGCCCGCGCAGGTCGGGCAATGCGAAGGTCACCCGGCCGTCGCCGCCATAGGTGGTGCCCAGCAGCGCGAACAGCGCCTGGTTCTGGCTGATGGTCAGCAGCTGGCCGCTGCAGAAGGCCCAGCCCTTGGGCGCATAGCCGAAGCCGACCAGTTTCAGTTCGCCGAGGAAGGGATCGGACATGGGCGGCTCCTAACCGAACACGGCTTCGTAGTGCAGCGCGCCGGGCGTGCGAGCCACTGGCACGAGGAACAGGTCCACCGCCTCCAGCTGCGGGTGCTGCAGCCGGTAGATGCGCTGCGGCAGCGCCGGCTCGGGCGCCGCCTCGAAGGTCAGGCTGAAACCCTGGCGGCTGCCGGCCGCGGCGCGCGCCTCGATGAGCTGGGCGGGCAGGCCGGTCTCATCGTCCAGCCACAGCATGAAGCGGCTGCCGACCAGCGGCTCGAAGCGGTCCAGCGTGAAGGGGCGGGCATCGCTCACGAGCGGCGGCTCCGGCGCAGCAGCGGCGCCAGGCCGCAGGCCAGCAGCAGCCAGGTGGCGGGCTCGGGCACCGGGGTCGTCAGCAGGTCGATGCGGAACTCGGCGTAGTCGCCGCTCTGGCCACCCTGGCGCGGCGCGAAGACGATGCTGCTGAGGTCGAAGCTCAGCGTGCTGGCGTTGGTCAGCTGCACGAGGCTGGCCGGGCTGCCGGGGCTTTGCAGGCCGGTGAAGCCCGACGTGGCAAAGCCGTCGAAGGCGTAGGCCGTGAAGCCGGTGATGACCTGACCGGTGATCGACAGGCCGCCGATCTCGTAGCGGGCCGGGCTGCCGTTGGCGCCAAGATAGCCCGTCGTCGAGACGCCGCCGGTGAAGTCGCCAGCGGCGGCGCGGATGAAGATCGAGTTGCCCGAGAAGAACACCCGCTCGTCGTCCATCATGAAGCCGCTGACATCGCCCGAGCCGCCGAGGTTGGCGGCCCGCACGCCGCTGGCAAGGTCGGCGAACGCGACCGTCTGCGACAGGTCAATGGGCGTCGTGTCGAATGCCAGGCCGCCTGGGGCGACGAGCCTCACCGTGACGTCCCCCGCGAAGTCGGCCTGCGCCGACAGCGACCCCAGAGCCAGGAACAGGCCGCCGATGAGCTGGCCAAGGCGCAAGCGAATGCTGGACATGGCGTCCTCCGGTGCGTTGAGCGATACCCAGTGGACGCCTGCCGACTCGCGGGCGCCAGGGGCTGCTCCCGCGAACGAGGGGGAGTGAAGTTAGGGGGGCGCGGTGCGGCCGCGGAGGTCGTCCACGCAGGCGCGCAACTGGCGCCAGAAGGCCGGGTCCTGCGACGTGGCCATGTTGATGCGCATCAGCGAGCCGGGCGCCCGCGTGGCGCTGAAGAGCGCGCCCGGTGCAACCAGCCAGCCGGCGTCCAGCAACGGCTGGGCCAGGCGCTCGGTGTCGACGCCGACGTCCAGCCAGCCGAACAGGCCATCCGGCGGCGCGGCCCAGGCAAAGCCCTGCCGCGCCGCCAGTGCCGCCACGCGCTGGCGCGCCTGGCCGAGGCGTTCGCGCAGGCGCTGCGCATGGCGGCGCAGGCGACCCTGCTCCAGGCACAGCGCCACGGCACGCTCCAGCACCGGCGAGCTGGTCAGCCCGTCCAGCAGCTTCACGTCGGTCAGCGCACGCAGCCGCTCCGGCGCGGTGGCCAGGTAGCCCACGCGCCAGGCCGGCGTCAGCACCTTGGAGAAGCCTGACACGTAGGTCACGCGGCGCAGGCCGTCCAGGGCCGCCAGGCGCGGCACGTGCTCGGGCGCGAGGAAGCCGTAGCTGTCGTCCTCGACGATGAAGAAGTCGTGCTCGTCCGCCAGCCGCAGCAGCCGGTGGGCGTCGGCCAGGTTGAGGCTGTGGCCGGTCGGGTTGTGCAGCACCGACACGGTCAGGTAGGCGCGCGGCGCGTGCTGGGCCGCCAGCGCGGCCAGCACGTCCAGGTCCGGCCCGCGCGCGCCGCGTGGCACCGGCAGCAGCCGGATGCCGGCCTGCGTCAGCCGGGCGAACATGATGGCCCAGCCGGGGTCGTCGACGAGGACGGCGTCGCCCGCCTGCAGCTGGGTGCGGATCAGCAGGTCCAGCGCATGGGTGGCGCCGTTGGTGGTCAGGATCTGCGCCGGGCTGGCATGGATGCCGAGGTCGGCGAGGCGGTGGCTCAGCGCCGCCCGCAGGCGCTCGTCGCCGCTCGGGTCGCCGTAGCTGACCTGCAGGGCCTGGGAGTCCGCATGGTGCAGGCGCCGCATGGCGGACTGCAGCAGCGCCGGGTCCAGCCAGTCGGCCGGCAGCGTCCCCAGGCCCGGCGAGCGCGCCGCGTCCGCCTCGAACATGCCGCGGATCAGCGCTGTCGCGTCCACCGGCGCCTGGCGCGGCAGCGCGGCGGCCGGGCGGCTGCTGCGCGCGGCGGCCGGCGTGGGCCGGCTCTCCCGCACGAAGAAGCCGCGCTGACGGCGCGCCTCCAGCAGGCCTGCGGCCTGCAGCTGGTCATAGGCCGCCACGACGGTATGCGGGCTGACGCCATGCTGGCGCGCGCAGTCGCGCACCGAGGGCAGCCGGGTGCCGGGCAGCAGCAGCCGTTCGCGGATGCGCTGCGCGTAGCGCTCGGCGAGCTGGCCGGCCAGCGGCAGGCTGGCGCCGCGCAGCAGGGGCGGATGTGTACCGGTGGGCATGGCAATACAGATTCGTGGCCTGAGGCGCTGACTGTACTGGTTCTGTATTGCTCGCTGTGCCTAGACTGGCCTCATGCCAGGGTTATCCATCTCCACCACGTCGACGTCCGATGCCACGCGCGGCCTGCTGCTCGGCGTTGCTGGCGTCGTGATGTTCGCGCTCAGCATCCCCATGACGCGGCTGGCAGGCGGCAGCGAAGCCGCGCCCCAGCTCGACCCGGCTTTCGTCGCCTTTGGCCGCGCGGTGGTCGCCGGCCTGCTGTCGCTGGCCTATCTGCTGATCACGGGCGTGCGCCGGCCGCGCGGTCGCGAATGGCGGCTGATGGCCTTCACGGCCGGCGGCGTCGTTTTCGGCTGGCCGCTGCTGTCGGGCCTGGCCGTGCGGCATGTGGACGCCGTGCATGCGGCCGTCGTGTCCGGCGTGCTGCCGCTGGCCACGGCCGTCATCGCGGCGCTGGCGCTGCGCCAGCGTCCGAGCGCCGGCTTCTGGGCCTGCACGCTGGCCGGGTTGGCGCTGGTCGTCGGCTTCGCCGCCTGGCGCGGCGCAGGCGGGCTGGAGATGGCGGACGGCCTGCTGCTGGGCGCCGTGGTCTGCGCATCGGCCGGCTATGTCAGCGGCGCGCGCCTCACCGCCGGCATGTCGGCCGAGCAGGTGATCTGCTGGGTGCTGGTGTTGAGCCTGCCCATCACCGTGCCGCTGGCCGTCATGACGCGGCCGACGGCGCCGGTCGCGCCGTCGGCGTGGGCGGGCTTCGCCTACGTGTCGCTGTTCTCGATGTGGATCGGCTTCTTCGCCTGGTACCGCGGGCTGGCGCTGGGCGGCACGCTGCGCGTCAGTCAGGTGCAGGTGCTGCAGCCCTTCCTGTCGATGCTGTTCGCGGTGCCGCTGCTGGGCGAGCGGCTGGACGCGATGACCGTCGTCTTCGCCGCCGCCGTGCTCGCGGTCGTGTGGCTGGGCAAGCGCCAACCGGTGAACTAGGAGGCAGACCATGAACGACCGATTCACCACCCGACTCGCGCCCGGACAGGCGCTGACGCTGGCGGCCGCGCGCGCGCCGCGCCGCCTGGTCGTGACGAGTGGCCGACTGTGGGCCACGGTGTCCGGCGGCACCGACGACCACTGGCTGGGCGCCGGTGAAGGCCTGACGCTGGCCGCCGGCCAGCAGGCGGTTGTCGAGGCCTGGCCCGAGGCGCAGTTCCAGCTGCTGCAGCCTGCGCCGCAGCAGCGCCCGGCGCTGACGGCCGCTGGCTGGCGTCTTGCCATGGCGGGCGCATGAGGACGCTGGGCATCCTCGGCGGCATGAGCTGGGAATCGACCCAGCATCTGTACGCGCTCATCAACCGCGATGTCGCCGCACGGCTGGGCGGCCTGCACAGTGCGCAGCTGGTGCTGCACAGCGTCGACTTCGCGCCCATCGCGGCGATGCAGGCGGCCGGCGCGTGGGCCGAGGCCGCCCATGTGCTCGGCGAAGCGGCCGCCGGCCTGAGGCGCGCGGGTGCGGAGGCGCTGCTGATCGCGACCAACACCATGCACCTCGTCGCCACCGAGGTCGAACGCGCCGCCGGCCTGCCGGTGCTGCACATCGTCGACGCGACCGCCGAGGCGCTGCGTGCCGCCGGCGTGCGCCGCGCCGGCCTGCTGGCCACGCGCTTCACGATGGAGCAGGGCTTCTACCGCGAGCGCATGTGGGAACGCTTCGGCATCGAGGTCATCACGCCCGACGAGGCGGGGCGCGCCGAGGTGCACCGCCTGATCTACGAGGAGCTGTGCCGCGGCCGTTTCGAGCCGGCCTCGCGCGAGGCCCTGCGATCCGAGATTGCGGCGCTGGCTGACCGGCGCGCGCAGGCCGTCATCCTCGGCTGCACGGAGCTGGGCCTGCTGTTGCCCGCGGGGTCGGCTGCCGCGCTGCCGCTGTTCGATTCCACCGAGTTGCAGGCCCGCGCGGCCGTCGACTGGATGCTAGGCTGACTCCTTTGAAATTCCACGAGCGATTTGCCATGTCCCCTTCAATCGATGCCGCGCGGCGGGCCGAGCGCCGGGCCGCCCCTAGCCGGCCCGCCATCCCCTCGGGGGATCGCTCCATGTATTCACGGAGCGAGGGGCTGACATGACCACCGTCTGGACCCAGGCGCGCCGCGCCGCGCGCATGAACCCGTCGATCATCCGGGAGATCCTCAAGGTCACCGAGAAGCCGGGCATCCTGTCCATGGCCGGCGGCCTGCCGTCGGCGGACACCTTCCCGGTCGACGCGCTGAAGGCCGCCTGTGACCGCGTGCTGACGAAGACGCCGCGCGAGGCGCTGCAGTACGCGGCCAGCGAGGGCTACGCGCCGCTGCGCGAGTGGGTGGCGGCGCGGGTCGCCACGCTGGGCATGCGGGTCACGCCGGAGCAGGTGCTCATCACCAGCGGCTCGCAGCAGGGGCTGGATCTCGTCGGCAAGATCCTCTGCGACGCCGGCGCGCCGGTGGCCGTCGAGACGCCGACCTACCTCGGCGCGCTGCAGGCCTTCACGCCGTTCGAGCCCATCTTCGCCAGCCTCGCCAGCGACCACGAGGGCCCGCGCCCCGAGGCCATCGCCGCGCTGCCGCACGACGCGCCGGGAACGCGGTTCAGCTATCTGCTGCCGAACTACCAGAACCCGACCGGCCGCGTCATGGGCGCCCAGCGCCGCGCCGAGGTCGTCGAGGCGTCGCGCCGGGCCGGCGTGCCCATCGTCGAGGACAACCCCTACGGCGACCTGTGGTTCGACACGCCGCCGCCGGATGCGCTGTCCAGCCTGTGGCCGGAGGGCTCGCTCTATCTCGGCTCCTTCTCCAAGGTGCTGACGCCCGGCTTCCGTCTGGGTTATCTGATCGCGCCGCCCGAGCTGTACCCCAAGCTGCTGCAGGCCAAGCAGGCCGCCGACCTGCACACGCCGGGCTTCAACCAGCGCGTTGTCCACGAGGTCATCCGGGACGGCTTTCTGGACAACCACATCCCCAGCATCCGCGCGCTCTACAAGGCCAACCGTGACGCGATGGCGGCGGCGCTGCGCGAGCATCTGCCGCCCGGCTGCGAGTACCTGTCGCCCCAGGGCGGCATGTTCTTCTGGATCCGCCTGCCGGCAGGCCTGGACGCGATGGCGCTGCTGCCGCAGGCCGTGGACGCGGGCATCGCCTTCGTGCCCGGTGCGGCCTTCTATGCGCACCAGCCCGACCCGCGCACGCTGCGCCTGTCCTTCGTCACGCTGACGCCCGACCTGATCCGCGACGGCGTCGAGAAGCTGGGCCGGCTGCTGCACGAGGCGCTGGAGCTGGCCGTGGAACCCGCGCCCTGATGCCACGCGACGGCTACCGGCTCAGCTTCGCGCCCGAGGACCTGGATGCGCGCGCCGCGCACGCCTTCCTGCGCGGCGCCTACTGGTGCGAGGGCATCCCGCTCGCAACGGTCGAGCGCGCGATCGCCAACTCGCTGTGCGTCGCGCTGCATGCCGAAGGCCAGGGCCAGGTCGGTTTCGCCCGCGTCGTGACCGACCGCGCGACCTTCGCCTATCTGTGCGACGTCTACGTGCTGGACGCCCATCGCGGCCGCGGCCTCGCCACCTGGATGATCCAGGCGCTGCTGGCGCACGCCGACCTGCAGGGCCTGCGCCGCTTCATGCTTTTCACCCGCGACGCCCATGCGCTCTATACCGGCCACGGCTTTGCGCCGCTGGCCACGCCGCAGCGCGGCATGGAGATCGTGCGGCCCGGCCTCTACCTTCAAGCTTCTGTTCCGCCATGACTCAATTGCGCCGCTTTGCCCAGGTCGATGTCTTCACCGCCACGCCGCTGAAGGGCAATGCCCTGGCCGTCGTCATCGATGGCGGCGGCCTCACGGACGACGAGATGGCGGCCTTCGCGCGCTGGACCAACCTGTCCGAGACGACCTTCCTGCTGCCGCCCACCGACCCGGCCGCGGACTACCGCGTGCGCATCTTCACGCCGGGCGGCGAACTGCCGTTTGCCGGCCACCCGACGCTGGGCAGCGCGCATGCCTTCCTGGCCAGCGGCGGCGATGCGAAGAAGCCGGGCGAGGTGGTGCAGCAATGCGAGATCGGCCTGGTGCGCGTCAAGCGCGACGGCGCCCGCCTCGCGTTCGCCGCGCCGCCCTTGAAGCGCAGCGGCCCGGTCGGCTCAGCCGAGCGCGACCAGGCCGTCGCCGCGCTGCGCATCGCACCCGAGGCGCTGCTGGATCTGGTCTGGGTCGACAACGGTCCCGGCTGGATGGTCGCGCGGCTGGCCGACGCGGCCAGCGTGCTGGCGCTGCAGCCGGACTTCATCGCAATGCAGGGGCTCAAGCTCGGCGTCGTCGCCGCCCATCCGGCGGGCTCCGAATGCCAGTTCGAGGTGCGCGCCTTCGTGCCCGATCTCGGCATCCCGGAGGACCCCGTCACCGGCAGCCTGAACGCCGGCCTGGCGCTGTGGCTGCAGGACAGCGGCCAAGCGGGCGACCGCTACGTCGCCGCGCAGGGCGCGGCCCTCGGCCGCGCCGGCCGCGTGCACGTGCAGCGCGACGCCGAGGCGACCTGGATTGGCGGCGACGTGACGCCGCTGATCCACGGCCAGGTCCGGCTGTGAGCATGGACATCGACCATCTCGTCATCGGCGCGGCGACGTTGGACGAGGGCGTGGACTGGTGCGAGCGCGTGCTTGGCGTGACGCCGCAGCCGGGTGGCAAGCATGCGCTGATGGGCACCCACAACCGGCTGGTCAACATCAGCGGCCCGCTGCATCCGCGCTGCTATCTGGAGGTCATCGCCATCGACCCCGAAGCGCCGCAGCCCAGGCGGCCGCGCTGGTTCGACCTTGACCAGCCGGCGCTGCGCGCCCGTTTAAACCAAGGGCCGGGACTGATCCACTGGGTCGCCCGTGTGCCGAGTCTGGATGCGGCGCTGGCCTACTGGCGCGGCGAGGGCGTGGATGCCGGCGAGGCCGTCGAAGCGTCGCGCGGTGCGCTGCGATGGCGCATCGCGCTGCGCGCCGACGGCCGCCGCCTGCGCCGCGAAGCCTTGCCCGTTCTCATCGAATGGGGCGACTCC
>Ga0307411_10000149_pt1 | contig 22202 bp, 18 predicted proteins | sample DK1Ometagenome_2_FD_203712 | JGI IMG/M metagenome (GOLD analysis project Ga0307411, IMG submission 203712) | Maize rhizosphere microbial communities from greenhouse at UC Davis, California, United States - DK15-O-1 | ecosystem: Host-associated > Plants > Roots > Rhizosphere > Soil | place: USA...
GCGTCGACCTCGTCGTGATCCCGCTTCAGGAGCTCGATCGCGCTCGTGGATTCGTTGCTCGTCATGCCGAACATAATGACCTCTTGCGTGTCGGTTAGGTAAAGGGCAAAAGACTGTAGCTTCGGCGCGCATCGACTCCTGTCCGCAACCTGCTGCAATGCGTGTAGGAAAAGGACGACGGTGCGCGACCATGATCCGTTCGCCGCCGTGGCCCCGTCGAGAATCGCCGTCTACGGCGCGATCGCCGCCAACATCGCGATCGCGCTCACCAAGTTCGCCGTCGCCGCCATCACCGGCAGCTCGGCGATGCTCTCCGAGGGCATTCACTCCGCCGTCGACACGGGCAACGGCATCCTGCTGCTGGTCGGCACCCGCCTCGCCGGGAGGCCCGCCACGCCCGAGCATCCGTTCGGCCACGGCAAGGAGCTGTACTTCTGGAGCCTCATCGTCGCCGTGCTGATCTTCGGGCTGGGCGGTGGCTTGGCGGTCTTCGAAGGACTGCAGCACATCGTCGATCCCGAGCCGATCCGCGACGCGAAGTGGAATTACGCCGTGCTGGCGGCCGCAGCGCTGTTCGAGGGCGCGAGCTTCACCGTCGCCTTGCGCGTCTTCCTGCGCACAAAGGGCGAGCGTCCGTTCTGGCGCGCGTTGCACGCGAGCAAGGATCCCGCGACGTACACGGTGCTCGCCGAAGACTCCGCGGCGCTCGCCGGCCTCGCCGTCGCGGCCGCCGGCATTTTCCTGAGCCACCGCTTCGATCTCCCCGAAGCCGATGGCGCGGCATCGCTGGTCATCGGCGGCATCCTCGCGGGTGTCGCCGTGCTGCTGATCCGCGAGGCGCGCGGACTTTTGATCGGCGAAGGGATCCGTGCCGACACCGCCGCGGAAATCCGGCGGCTGCTCGACGCGCATCCGCTCGTGCGTCGCGTCGGGCCGCTGCTGTCGATGTACATCGGCGCCGACCAGGTTCTGCTGACGCTCGACGCCGAGTTCGACCCAAGGGCGAGCGCCGCCGACATCGCGACCACCATCAAGGAGCTCGAGGCCGCGATCCGCGAACGCTTCGACAAGATCACGCGCATCTACATCGAGGCCATTCCCGCGCTGCGGTGATACGCTGCGGCGAAGCCCCCCGCATTGCCGCCGATGACCATCGCCACCGAATTCGAGCGCGCCTTTCGTCTGCATCAGCAGGGAAAGCTGCGCGAAGCCTTTTTGCGTTACGACGCGGTGCTGGCCGCCGATCCGAAACACGCCGCGGCGCTGCACTACTCCGGCGTCGTGCTGTACCAGGCAGGCAAGGTTCCCGAGGCGGCGCAGCGCATTCGCGCGGCCCTCAAGCTGGACCCCGCCTCCGCCGACGCGTGGTCGAATCTCGCGCTCGTGCTCGATGCGGCGGGAGAGCGCGAGGCCGCCCGCAACGCGCTGCTCGAGGCCGCGAAGCTCGCGCCTGAATCACCCGACGTTCTCGCCAACCTGTCGGCCGCCGAATTCGCGGTGGGACGGGTTATCGAGGCCGAGCAGGCGGCACGCCGTGCGATCGCCGCCAATGGGCAGCACGCCGCCGGCTGGCACAACCTGGCGCTCGCGCTCGAGCCGCAGGGCCGCTTGCTGGAGGCGCTGGACGCCGCGTCGCGCGCAACGGCCGTAGCACCCGGCGAGCCCGCCTATGCGGGGCTCAAGGCACAGCTCGAGACCACGGCGGGCATGCGCAAGAAGGCGCGTGCGACGCTCGACGCGGCGCTCGTGCGCAAGCCCGGCTCGGCCGCGCTGCAGTTCCAGCTCGGAGGCCTGCTCGACCGCGATCATGACGCCGCGGGCGCGATGCGCGCGTACGAGAACGTCGTGCGACTCGATCCGAATCACGGCGCCGCGTTGTCGCAACTGTTGTATCTGCGCCAGCGCATGGCGGATTGGCACGACGTCGACGCCCTGCGGCGGCGCTTCCGCGACGGCATCGCCGCCGGCATGCCGCTGCTGTCGCCGTTCGTGTGGCTGTCACAGCCGTCGTCGCGGCACGAGCAGCGGCGCTGCGCCGAGACATGGACGCAGGCGCTCGCGCCGCCGGCGGCGTCCGGCCCGCCGCCGCGACTGGGCGACGGACGCCTGCGCATCGGCTATCTGTCCGCCGACTTCCACACGCACGCTACCGCGTATCTCGCGGCGGGAATGTTCGAGGCGCACGATCGCGAGCGCTTCGAGATCGTCGCGTATTCGACCGGTCACGACGATCGCAGTCCCATGCGCGAGCGCCTGACGCGCGCGTTCGATCGCTTCGTCGACGCCGCGGGATGGCCATCGCGCAAGCTCGCGCAGGCGATACGCGGCGACGGCGTCGACATCCTTGTCGACCTCAAGGGCCACACCGACGGCGCTGCACCGTCCGCGCTGGCGCTGCGGCCGGCGCCGATACAGGTGCATTACCTGGGCTACCCCGGCACGCTCGGCGGCAACCTCGTCGACTACCTGATCGGGGACGCGATCGTGACGCCAGCCGCGCATGCCGTCGACTACGCCGAAACCCTCGCCGTCCTCCCTCACAGCTACCAGGTCAACGACCGCGCGCGACCGATCGCCGAGGCGCCGACGCGGCAGGCGCTGGGCTTCGCCGGAAGCGCCGTCGTGCTGTGCTGCTTCAACCGCGGCTACAAGCTCAATTCGGCGGTGTTCGACGCCTGGCTCGCGATTCTCACCGAGGTGCCGGAGGCCGTGCTGTGGCTCATGGCGCATCCCGGCGAGGAATTGCTCGAGCGCAATCTGCGGCGGGAGATGGTGCGGCGGGGACTCGACGCGCGGCGGCTGCATTTCGCGAAGTCGCGGCCCAACTCCGAATACCTCGCGCTCTACCGCGTCGCGGATCTGTTCCTCGATACGTGGCCGTACAACGCGCACACGACGGCGAGCGACGCGTTGTGGGCGGGATGCCCGGTGCTGACGTGCCGCGGCGAAACGTTCGCCTCGCGCGTGGCCGCAAGTCTCGTAACGGCGGTCGGCCTGCCCGAGCTCGCCTGCGACAGCGTGATGGCGTACGTCGCGAAGGCGATCGCGCTCGCCCGCGATCCCGAAGAGCGCACGCGCCTGCGCGCACATCTGGATGGCCCCGGTCGCGCCAGCCCGCTGTTCGACACGGTCGCGACGACGCGCGCGCTGGAAGCCGCTTATCTCGCCATGGCCGACCAGCATCGGCGGGGCGTGCGCGAGCCGATCCACATCGCGGACGAGAATGTGCTGTCGCGCTCAGCCGGCGAGCGATCGCCTTCGCCCGCGGAACGATGACGCCAACACAGCGACAGGGATCATCACCAGCCATGCAACAGGGTGCAGGAATCGCGGCGACACTCTGAGAGAGCCCGCAACGGTCGCGCCGAGCAACACGATGATCACGGCGGCGACCAGCAGCAGAGGCCGACGAATGCCCGGCTGCGCGAATCCAAGCGCAGCCAACGCAACGAGCGGTGAGCTCGCGAGAAAGACGTACCACGACGTACTCGAGAAGAACCAGCGATCCGTTGACGTGGTCGCGCCTTGCGACGGTTCGACAATCACGTCGAAACGCTCCCGCAAGAGATTCGCCGCGCGCGCGGGCAATGGACCGTTCGGACGATCCTGATGTGCGGCCGCCCTCAGCCGGTCGGGGGACAGATAGTCTTTCCAGGTACCGATCGTCAATCGAATGACGTCCAGCGGAACGCGTTTCGCGATGTTCATCGCTGTCGTGCGCGCGGTCTTGTTCGCGACATAGTCGCTGCCGGACTGCCTCACCAGCGTGTCGATCAGGCAGCCGGATTGCCATCGTGCAGCCTCGCGCGTTCGACCGGCACAGCGGGAAGCGTCGCGCATGACGCTGTGGCCTGAATCGCGATCGGGAAAATCGTCCGCGATCACAAGCGGTGACCACGTCGCGAGCAGGAAAAGTCCATCCGCCGTTTGATACGCCGGTGGCCGGCCCGCCAGTTGCCCGAAGGCCACCTTGTAGAGTTGATGAAAGCCGAAAACGGTGACCAGCGACAGCCCGATCAGCATCAGGCGACTTCGCCCGCTCGAAGCGTTGCGTCCCTGGACCGCTTCCGCCGGACCGCGCACGAGCAGCGGAAGAATGATGGCGAGCGATATCGACACCGGTATGTAAACGGTGCGGAGCGAGACCAGCACCGTAGACAGGACATTCGCCAGGATCAGCCAGCGGACACGCCCGTTCGCCAGATAGCGGCAACCAACGCCCATGAACACCGCCAGGACGAATAGCGCACAGGCCTCGGCAAGCACGTGCCGTTCGAGCATCAGGGCCAGCGGCTCGGTGGCCCCCCAAAGCACCGCCATGGTGAATCCCAGCCACGCTGGAACCGCGAAGCAGCCGATCAGCAACCATGCCAGGATGATTCCCGCCCCTGCGCCGAGCAGCGATTGCAAGTAGACGACGGGCGCAAGCGAGCCGGTCCAGACCGCGAATGGCCGCAGGATGTATCCGTACACAAAGGAGCGATCCGGTGGGATCCAGCCTTCCAGCGCCGTTGCAAGGTAACTCTCGGAATCCCCGAGGAAGACGGCCGGGTCGGGGTCAACGGCAAGCCATGCCGCCTTGACGACGATCATCGCGGCCGCAAAAGCGATCCAGGCAACCGCGGCTCCGCGACGCGCGATCACGAGCGCGGTTCAGCCGGCGAGTGCGGCAAGCGCTTCGTCGACGCGATCGACGGCGATCAACGCAATTCCATCAATGCGTTGCTTCGGCTTATTGAGACTTGGGATGATGAAGCGCTCGAACCCGAGCTTGGCGGCCTCGCGAATTCGCTCCTGCCCGCGCTGAACCGGTCTCACTTCTCCCGCCAGCCCGACTTCACCAAAAATCACGGTTTTCCTGGTCACGGCCTTGTTTTTCAACGAGGACGCGACCGCCAGGAGTACGGCAAGATCGGCTGCCGGCTCCAGCACGCGCACCCCGCCCACGGCGTTGACGAAGACGTCGTAGCCGCCCGTCTCGCTCCCTCCGTGGCGATGCAGCACGGCGAGCAGCAGCGCGAGCCGTTGCGGGTCGAGGCCGACGGCCAGGCGCCGGGGCGGGCCGCCGATCACCGGATCGACGAGCGCCTGCAGTTCGACGAGCAGCGGGCGCGTGCCTTCCAGCGTCGCGACAACCGCCGAGCCCGCCACGCCGTCCGCGTGCTGCGAGAGGAACAGCGCCGACGGGTTCGCGACGCCCTTCAGCCCGCGCTCGGTCATCGCGAAAACACCCAGCTCGTTGGCGGCACCGAAGCGGTTCTTGATCGCGCGCACGAGGCGGAAGCTCGAATGCGGATCGCCTTCGAAGTACAACACCGCGTCGACGATGTGCTCGAGCACGCGCGGACCCGCGATCGCGCCCTCTTTCGTCACGTGGCCGACGAACAGCACGACGATGCCGCGCTGCTTCGCGAGCCGCGTCAACTGCGCCGCGCATTCGCGTACCTGCGCGACGCTGCCGGGTGCCGAGGCGAGGGCCTCGGTGTAGATCGTCTGCACCGAGTCGATGACGACGATCTCGGGCGACGTCGTGTTGATCGCCGCGACGATCGCCTCGAGCTGCACTTCCGCGAGCAGCTCGACCGGCGCATTGACGAGCGCGAGCCGCTGCGCACGCATCGCGATCTGCTCGGCGGACTCCTCGCCGGTCACGTACAGCGTGCGATGCGCGGCGCCGAGCGCGGCGCCCGCCTGCAGCAGCAGCGTCGATTTGCCGATGCCGGGATCGCCGCCGAGCAGGACCACGCCGCCGGGTACGAGACCGCCGCCCAGCACGCGGTCGAATTCCTCGAGGCCGGTCGCGATGCGCGAGATTGCGCGCGGCTTGACGGATGCGAGCGGCGTGACGCTCGATCGCGTCCCGGCCACGCTTTCGAAGCGCGCGGCAGCGGGCGTCGCGATCGATTCGACAAGCGTGTTCCACGCGCCGCAATGCGGGCATTGCCCCTGCCACTTCGGCGCCTGGCCGCCGCACTCGGTGCAGGAATAAAGCGTCTTCGTCTTCGCCATGCTCGTGCCGGACGCGTCAGCGTCAGGAGAGCTCGCCCGGCTCGGCGACCGCCGTGCCGAACTTGCCGACGACGATACCCGCGGCCTCGTTGGCGATCGCCATCGCGTCCGGCAGGGATGCGCCCGCGGCGAGCAGCGCACCGAGCGTGGCGATCACCGTGTCGCCCGCACCGGAGACGTCGAACACCTCGCGCGCCTGTGCCGGGATCGACAGCGCTCCATCGTCGGAGAACAGGCTCATGCCATCTTCCGAGCGCGTGATCAGCACGGCACCGAAGTTCAGATCGGCGCGCAGCGCCTGCGCACGGCGCGCGAGATCGGCTTCGTCGCGCGCGCGGCCCGCCACCTGCTGGAATTCGCTGCGGTTCGGCGTGATCACCGTCGCGCCGCGATAGCGTTCCCACTCGTCGCCTTTCGGATCGACGAGCACCGGCTTGCCGGCGGTCCGCGCCCGCTCGATCATCGTCCCGATGTGCGCGAGGCCACCCTTGCCGTAATCGGATAGCACCAGCGCGTTCGCATCGGCGAGCAGCGCGTCGAACTCGGCGAGGTTCGACGCAAGCAGTTCGTGCGACGGCGCCGTCTCGAAATCGATGCGCAGCAGCTGCTGCTGCCGGCCCACGACGCGCAGCTTCACCGTCGTCGTCAGCGCGGGATCGCGCAGGAACGACGTCCGGATGCGCTCGACGTCGAGCAGCCTCGCCAACGCCTCGGCGGGCTCGTCGCGGCCGGTGCAGGACAGCAGCATCGCGTGCGCGCCGAGCGCGGCGACGTTGCGCGCGACGTTGGCCGCACCGCCGGGGCGCTCTTCCGAGCGTGCGATCTTCACCACCGGCACCGGCGCCTCGGGCGAGATACGCTCGACATCGCCGAACCAGTAGCGGTCGAGCATCACGTCGCCGACGATCAGCACGCGCGCATTCGCAACGCGCGCGCGCCAGTGCGAAAAACGGGCGGTGCCGTTCGTTGCGTGCGAGCGCGCCGGCCCGCCCTGCTTCGTGCTCCGGCTCACGACGCCGCGCCGGCAGTACCGCCGGGCGCGCGTCCGCCGCGCCGGCCGATCGAATGGTGCTCGAGTCCGGCGCCTTCGACTACGTCGGTCTCGTAGAGATTGCGGCCGTCGAAAACGACCGGCTCGCGCAGCGTGCGCTGCAGCGTCTCGAAGTCGGGACTGCGGAACTCCTTCCATTCGGTCACGACCACGAGCGCATCGGCGCCCTCGCACGCGGCGAGCGGGCTCGCCGCGAAGGAGAGACCGGGAACCTCGCCGAGCACGCGTCGCGCCTCTTCGATGGCGACCGGATCGTACGCGCAGACGGCGGCGCCGCGCGCGATCAGCGCATCGATGATCACGCGCGACGGCGCTTCGCGCATGTCGTCGGTGTTGGGCTTGAACGCGAGGCCCCAGAGCGCGAAGCGGCGCCCGGCCAGGTCGCCGCCGAAGCGCGCGACGATCTTGTCGACCAGCACGCGCTTCTGCCGCTCGTTCGCCGCTTCCACCGCGGCGAGCACCGCGAGCGGCGCGCCGGCGCGCTGTGCCGAAAGCTTGAGCGCCTTCACGTCCTTCGGGAAACAGCTGCCGCCGTACCCGACGCCGGGATACAGGAAGTGCCAGCCGATGCGCGGATCGGACCCGATGCCCTGGCGCACCGACTCGATGTCGGCGCCGAGGCGCTCCGCGAGATTGGCGAGCTCGTTCATGAACGAGATGCGCGTCGCGAGCATCGCGTTCGCCGCGTATTTCGTGAGCTCCGCCGAGCGCACGTCCATCACCAGCAGGCGCTCGCGATTGCGCTGGAACGGCGCATACACGTTGCGCAGGATCGCGATCGCGCGCTCGTCGTCGGCGCCGATGACGACACGATCGGGCTTCATGAAGTCTTCGACCGCGGCGCCCTCCTTCAGAAATTCGGGATTGGATGCGACGGCATAGGCAATCTTCACGCCGCGCGCGGCGAGCTCGTCGGCAATCGTCGCGCGGACGCGATCGGCCGTGCCCACGGGCACCGTCGATTTGTCCACGACGAGCGTCCATTGCGTCATGCGGCGGCCGATGCTGCGCGCCGCCTGCAGCACGTATTGCATGTCGGCGCTGCCATCCTCGTCGGGCGGCGTCCCCACCGCGATGAACTGAACGGCGGCATGGCCCACGGCCGCATCGACGTCGGTGGTGAAGCGCAGGCGCCCCGCCGCGACGTTGCGGTGGATCATCGGCTCGAGCCCGGGCTCGTGGATCGGCACCCGCCCTTCGTCGAGCATCGCGATCTTGCGCGCGTCGACGTCGAGGCAGAGCACGTCGTTGCCGACTTCCGCGAGGCACGTCCCGGTGACGAGGCCGACGTACCCGGTGCCGATCATCGTGATCTTCATGCAGGATGCCCGAGCGTGCGGTTGATCTCGGCAAGTGCAGCGACCGGGTCCGGCGCACCGGTGATCGGCCGGCCGATCACCAGATAGTCGGCGCCCGCCTGCGCCGCGGCTTCGGGTGTCGTGATGCGCGCCTGGTCATCCTTCGCGCTGCCGGCCGGACGGATGCCCGGCGTGACCAGCGCGAAGCCCGGTCCGAAGGCGGCGCGCATCGACGGCGCTTCGATCGCCGAGCAGACGATGCCATCGAGCCCGCAGTCGCGCGCCAGCGCGGCGAGCTTCAGCACGTGGCGTCCCGAATCGAGGTCGATGCCGATCTCGTGCAGCGCGGCGTGGTCGAGGCTCGTGAGCACGGTGACGCCGACGAGCAGCGGCCGATTGCGGCCCGTTTGCGCGGCGGTTGCGGCGACCGCGTCGCGCGCGGCCTTCAGCATCGCCCGGCCGCCGGACGCGTGCACGTTCAGCATCCACACGCCGAGGCGCGTCGCCGCCGCACACGCTTGCGCGACGGTGTTCGGAATGTCGTGGAACTTGAGATCGAGGAAGACGTTGAAGCCGCGGTCGATCATCCAGCTGACGGGATCGGGCCCGGCGCGCGCGAACAGCTCGCTGCCGACCTTGAGCCCGCAGTCATGCGGATCGAGGCGCTCGGCGAGCGCCAGCGCGCGCATCGGGTTGGCGAAATCCAGCGCGACGACGACGCGCGGTGCGGCAACGGCGCTCATCGCGCGTCCCCGCGCGGCGTGCGAATCACGACACGGCTACGCATGACCATCGGGCATCTCCATGGCAATCGGGGCTACCTACGCGTAACCATCCGGCATCTCCGTGCGCTTCGGCGAATACGTTTCCCATTTCTGGCAGCCCGGACAGCGCCAGTAGTACTGCCGCGCGCGGAAGCCGCAGTTGTCGCACTTGTAGAGGCCGAGGCGCTTGATGTGCTGCCCGACGAGGCCCTTGACGAGCGTCAGGTCGTGTCGCTGTTCCGGAGGCGATGCCAGAAGTTGCGCTTCGAGCAGGCGGTCGAGGCCGATCAGCGTCGGGTTGCGCGCGAGCTCGTCCTTGATGAGCGTTGCGGCAACGGCCGGCCCTTCGTGCTCGAGCGTCAACGTGAACAGCGCATTCAAAAGATCGAGCGACGGATACTGCGCCTGGTAATTGCGCAGCAGCCGGATGCCGGTAGGCAGGTCGTCGAGGCGGCGGAAGGCATCGGCGAAACGGTCGGCCGCGAGCGCCAGGAACGCCGGGTTCTGCGACTCGATGCGCTGCCAAGTGTCGACCGCCGCGCGCCAGTCGCCGGCCTGGCCGGCGAGATCGCCGCCGACGAGGTTGGCGCGCGTGCAGCCGCGATGCATCGCGAGCGCGCGCTCGAGCTCCACCGTTGCCGCCGCGGTGTCCGAGCGCAGCAGCGCCGCCTGCGCGAGCTCGCAGTGATACTGCGCGATCTCCTTGTAGTACGGCTGCTTTGCGAGCAGCTCCATCCGCTGGGTTGCGGCGATCGCCTTGGGCCAGTCCTTCTCGGTCTCGTAGATCGAGATCAAATGCGACAGCGCCGAATGCTCGAACGGCGAATCGTCGAGCTTGCGGAACAGCGCCTCGGCGCGGTCGAGCAGTCCTGCGCGATGGAAGTCCTGCGCGAGCTCGTAGGTCGCCATCGTCCGCTTGTCGGCAGGCAGCGTCGGCCGGTCGAGCAGATTCTGGTGCATGCGGATCGCACGCTCGGTTTCGCCCTGCCTGCGGAACAGCGAGCCGAGCGCGAAATGCAGGTCGATCGTCTGCGGATCGACCTTGACCACCTCGATGAACGACTCGATCGCCTTGTCGGGCTGCTCGTTCAGCAGGAAGTTGAGGCCGCGGAAATACGACAGCGGCAGCGCCCTCGACTCGGTGAGCAGATGCTTGATGTCGATGCGCGCGGCGACCCATCCGAGCGCGAAGAACAGCGCCGGAATGGGCAGCAGCCACCAGAGCTCGAAGTCCATGCGCGGCGACGTGCGCGTCTTCTAGCGCGTGCTCATCGTGTGGACTAGAAACCCGTGTTCGGCGGCTCGAAGCCGGGACCCGACGCGGGCGTCGTGCCGGGCGCCTTGAGCTGCGGATGCGCGGTGACCGCGCCGGCCTGCACGTGATGCTCGCGCCGCATCCGGCTCACCTGGCGCCGCAGGCGCGCGATCTTCACCGCACCGGCGAGCAGGCCGAGCGCAACGCCCGCCGCAAAAGCGATCAGCACGACGAACACGAGCGGCGCCTGCCACGAATAGAACGTGAACACGCGCACGGTGACCGGATCTGCGTTCTGCAGCGAGATGAACAGCAGCACGAGGAAGATCGCCGAGACGAAGATCCAGCGCAGCACGCTCATGATGGGCGACCGCTCGGTGGGAAAGGCGAGAAAAAGGCGGCCCGCGCGTTGCGCGCTGCGGCCGCCTGCGTGATGCACATGATGCGAAAAGTGTCCTAGTCCTGACCGACGTCGAAGTCGACCCGTTCGCGCAGCTCCTTGCCGGCCTTGAAGTGCGGCACGTACTTCTCGGGCACCTGCACCTTCTCGCCCGACTTCGGGTTGCGCCCGGTGCGCGGCGGCCGGTAGTTGAGGCCGAAGCTGCCGAACCCGCGGATCTCGATGCGCTCCCCTTTCGCGAGGCTTTCGGCCATCGCGTCGAGGACCATCTTCACCGCCAGCTCGGCATCCTTGGCAACCAGTTGCGGAAACTGCGCCGCGAGGCGGTCGATCAGCTCCGATTTGGTCATGTTCGAACGCCTCGCCGTCAGCCGTTGGCCTTGTTGTCGAGCTTCGCCTTCAAGAGCGCGCCCAGGTTCGTCGTCCCGGTGCTGGCACCCGCGTTCTCCGCCGTCATCCGCTGCATCGCCGCCGATTCGTCGGCGTTGTCCTTCGCCTTGATCGACAGGTTGATGCTGCGGTTCTTGCGGTCGACGTTGATGATCATCGCGCTGACGGCGTCGCCTTCCTTGAGCCGCGTGCGGATGTCCTCGACGCGGTCGCGCGAGACTTCGGACGCCCGCAGGTAGCCTTCGATGTCGCCGCCGAGCGAGACCACGGCGCCCTTGGCGTCGAGGCTCTTCACGGTGCCGGCCACGACGCTGCCCTTGTCGTGCGTCGCGACGAAGTTGCTGAACGGATCGCCTTCGAGCTGCTTGATGCCGAGCGAGATGCGCTCGCGCTCGACGTCGATCGCCAGCACCACCGCCTCGACCTCCTGGCCCTTCTTGTAATCGCGCACGGCGGTTTCGCCGGCGTTCGCCCACGACAGGTCGGACAGGTGAACGAGCCCGTCGATGCCGCCCGGCAGGCCGACGAAGACGCCGAAATCGGTGATCGACTTGATCTGGCCCCCGACCTTGTCGCCCTTCTTGTGATTCATCGCGAACTCGTCCCACGGATTCGGCATGCACTGCTTCATGCCGAGCGAGATGCGGCGGCGGTCCTCGTCGATTTCGAGGATCATCACCTCGACCTCGTCGCCGAGCTGCACGACCTTGGTCGGATGGATGTTCTTGTTCGTCCAGTCCATCTCGGAGACGTGCACGAGGCCTTCGATGCCCGACTCGATCTCGACGAACGCGCCGTAGTCGGTGATGTTCGTCACCTTGCCGAACAGGCGCGTGCCGGGCGGATAGCGCCGCGACAGGCCGACCCACGGATCGTCGCCGAGCTGCTTCAGGCCGAGCGAGACGCGGTTCTTCTCCTGATCGAACTTGAGCACCTTGGCGGTGACCTCGTCGCCGACCGACAGCACTTCGGACGGGTGCTTGACGCGGCGCCAGGCGAGATCGGTGATGTGCAGCAGGCCGTCGATGCCGCCCAGATCGACGAACGCGCCGTAGTCGGTGATGTTTTTGACGATGCCCTTGACGATGGCGCCTTCCGACAGCGTCGAGAGGAGCTTTTCGCGCTCTTCGCCGAGGCTCTCCTCGAGCACGGCGCGTCGCGACACGACAACGTTGTTGCGCTTGCGGTCGAGCTTGATGACCTTGAAGTCGAGCTGCTTGCCCTCGTAGGGCGACGTGTCCTTGACCGGGCGGATGTCGACGAGCGATCCGGGCAGGAACGCACGGATGCCGTTGATCATGACGGTGAGGCCGCCCTTGACCTTGCTCGTGACGAGGCCCTGCACGACGGAGCCCTGCTCCATCGACGCCTCGAGGTCGTGCCAGGCCTTGAGGCGCTTGGCCTTGTCGCGCGACAGGCGCGTCTCGCCGTAGCCGTTCTCCAGGCTTTCGATCGCGACGGTGACGAAGTCGCCGGGCTTGACCTCGACTTCGCCCTTGTCGTCCTTGAACTCGTCGATCGGAATGAAGCTCTCGGACTTGAGGCCCGCGTTCACGACGACGATGTTGTAATCGACGCGGATCACTTCCGCGGTGATCAGTTCGCCCTGGCGCATCTCCTGGCGCGCGAGGGATTCTTCGAAGAGCGCCGCGAAATTTTCCGCGCCGGCGCTCGGTGTTGCTGCTTGCGTGGCAGTAGCCATGAAGGGTTGGTTCCTTTTCAATTGCCGCCGGCCTGGCGCGAGAACCCGTTATCTCGCGCGGCGGCGGGCTGGTTGACGACATCCGCGGGCGGCGCGCCGGCTAGGAAAAGCGCGCACCTGCGGCCCTTTGCGTGAAGCTGCGGGTCGAGCGCACGGCATGCTTGCACGCCGCGCACGCGACCCCGGAAGCCCTGCAGCCGATGTGAAGGCCCGTCAACGGACCCGCGCACGACAGTGCGACAGGACGGCGGCGGTGACCTCGGCGATCGACAGATCGGTTGTATCCAGGATCACGGCATCGGGCGCCGGCGCGAGCGGCGCAGCCGCACGCGTCGAGTCCCGGGCATCGCGCTCCCGGATATCGCGCAAAAGACCTTCAATGGTAACCGAGATTCCTTTTGCGATCAACTGCTTATACCGGCGTTCCGCGCGCGCCTCGGCGCTTGCCGTCAGGAACAGCTTGACCGTGGCATCGGGAAAAACGACGGTCCCCATATCGCGCCCTTCGGCGACCAGCCCCGGGGCGCTTCGGAAGGCGCGCTGGCGCGCCATCAGCGCCCGCCGGACGTTGGCATGGACGGCAATCCGGGACGCCGCGGCCGACACCGCCTCGGTGCGAAGCGCTTCGGCGACGTCGCGGCCGTCGAGCGTCGCGCGCCCGCCGGGAAACGACACGCCGAGACCGGCCGTCAGCGTCTCGAGCGCGGCGGCATCGTCGAGCGCTGTCTGTCGCTCGAGCGCGCGCAGCGCGATCAGCCGGTAGAGCGACCCGCTGTCGAGGTAGTGGAACCCGAGCGCCTGCGCGACGTTCCACGCGATCGTTCCCTTGCCCGAGGCGGCGGGCCCGTCGATGGCCACCACCGGCGCGTCCGCTCCGCGTGTCGTCGCACCCGCGTCAGTCATCGTGCGCGATGCGCGCGAGCGCGTCGAAGTAGCCGGGAAACGTCTTGCGCACGCATCCGGGATCGTGGATCGTGACGCCCGCGCCGCCGATCGCCGCGAGCGCGAAGCACATCGCCATCCGGTGATCGTCGTAGGTATCGATGCCGGCGTGGCGGAATTCGGCGAGCGGCGCCACCTCCAGCCAGTCGTTGCCCGCCGCAAGCGTTGCGCCGAGCTTCGCGAGCTCGGCCGCCATCGCCGCGATGCGATCGGTTTCCTTGACGCGCCAGCTGCCGATGTTCACGAGCCGCGTCGGCGCGCGTGCGAACAGCGCCGTGATGGCGAGCGTCATCGCCGCGTCCGGAATGGCGATGCAGTCGATCGTGCCGCCCGCGAGCGGACGTCCGCGGCGCGCCTCGATGAAGTCGTCGCCCATCCGGATGTCGCCGCCCTGGCGTGCCAGCACGTCCGCAAAGGCGACGTCACCCTGGATCGAATCGCGGCCGACGCCGGTCACGCGCACCGGACCGCCGCCGATCACGCCTGCGGCGATGAAGTACGACGCCGCCGACGCGTCGCCTTCGACGTGAAACGTGCCGGGCGAAACGTAGCCGGGCGTCGCCGCAAGCCGGAACGTTGCCGCATCGGGCGTCGCGACGTCGACGCCGAAGCGGCGCATCAGCCGCAGCGTGATTTCCGCATATGGCCGCGAGACCAGCGGCGTCGTGAGCGCGATCGTCGTTTCCGTCTGCGCCGCGCCGCGCGCGACCGGCAGCGCCATCAGCACTGCGGACAGGAACTGGCTCGACACGTCGCCACGGATCGGCAGCCGTCCGCCCGCGTGACCGCCGGCACCGCCGATCGCGAGCGGCGGATATCCGTCCTTGTCCGTGTAGCGGATGTCGCATCCCTGATGGCGCAAGGCGTCGACGAGATCGCCGATCGGACGCTCGTGCATCCGCGGGACACCGGCGATCGTGTAGTCGCCGCCCTGCATCGCGAGCGCCGCGGTCAGCGGCCGCACCGCGGTGCCGGCGTTGCCGAGATAGAGGCGCGCGGTGCCATTCGGAAACCTGCCGCCGGCGCCGTGAACGACGCACGTCGTGCCGGTGCGATCAACGGAGACGCCGAGCATGCGCAGCGCCTCGAGCATGTGCGCGGTATCGTCCGCGTCGAGCAGGCCCTCGAGCACGGTGGTGCCGCGCGCGAGCGCGGACAAAAGGAGCGTGCGGTTGCTGATGCTCTTCGAGCCGGGCAGCGCCACCTCGCCCTCGGTGCGCGCGATCGGCGCCAGTTCCAGACTCGCCGCGTCGCGCAAGGTCACCGGTGTCGCCTTCGTGGCCGGCGCAAGGACGGGTCGTGTGCTACCGGCCGTCGCGAGTGGCCACGATGCCGCCCGCGGTCTCGCTCCAGCTTCGCCGCGCCTCCGACGCGCGCGTCAGCATCGTGTCGAGCGCCGCGCCGTCGCCGTGCTCGATCGACGATGCGAGCGCGTCGAGCGCCGTGCGGTACGCGGCAATTTCGGTCAGCAGCGCATCGCGATTGGCGAGCGCGATGTCGCGCCACATCTCGGGCGACGATCCGGCGATGCGCGTGAAATCGCGGAACCCGCTGCCTGCGCTGCCCAGGTATTCCGCGCTGTCCTTGCGCGAAGCGAGCTCGGCGACGAGCGTGGACGCGAGCAGGTGCGGCAGATGCGAGACGGCCGCGAGAATGCGGTCATGGCGCCCGGGATCGAGGAGCGCAACGCGCGCACCGCACGCGGTCCAGAAGTCCGTAACGAGCGCGACCGCTTCCGCGGACGTTTCGGGCAGCGGCGTCAGGATCACCTGCCGCCCGACGTAGAGCGCGGCATCGCCTGCTTCGGCGCCCGACCGCTCGCTGCCGGCGATCGGATGACCCGGGACGAATTGCGCGAGCTTCGCGCGCAGCGTCTCCCGAGCGGCCAGCACGACGTCCTGCTTCGTGCTGCCGGCATCGGTGATAACCGTTCGATCGCCGAGCACGCCGGCGAGCGTGGGGAGCACGCCGCGGTATTGCGCGACCGGAATGGCGATGAGCACGAGATCCGCATCGGCGACTTCGCGCGCCCAATCGGCGTCGAGCAACAGGCCGCGGTCGATCGCGCCGCGGGCGAGCGCACGATCGAGATTCGCTTGCGAGCGGCCGATGCCGACGACCTGCGTCACGGCGCCGGCGGCGCGAGCCGCGAGCGCGCACGACGCGCCGATCAGGCCGACGCCGATGACCGCGAGCTTGTCGACGCGCACGCGCTAGTGCCTTGTCATTGCCGCGCGCGCAGCGCCGTCTCGAGCGCCGCGAGGAAGCGCGCGTTCTCGGCCGGCACGCCGACCGTCACGCGCAACCACGACGGCAGGTCGTAGTTGGCCACCGGGCGCACGATCACGCCCTGCGCGAGCAGCGACCGGTTGACGGCCGCCGCATCGCCGACGTCGATCAGCACGAAATTGCCGCGCGACGGCAGGTAGCGGATGCCAAGCCGCGCGAGGCCCGCCTCGAGCTCGCGCATGCCGGCACGGTTTTGTTGTCGGCTCTCGGCGACGTATTCCGCATCCTCGAGCGCGGCAATCGCGGCCGCCTGCGCGAGCGCGTTCACGTTGAACGGCTGGCGCACGCGGTTCATCAGGTCCGCCAGCTCCTCGTTCATGACCCCGTAGCCGACGCGCAGCGCGGCGAGGCCGTGCGCCTTCGAGAACGTGCGCGAAACGATGAGGTTCGGGTAGCGTGCGGTCCATGCGATGGAATCGGATTGTTCCGATGGCTCGAGAAATTCGTTGTACGCCTCGTCGAGAACGACCAGCACGTCCTTCGGGACACTGGCGATGAACGCTTCGACCACCGGACCCGCGAGCCAGGTTCCCGTCGGATTGTTCGGATTCGCGATGAATACGATGCGTGTCTTCGGCGTGATCGCGGCGCGCATCGCGTCGAGGTCGTGGCCGAAATCCCTCGCCGGCACTTCGATGCCGAGCGCGCCGCGCGCCTGCGTGGCGAGCGGATAGACGATGAACGCGTATTGCGAATAGACGGCGTGGTCGCCTGCGCGCAGGAACGCGTGCGTCGCGAGCTCGAGCACGTCGTTGCTGCCGTTGCCGAGCACGATCCATACCGGCGGCACGCGTAGCTCCGCGGCAAGCGCCGCCTTGAGCGCATGGCCGTTGCCGTCGGGATAACGGGTGATTTCGGCGGCCGCCTTCGCAATCGCGGCGAGCGCGCGCGGGCTCGGGCCGCGTGGATTTTCGTTCGACGCGAGCTTCACGATCGTCGCCGGGTCGAGGGACAGCTCGCGCGCGACCTCCTCGATGGGCTTGCCGCCGACGTACGGCGCGATCGCACGCACGTATTCGGGTGCGCGATCGGCCGCCGTCCTCGGCTCATCCGACGGCTTGACGTCGAGCCCCGGCACGCGCTTGCTCATCGGACTACCGTCACCGAGCTCGGGCGTCTGCGCCCGCCGCAGGCGGGCGATCGGCGAGGAGACGGTCGGCCGGATAGGATCCGAGCAGCTTGAGAAACGGCGCTTTGCCCGCCAGCTCGGCGAGCGCCGCCGCGAGCGGCGGATCGTCGCGGTGCCCGGCCAGATCGACGTAGAACAGGTATTCCCAAAGGCCCGTGCGCGCCGGCCGCGACTCGATGCGCGTCATCGACACGCCGTGCTTTGCGAACGGCTGCAGCAGTGCGTGCATCGCGCCGGGACGGTTGGCGGCCGACATCACGAGCGACGTCTCGTCGCGACCCGAGCGCGGCACCGATTGCCGCCCGAGCACCCAGAACCGCGTCGTGTTGTTCGGCTCGTCCTCGATATGCGGCGCGAGCACGGTGACGCCGTAAATCGACGCGGCGATCTCGCCCGCGATCGCCGCGGCGTCCTTTTCCTGCGCGGCGAGGCGCGCAGCCTCGGCGTTGCTGGAGACGGGAATGCGCGCAACCGACGGGAGGTGGCGCGCCAGCCACTGCGTGCACTGCGCAAGCGATTGCGCGTGCGAATAGACCTTGACAATGCGATCGAGGCCGGGCGCGTTGGACAGCAGGTTTTGCTGCACGCGCAGCTTGATCTCGCCGCAGATCGAGAGCTCGGTCGTGTACATCAGGTCGAGCGTGCGGCCGACGGCACCTTCCGTCGAGTTCTCGACGGGAACCACGCCGTAATCCGCCCGGCCCGCCTCGCCCGCGCGGAAGATCTCGTCGATGCTCGCGCACGGCAGCGCGTCGACGAACTCGCCGAAATGCTTGCCCACGGCCGCGTGGCTGAACGTGCCCGCGGGCCCGAGGTACGCAACGCGCAGGCGCTGCTCGAGGGCCAGGCACGCCGACATCACCTGGCGGAAGATGCCGATGACCGCGGCGTCCGACAGCGGGCCGCCGTTGCCTTCGCACAGCCGCGCGAGCACCTGCGCCTCGCGGTCGGGACGATACGCCGGCGCGCCGCTGCCCGCCTTCAGCTCGCCGATCGCTTTCGCGTGCACGGCGCGCTCGTTGAGCCGGGCGAGGATCTCGCGGTCGAGCACGTCGATCGCTTCGCGGTGCACGTGCAACCGCGCATCGGTCTCGTCGTCCTTCGCGTTGTCGGGCGTCTCAGCCATGAATCCGCTCGAACTCGCGCATCCACGCGACGAGCGCGTCGACGCCGGCTTGAGGCATCGCGTTGTAGAGCGATGCGCGCATCCCGCCCACCGCGCGGTGGCCCTTGAGCTGCGTCAGGCCGCGTTGCTTCGCGCCGTCGAGGAACGCGTCGTTCAGCGAATCGTCGCGCAGCACGAACGGCACGCTCACGCGCGAGCGGTCTTCCTTGCGTACCGGATTGCGGTAAAAGCCGCTGCGGTCGATCTCAGCATACAGCGCTTCGGCCTTCGCCACGTTGACGCGCTCGATGGCCGCGAGCCCGCCCTGTCCGAGCAGCCACTCGAACGTCAGCCCGGCGAGATAGATGGCGAATGTCGGCGGCGTGTTGAACATCGAATCCGCCTTCGCCTGGACCGCGTAGTCGAGCACGCTCGGACACTCGCGGCGCGCGCGGCCGGTGAGCGCGTCGCGCACGATCACCACCGTCAGTCCCGCCGGACCGACATTCTTCTGCGCGCCGGCGTAGATCACGCCGAACCTGGCGACGTCGAGCGGCCGCGACAGGATGTGCGACGAAGCATCGGCAACGAGCGGCACGTCGCCCGTGTCGGGAATCCGGAAGTATTCGACGCCGCCGATCGTCTCGTTCGTCGTCACGTGCACGTAGCTCGCACGCGGCGAGCGGCGCCATGACGACTGCGGCGGCACATAGGTGTAGTTGGCGTCGGCACTCGACGCCGCGACGTTCACATCGCCATACTTGCCCGCCTCGGCGATCGACTTCTGTGCCCAATGCCCGGTATCGATGTAGTCGGCGACGCCGCCGGGAGGCAGCAGGTTGAGCGGCACCGCGGCGTTCTGGCCGAGGGCGCCGCCCTGCAGGAAGAGCACGCGGTAATCCGTCGGAATCGCGAGCAGCGTGCGCAGGTCGGCCTCGGCCTTGTCGCGGATCGCCATGAAGTGGCTGCCGCGATGGCTCATCTCCATCACCGACATGCCGCTGCCCCGATAGTCGAGGAGCTCGGCCTGCGCGCGCTGCAGTACCGGCTCGGGCATCGCCGCCGGTCCGGCGCTGAAGTTGTAGACGCGGTGGGTCATCAGGCGATCATACTTCCTCGTCGTCCTTTTCAACGACGCGCTCGAGCCCCGCGAGCTTCTCGCCGTCGTCGAGATTGATCAGCGTCACGCCCTGGGTCGAGCGGCTCATCTCGCGGATCGACTTGACGCCCATGCGGATCAGTACGCCGCCGGTCGAGATCAGCACGACCTCGTCGTCCGGCCGCACGAGCGCGGCGCCGATGACCTGGCCGTTGCGGCTCGATTGCTGGATCGCGATCATGCCCTTCGTCCCGCGACCGTGGCGCGTGTACTCGACGATCGGCGTGCGCTTGCCGTACCCGCGCTCGGTGGCCGTCAGCACCGACTGCTGCTCGTCCTCGGCGACCAGCATCGCGATCACCTTCTGCCCCTTGTCGAGCATCATGCCGCGCACGCCGTGGGCATTGCGTCCCATCGAGCGCACGTCGTTCTCGTCGAAGCGCACGGCTTTGCCGCCCGAGCTGAACAGCATGACGTCGTGCTTGCCGTCGGTGAGCGCCACGCCGATCAGCCGGTCACCGTCGGACAAGTCAACGGCGATGATCCCGGACGGCCGCGGCCGCGAGAAATCGGCGAGCGGCGTCTTCTTGACCGTTCCCATCGCCGTCGCCATGAACACGTAGCGGCCCTCGGAGAATTCCTTGACCGGCAGGATCGCGGTGACCTTCTCGTTGTCGACGAGCGGCACCAGATTGACGATCGGCTTGCCGCGCGAATTGCGCTGCCCCTGCGGCACGTTGTAGACCTTGAGCCAGTAGACGCGGCCACGGTTGGAAAAGCACAGGATGTTGTCGTGCGTGTTCGCGATGAACATGCGGTCGACGAAATCGTCCTCCTTCGTCGACGTTGCCTGCTTGCCGCGGCCGCCGCGGCGCTGCGCGCGGTACTCGGCGACCGGCTGCGCCTTCATGTAGCCGCCGTGGGACAGCGTCACGACCATCTCTTCCGGCGCGATCAGATCTTCGATCGCGAGATCGACGCCCTGCGCGACGATCTCGCTGCGGCGCTTGTCGCCGAACTGGTCGCGGATGGCCGTCAGCTCGTCGCGGACGATCTGCTTGACGCGCGCCGGCTTTGCCAGGATGTCGGTCAGGTCCTCGATCTGCGCGATGACGTCGCGGTAGTCGGCGGTGATCTTGTCCTGCTCGAGGCCCGTCAGGCGCTGCAGTCGCAGGTCGAGGATCGCCTGCGCCTGCACATCGGACAGCCGGTAGCCGCCGGCCTTGCCGTGAAATCCGAATTCCGGTGCGAGTCCTTCCGGGCGCACGGCGTCGGCTGCGGCACGCTGCAGCATGTCCTCGACGAGTACCGAGCGCCACGCGCGTCCCATCAGCCCGGCCTTCGCCTCCGCGGGCGTCGCCGACGCCTTGATGAGCGCAATGATCTCATCGACGTTCGACAGCGCGACGGCCAGCCCCTCGAGCACGTGGCCACGCTCCCGCGCCTTGCGCAAATCGAAGCGCGTCCGGCGCACGACCACTTCGCGCCGGTGCGTGAGGAAATGCTCGAGGAACTGCTTGAGGTTCAGAAGCCGCGGCTGGCCGTCGACCAGCGCGACCATGTTCATCCCGAAGCTGTCCTGCAGCTGCGTCAGCTTGAACAGGTTGTTCTGGACGATCTCCGGCACTTCGCCGCGCCGAAGCTCGATCACGACACGCATGCCCGACTTATCCGACTCGTCGCGCAGGTCGGAGATGCCGTCGAGCTTCTTGTCGCGCACGAGCTCGCCGATGCGCGTGAGCAGGTTGGCCTTGTTGACCTGGTAGGGGATCTCGTCGACGATGATCGCCTGCCGGTTGCCCTTCTCGAGGTCCTCGAAATGCGTCCGGGCCCGGATGACGACGCGGCCGCGGCCGGTGCGATAGCCCTCGCGCACGCCTTCGAGGCCGTAGATGATTCCTGCCGTCGGGAAGTCGGGCGCCGGGATGATGTCCATCAGCTCGTCGACCGTCAGCTCGGGGCTCGCGAGCAGCGCGAGGCAGCCGCTGATCGTCTCGGTCAGGTTGTGCGGCGGGATGTTCGTGGCCATGCCGACGGCGATGCCCGACGAGCCGTTGACGAGCAGATTCGGCAGCCGCGACGGCAGGACGGCCGGCTCGAGTTCCTTGCCGTCGTAATTCGGGACGAAATCGACGGTTTCCTTGTCGATGTCGGCCGTGAGCTCGTTGGCGATCCGCTCGAGCCGGCATTCGGTGTAGCGCATGGCCGCCGGGTTGTCGCCATCGACCGAGCCGAAGTTGCCCTGGCCGTCGATGAGCGGATAACGCAGCGAGAACTCCTGCGCCATCCGGACCAGCGCGTCGTAGATCGCGCTGTCGCCGTGCGGGTGGTACTTGCCCATGACGTCGCCGACGACGCGGGCGCATTTCACGTACGGGCGATTGAATGCGATGTTCGACTCGTGCATCGCGTACAGAACGCGCCGGTGGACGGGCTTCAGGCCGTCACGGGCGTCGGGCAGCGCGCGGCCCACGATCACGCTCATCGCGTAATCGAGGTACGAATGCCGCATTTCGGCTTCCAGGCTGACCGGAATGGTTTCTTTGGCGAACGGCTCCATGGATCGGGACGAATCCTTGTGCTGAAAGGGGGATCAGTTCAAAAAAGTGGCAAAAAGCGGCCGTCGGCACACTTTTCGCGCCAGGAGGTCGCGGGCGCACCACGCGCTAGCGGCCGTCAATCGCGGATTGGTCGGGGAAGGCATTGAAAACACGGCATTTTAACATGGCGTTGTATCGCCGCGACAGTCGAATCCAGGTCGCAATAACG
>Ga0307411_10000150_pt1 | contig 22041 bp, 20 predicted proteins | sample DK1Ometagenome_2_FD_203712 | JGI IMG/M metagenome (GOLD analysis project Ga0307411, IMG submission 203712) | Maize rhizosphere microbial communities from greenhouse at UC Davis, California, United States - DK15-O-1 | ecosystem: Host-associated > Plants > Roots > Rhizosphere > Soil | place: USA...
CGTAGCCAGTTGTGCCGATGAATATCCCTAATCTGATTACCGTTCTACGCGTCCTGCTCATCCCGATCTTTATTTTGCTGTTCTATCTGCCCTACGAGTGGAGTTACATGGCCTCCGCTTCGGTGTTTGCCTTCGCGGCCGCAACCGATTGGCTTGATGGTTATCTGGCGCGCCGGCTGGAACAAAGTACACCGTTCGGTGCGTTTCTCGATCCGGTCGCCGACAAACTGATGGTCGCAGTTGCCTTGGTCCTGCTGGTTCAGGAGCACGGCAATCTCTGGCTCACGCTGCCGGCGGCGGTCATCATCGGTCGCGAGATCGTGATTTCGGCCCTGCGCGAATGGATGGCCGAACTCGGTGCTCGGGCACAGGTGGCTGTTTCCAATCTGGGCAAATGGAAAACCGCTGCACAGATGCTCGCATTGGTAATTCTCTTGGCCCATCCCAAGGCGTTCAGCTTCTGGGTAGTGCTCGGTTATACACTGCTGATAGTGTCGGCAGGACTGACCCTGTGGTCGATGGTTCAATACCTCCGCGCCGCCTGGCCGCACCTGAAGACTGATGTCGAAAAGAAATAAAACTTTTTTGAATCAAGGGGTTGACGGGGCTTCTTAATTCTATAGAATGCGCCACACCAAGCGGGAATAGCTCAGTTGGTAGAGCACGACCTTGCCAAGGTCGGGGTCGCGAGTTCGAGTCTCGTTTCCCGCTCCAATTTGTACAGTGTTTGTTGTTGTGCTACTGACAGCAAAGACTTTGAGGCCGAGTAGCAAAATGGTTATGCAGTGGATTGCAAATCCACCTACGCCGGTTCGATTCCGACCTCGGCCTCCACTATCAAAAACCCCGTAGATCAATGATCTACGGGGTTTTTTGTTGTCTGCGAGAAATTAAGCTGTTCCGCATCCTTTGAGTACGGTTACTCCGTCAGGCACGCTCCGGTCTTGACATGGCTGGCGCCTTCCACCGTCAGATTCGAGAAAAAGATACAGCCGATGAGCCGTGCGAACAGTGTCAGTATGTCTGCGAGATCGGGATTGTCGAATACGGTAGCCCTCGAATCCAACGCACAAAGTGCACCCCAAAGTCTGCCATCTGGCAGAAACACCGGCGCGCCTGCGTAGCTCTCAATCGCATATTGCTTCACTACAGGACGGGAAGCGAGTCTGCCGTCCTGGCTGATTTGTGGAAGGAAGAGGGCGTGAGGATCCCTGCGAAACTCACTGCACAGCGTGGTTTCCAGATCCAGCGTATCGCCGGCGTTTATACCGAGTTCGATCGGATCGTAGGCGGAACAAACAATCCATTCGGTTTCCGTAAATTTTGCGATGCCGGCAAAGCGCGTACCGGTCAAACGGGTGACGAGCTGGAGAATATTGGTCGTCGCTTCGATCTCGGCGATCGCCGAGCGCTCTTCGGGGCTCAAAGACGCTTTGAGAACGGTGTCACTCATGTGCATAGGGTTAAATCTCCTGATTGCGCGTACATCCCTGAGCTGGGCTCTGGTGACGTGTTGTGGAACTCAGCGCCTGTTGCGCGTGGTCGCGGTGAATAGGTACAGATTGGTCAGGTTCAGTCGCTGAATCCGGCGTCAACGTTTAGCGTAGACACTCAGGCGAGTGGCGGGTTGCTTCGTCATGATTGCCGGCGCAGAAAAATCCTTGGCCCGCTCAGCGAAGGAGGCGCTAGCCTTCAGATTTTATTGAGGTTTAGCTCGAATTTCCGCTCTGATTGCAGCGATTTGTCTATAGCCTTCGCCTCCACGTCAAGCAAGTCACATAGCTCCATGATTTAGATAGCTTTTTGTTTTTTTGCGCACGGTAAGATTTAGTTTTCAAATCGCACGCTCCAAACTTGCTTCACCGGGACGTGATGTATATATTCCCCGCTCGGCTCTTCAAGCAGCGGTCCTGTCTGGATCGCAGCTGTGAGCTTAAGCAAAGCAACACCGCGCTACCGCCCGAATGGCGAAACTGGTAGACGCATGGGACTTAAAATCCCCCGCTCGTAAGGGCGTGCCGGTTCGATTCCGGCTTCGGGCACCATCTTTAAACAAAGGCCTGCGAGCGAAAGCTACGCAGGCCTTTGTTCGTTTCCGCTTCGCTGTTCTCGCCATTGCCGCGTCAATGACGGAGCGATCTTCGAAATCCGGAACCACCAAACCCTCGCCGATGCCGAAATAACAACGACAACGAGGGCATAGCCATGACCGACGAAAAAACCGAAGTACCAGAAGAAGAATCGGATCAATCAACCCCGGCGCATTCCACTGAAGAAGAGCGCGAGCGCTTGAAGGACTTCAACAAGGACGGAATCCCGCCGGGCACCTGCTGATCAACAAGGAGTCAGGCGTTTCCCCGACGTCTGACGCTTCAGTTCCCTACCGTACTTGTCTCAGTCTGCTCAACCAATTCCCCACTGATCGCATCCACCATCGCCGGATGCTCCTCAGCCGCCACACGCAAATCTTCGGTAACCCGCAATTCAGCCCCAGTAGGCGAAAACGTTGCCGCCGCTGCAAACGGCGCGGGATTGGCCGGGACAGGACGCTTGCCACGGCGCCAGAAGAAAAAGCTGACCATGCACAGGTTGACGATCGCGAATACCCAGAACAGGCCGTTGGCACCGAACGAGTTCATCACCGGCGAGATCATCATCGGGCTGATGGCCGAGCCCAGCGAGTTGATCAGCAGCAAACCCTGAATCATCGGCACCAGCGCTTCGGCGGGCGCGCGGTCGGCTGCGTGGCTGACAGCAACAGGGTAAAGCGCGAACACGCCACCACCGAGCAGGAACAGCATCGCGGCGAGCATTGTCGAGGACAGCGGCAGCAGCACGATCAGCAGCGACAACGCGGTGCACGCTACTGCCAGAAGGGTCAGCACTTGCAAGCGGTCCGTGCGGTCGGACCAGCGTCCTACCGGGTATTGCAGCAGCATGGCGCCGAGGATCGTCCAGGCCATCATGCTGCCGACTTCTCCGACATTGAGCCCGGCGCGTTGCAGATACAGTGGCAACAAGGTGTAGATCGCGGCGATGGTCACCCCCGAGCCGAAACAGCCGACCAGCCCGGTCGGCGTCACGCCCAGCAGCTGCCGGGGCTTGAGCGGCTCGACCTGATCGAGCAGCGGCGACACTCGCGGCAGGATCACGATCGGCAGCACCGACAACGCAGCGAGCATGCCGGCGACCATGAACGGCGCGCTGTCGCTCATGCCGGTGATGGTCCCCAGCGTGGCCTGGCCCAAAACACCAGCGCCATAAAGGACGATCATGTACAGCGCGAGCAAGCGCCCGCGAATCTTTTCGTCACCCACCAAGAGCAGCCAGCTCTCGATTACCAGAAACACACCGACCGTGGCCCAGCCGTTGATCAGGCGCAGGACCAGCCAGCCCCAAGTGTCATAGAACAGACCCTGCAACAGGATCGTCACGGCGATCAGCGAGGCGAAGCTGCCGTAGGCACGAATGTGGCCGATGCGCAGAATCAGCCGGTCATTGAACACTGCGCCTAGCGTCAGCCCCATGAAATACGCCGATGAAACAACCCCGATCATCGTCGCCGAGGCGCCGGCGGCGTCCAGACGAAGGGTGGTCAGGGAGGAAAGAAAACCATTGCCCAGAGCAATAATGAACAGCCCGAGCAGGGGCGCCAGCGCCATGGCCAGCAAACGCGGAGACATAAAAACCTCAAGAAATCGAACAGCGCAACGTGCGCCTCTGCGCGTGCGGTTGCCAGGCTGGAACAGGTGTTGTGCAAGTGTCTGCCGATCGGGCAGGGTGGTGGCATCGGACAGGTTCCGCCTTGCGGGTCCGCGTCCTTGACCAGACGCGCGAATGCAAGAGCGCGCGGATTCTACGGCTTGCGCAGGATTTGCCAATAGCTGGAGGCTGCGACGTTAGGACGCAGGTCAGCCAAAGCCCGAGGTATAACCGCAGCGCATCGATTGCGCAGCGCAAATGTCGCTTTATGCGTTGCGTTTTGCTGGTTAGCCTGTTCGGTCGAATTGCCATACAGCACCAGGAGTCGTGATGCAGATCAGAGGTGAGCGGGCTGCCACAGGGTGTGGCCTGATGGCGATTGTTTTATGGAGTACTGCCGCCGGATTGATCAGGGGTGTCAGCGAGCATTTCGGCCCGTTGGGCGGCGCGGCGATGATTTATTCATTGGGCGCCATTTTGTTGCTGGCGTTTCTTGGTCGTCCGCACATTCGTTCGACATCAAGGCTCTATCTCGTGCTCGGCAGCGCCTTGTTCGTCGCCTATGAGGTGTGTCTGTCGTTGGCTCTGGGCTTTGCCAGTGATCGCCATCAAGCCATCGAATTGGGCGTGGTGAATTATCTGTGGCCCTGTCTGACCGTGGTACTGGCGATCATCATGAACGGGCAGAAAGCCCGGTGGCTGATCATTCCAGGCTCGATGCTGGCGATTTTCGGTATTTTGTGGGTGGTCAGCGGCGAAGGATTGTCACTGCCGGGGATTGTCCTGAATGTTCAGTCCAACCCGCTGAGTTACAGCCTGGCAATGGCTTGCGCCATCACATTCGCCTTGTATTGCAATGTCACCCGCCGCTACGCCGGCGGGCAGAATCTGGTGGTGCTGTTTTTCGCGCTGACGTCCGTTGTGCTGTGGTCGAAATGGTATGTGAGCGATGAGCAGATCCCGGCGACCACCCTGGCAAATGCCCTCGAGCTACTTGCCGCCGGGATTGCCATGGCTGGTGGTTACGCGCTATGGAACATCGGCATCCTGCGCGGCAACCTGACCCTGCTGGCGACCGCATCCTACTCCGCGCCAGTGTTGTCATCCGCATTTGCTGCAGCGTGGCTTGGCGTCAGCTTGCAAGTGCAATTCTGGCAGGGCGCGGTATTGGTCACCGTAGGCTCGCTGATGTGTTGGCAGGCGACCCGGCAACGGTTGGCTGCCCAATGACAGCGGGCAAAGTCAGCGACGTCCCGCGCTCATGAGCTCGCTGTCAGGCCTTAAGAAATCTCGCAGCACAGCTGACAAACAACAACAGCACGACCACGCCCCCCAAAGCAATCGTCAACGAGCTGAAATGGGCGATCATGCCAATGAACGCCGGCCCCATCAAAATCCCCGCGTAACCCATGGATATGATCGCCGGAATCGCTGTGCGCTGCGGCATGCGCTGTTGCCGACCGGCGGCGCTGAACAACACCGGGACGATGTTCGAGCAGCCGGCGCCGACCAGCGCATAGCCCAGCAATGACGCTGGCCAGCCATCGAACACTAGTGAAACCAGCATGCCGACTGCCGCGCAGATGCCGCCCAGCGTCACCACGCGAATGCCGCCCAATCGACTGACAATCGCGTCGCCGGTCAGCCGCCCAAGAGTCATGGCTGCAGCGAAACAGGCGTAGCCCAAACCTGCGTAGCTCGGTGGGATGTCGCGTTGCGAGGCAAGAAACACCGCGCTCCAGTCGAGCATTGCGCCTTCGGTCAGGAACACGATGAAGCAGAGGACGCCCAGCAACAGGACGATTCCGCGCGGAACCGCGAATATCGGGCCATCGCGCTCGGCGCCGTAAGGCAAGAGGTTTGGTGCAGCTTTATATAGCGAGGCGAGAATGATCGCCACCAGACACAGCACCGATGGCAGCGGATCCAGGCCAAGGCTGAGCATCGCTGTCATCGCCCCGGCACCGGCGATACCGCCCACGCTATAGAGCCCATGAAAACCCGATTGCAGGGTTTCGCCGCTGTTCTTTTCGACGATGATCGACTGGATATTGATCGCACAGTCGAGCATGCCCATGCTCGCGCCGAACAACAGCACCGTGAGCGCCAGCCCCGGTAGGAACGTCAGCTGGCTGAGCATCGGCAGCACCGCACACAGGACCAGAGTCGAGGCGATGATCAGCGGGCGACAGTCAAAACGCGCGGTCAGGTACCCGGCGAACGGCATGGCCACGATCGAGCCGATACCAAAGCCCAGCAACAACAGACCCAGGCCACCTTCGTCCAGCCCGGTGCGCGCTTTCACCAGCGGAACCAGCGGCGCCCAGGCCGACATGACAATGCCGGTGATCAGGAAAACGATCCGCGTGGACGCGCGCTCGCCGTAGTTTTCACGTGTTGCCAGGGATGATGTGCATCCACTCATGGACAGACGCGCCAGTCAGCCAACAGACTTCAACGAAATCGGCCCTTTCAACCGATCCATCATCGTCGCGCAATACCAGTCATCGAACTGACAAACGCCAGTCTCGGCGGTTTCAGAGTACGGGCCGGGTTCGTAGGAGGGCGAAGTCACACCGCGTTGGGTGCCTTCAACCAGCGTGCGGTCCTGATCGTTGGTGGCAATCCACACCTTGGTCAGGCGCTCAATGTCGTAATCCACGCCTTCCACTGCCGTGTTGGGCACCAGCCATTTGGTGGTGACCAGTGTTTCAGTGGCGCTGATCGGCAGCACACGGAAACTCAGCGCATGGTCGCCGAGGAAGTGGTTCCAGGTGGACGGGTAGTGGAAGTACAGCAGCGCGCCGATGTCCGCTTCGGAAGTTTTGTCGAGGCGGCCGTTGACGGCGGGCTTGCCATCCATGGTGTAGCTGACGGCACCGGATGAAAGCGGGATGCGGGTCATGCGGAACTGGCCGTTGATGTCCATCACCAGGCGGCTGGGCAATCCGGCCTTTTCGCACTTGGCCCAGTATGCCGACAGCTCGGGATCGTCTTCGCCGCTGATGCCACCGACCGAAAGGTTATCAACGAACGAATGCAGCAACTCTGGATGAGAACCGTCGCAGTGGTAACACTCGCGATTGTTTTCGAAGACCAGTTTCCAGTTGCCTTTCTCGACGATGTTCGATTCGAACGCGACTTTGCAGTCTTCAAGAAAATGCGGCGCGATGAACGGGCTGACAGCCTTGCGGAAACCCTCAAAGTCCGGCGCCTTGGCAGCCATGCAGACATAAATGTAGGTATCGACGATCTCGCAGTGCACGCTTTTCAGATTGTATTGCGATTTGTCGAAATCCTGGCCCATGTTGCCGGCGAACAACAGGTTGCCGTCCAGCTCGTAAGTCCACTTGTGATACGGGCAGACCATCTTCGCCACTTTGCCATGGTCAGCCTCACAGATTTTCGCGCCACGGTGCCGGCACGCATTGTGGAAAGCCCGAACCTCACCGTCCTTGCCGCGCACGACGGCAACCGGATAGTCGCCAATCTGCAGCGTGAAATACTGGCCCGGCTTGGTGATTTCGAAGGTGTGGCCGGCGAAGATCCAGTCCTTGTGCCAGATCTGCTCAAGGTCCTGACGGTAAACGTCCTCACTGCGGTAGAGCGCGCCCGGCAGCGAATGCCATGGCTTGCGTTGTGCGATCAGGTCAAAAACGGTTTGGTTATTGTTCATTGTTATCCTCCCAGGACATCAATCTTGAGCGGTCACCTGCAATCGTGACTTTTAATAAATGATAGGCCTCAGGCTATAGCGCTCTGGCCGCGCGCCACAACCGACATTTGCTGCGGGCAATTAATGATGTGCGGTTATGAGTGGGATGATTCACGGTGAGGTCGGCACCGCTTGAAAAACCGCTTGCAGGGCGGTGATGGCGCAGTCCGCCTGAGCAATGTTGCGGATCGCCGCTTTCACGGCGTCACTGCGTTCAGGGCCCAGGCTGCGGGCGAACAGATCAAACTTCTGCTCCAGTTCTTCAACGCTCAGAGCCGTGTGCGGATCGCCGCGGGCTGCGGTGATCGGACTCACCAGCACCTCACCATTTTTCAGGGTAATGCTCAACCGGGAGAGGATTTCCTCGGGGAATCTGGCTGAGATATCGGCGGCTTCGACGATTTCGATGCGGGCGCTGAGGGCCAGAATATCCGGCGCAGTAATCGCGGCTCCGGTGACTTCGTCCGGCCCGACCTTGCCCCTGACAATCAGCGCTGCGAGTGGAAAGGCGAGGGCGTATTGCGCTTGGTCGGCGTCCTTCGGTGAATGTCCCTGCAGGCACATCGATTCATAGAACGTTTCCACACGTATGGTTTCGATCGAATCGGCAGCGAGCAGCGGATGTTGCCGTTGCAGCTCAAGCATTGCGGTCAGCGCCGGTTGCGCCCAGCGGCAGACTGGCCAGGGCTTGAAGTACTGACTGTCGATTTCCCAGCGCTCGCCGAGGTCGTGCCAATGCTCTGAAACGGTGATGTCCTCAACGGTTTCCGCCGGCGCTCCGGTGATGCCTTCCATGGCCATGAACAACGCGTTCACACCGGTAAATGCGCCCGCGCCGTGGGCGTCCCGCAGCATCGTCGGCGCTTGCACCACGCGCATCATCGGGCAGCGCGCGCTGAAGTATTCGGCAATGCCCAAGGCGTGGCGAAAGGTGGACTCATCCAGACCCAACAATCGCGCCCCGGCGCAGACCACGCCCAAGGCCGAGAACCCACCGGACGCGTGATACGTCGGCGAGGTTGCCATTAATGCGGAACCTGCGCGCAACGCGGTTTCGTAACCAATGCACACAGCGGTCAGTAGCTCATGCCCGCTGACGGATTGGCCCTGATGCTGCAGCGCATCGGCGAGGGCGAGCACGGCGGGTACCACGGTCGCCCCGGCGTGGCCCTTGGATTTGAAATGGCCTTCATGCGCGTCGAGGCTGTCGGCGCTGAACCCTCCGGCCCACGCTGCGCCAAGCGCATTGACGCGCTGCCCGGCGAAAATCAGGCGACTGCTATAGAGGCCGGCCGGATAGTGCCGTTCGGCAAACCGGCGCATCGCGACAGTGGTGTCATTGCTCGCCGCGCCGGCCATGACGCCGATGATGTCCAGCAGACTGTTTTGCACGATGGCGCGGGTGTTCTGCGGAGCGTCGAGAAAATCAAAATCGCGAATGAATTCGAAGAGTGACATGTAGCAAGCCCTTCCTGTGTGTTGAGCGCGACCGTGCTTGGCCGGCGCCGCTCAACAATGAGTCAGGGAAGGGGGACTGCTCCAGCGACATTTTCGTCAGGGTATTGATAACCAAAACAACTGACGCTGGCGCAGCGCAGATCAACGGCGGGGAAACTTCGCCAGAATCCATTCGCGAAAGCGCCGCAATTCATCTTCATTGTCTGAATTTTCGCGGCAGCTCAGGTAGTGCCAACTGTTGCGCAACTGCACCTGTTGCTCGATGGGTCGCACCAGCAGGCCTTGCTGCACCAGCGAGGTGACCAGATGATTCCAGCCCAGCGCAATGCCCTGATGAGTCAGGACCATGCTGATCAGCAGGTTGTAGTCGTTGGCGTTGAAAATCTGTGGACTGTTGGTCGGGCGGTCGTCGATATCGATCGCCTGAAATGCCAGCCACACGCCCCAGTCGACGTGTTCGGCCACTTGCGAGCGACCGTAAGGGCTGAGGTTGAGTAACGCCGAATCGCGAACGCCCTCGATGGTGGAAATTTCCGGGTGCTGCTCCAGGTATTGCGGCGTGCACACCGGGTAGATCACGTCATGGCACAGCGGATAGCTTCTATAGCCTTCGCGGATGCGCGAAATCTTGGTGATGAAGATGTCCGGCTGCACGCCGGGTTCCATGGTCAGAAAATTCTGCGTGGTGATCAGGTTCAGCTCAATGTCCGGGCATTGGGCGAAGAATTCCTGCAAATGATTCGACAGCCACAGCGCGGAGAAGGCCGGTGAGCAGCAGACCGTGAGCACCTTCTTGCTCGACTGGCTGCTGCGGATGCGTTCGGCAGCCTGAGCGATGTTGACGAACGACAGCTGCGCGGCATCGAAGAACACCGCGCCGGCAGCGGTCAGTTCTACCGCACGACCGACCCGGGTAAACAGTTGCGCGCCCAGGTAGCTTTCCAGCTCGCGGATCTGCCGGCTGATCGCCGCTTGCGAAACGCACAACGCCTCGGCAGCACGGGTGAAACTTTCGTATTTGGCGGCGGCGACAAATGCCTTCACGGCCCTCAAGGACGGCATTTTCAGCAGGATGGTGTCAGGGTCGACATGCTTGGTCATTCGTTCACTCTCCTAACGATACAGCTCCCCAACGAAGCGCGAGGAGGGTAACGGAACGCTCCTCGCAGGGCCACGCCAGCGTCGCTTTGGGAATAGACCCGGTCGCTCATGGTGCGAAGCCGACCGGTCAGCCATGCCCGGCCTCGCAACCGATAACCCGACGTTATCAAATTGTCCCTGTAAATGTAGTTGGATTAAGTGCGGTGATGCTAATAGATTTGCAACATTCCCTCTTTCCTGGGCACCCAAAAATAATAAAAGGAAACCCGTCGTGAAAATATTCATTGATTACCGCTGCCGTTCAAAAACAGTTTCGCTTGATTGCTTGTTGTTTAAAGCAATCGAAGTGCGACACGAAGGAGGCATGGTATGACAAGTTCCGACGAGATCATCTGCGTAAAGAATGTTTTCAAAGTCTTCGGCAGCCAGCCAGCGCTGGCCATGAAGATGATTGAAGAGGGCGCCTCGAAAGCTGAAGTATTCAAGAAGACCGGTCAGGCCATTGGTGTATTCGACGCCAACTTTTCCGTTCGCCGAGGCGAAATCTTCGTGATCATGGGTTTGTCCGGTTCCGGCAAATCGACCATGGTCCGCTTGTTCAACCGGTTGATCGAACCGACCTCCGGCAAGATCTTCCTCAATGGCAAGGAAATCACTGGCCTGGGCGACAAGGACCTGCTGCAAGTGCGGCGCAAAGACATGGGCATGGTCTTCCAGTCCTTCGCCCTGATGCCGCACATGAGCGTCATCGACAACGTCAGTTTCGGTCTGGAAATCAGCGGTGTCAGCGAGAAAGAACGTTACTGCCGGGCCATGGGCGCCCTCGAGCAGGTCGGGCTTTCCGGTCAGGAATTCAGCTTCCCGCATCAACTCTCCGGCGGCATGCAGCAGCGCGTAGGCCTGGCCCGCGCCCTGGCCAACGACCCCGCCATTCTGCTGATGGACGAAGCCTTCTCCGCACTCGACCCGATGATCCGCAGCGAAATGCAGGGCGAGCTGATCAAGCTCCAGGCCGAGCAGGATCGCACGATCATTTTCATCTCTCACGATATCGAAGAAGCGGTTCGCATCGGTCATCGCATTGCAATCATGGAGGGCGGGCGGGTGGTGCAGATCGGCACGCCGCGTGAACTTCTGTGTAACCCGGTGAATAAATATGTGCGTGACTTCTTCAATGGTTTCGACACCAGTCGGATATTGAAGGCCGGCGATATTGCCCAGCAGGATTCCAATGTTGTTTATCTGCCGGGCAGTCAAGTAACGATCAAGGCTGAAGCCTCATTACGAGACATCTTTCATATCGTCGCAGCCTCGCCAACACCAATGCCGGTGGTGGATGAAGTTGGACTTTATAAAGGTTCGATTTCCCAAGGGCATTTACTGAGCTGCCTGAGTAACAGCTGAACTCCGAACACTCAGAATTGATAAAGCAGTTTCTGCGGGCGAGGTAGCACCATGTCAGATTTCAATATTCTGGATCCTTTCCAGAGCATCAACATTCCTTTGGGGGCGTGGGTCGAAACCGCGCTCAAATATCTGGTCGGTAACTTTCGCGAAGTGTTTCGCTCGATTCGCTGGCCGGTCGACCAGGTTCTGGACGGCGTGCAGTGGAGCCTGCTCTCAGTGCCTCCCACGGTATTCATCATCATTGCCGGACTGATCAGTTGGCAGATCGGCGGCAAACGCATCGCCATTTTCAGCGTCGCCACGCTGACCGGCCTCGGCCTGATCGGCGTGTGGAACGACGCCATGGTCACGCTGGCCCTGGTGCTGACCTCGCTGTTGTTCTGCGCGGTCATCGGCATCCCGCTGGGCATTCTCTGTGCGCGCAGCGATCGCACGGAAATGATCATCCGCCCGGTGCTGGACGCCATGCAGACGCTGCCGGCGTTCGTTTATCTGGTGCCGGTGGTCATGCTCTTCGGTATCGGCAACGTGCCCGGCGTGATCGTCACCATCATCTTTTCCGTCGCGCCCCTGGTGCGGCTGACCAACCTTGGTATTCGTCAGGTTCCCGCCGACAAGGTCGAAGCGGCGCGGGCGTTCGGTTGCACCGCCACTCAAATGCTGCTGAAGGTTCAATTACCACTGGCGGCGCCAACGATGATGGCCGGGCTCAACCAGACGCTGATGTTGTCGCTATCGATGGTGGTGGTCGCCTCGATGATCTCGGTGGGGGGTCTCGGTTTGATGGTGTTGAGCGGCATCGGTCGCCTCGACATGGGCCTGGCCAGTGTCGGCGGCGCCGGGTTGGTGCTGTTGGCGGTGTTCCTGGATCGCTTGACCCAGGCCATGGGTGAACGCAGCAGTGATCTGGCTACTGGTCAGCGCTGGTATGAAAGCGGCCCGCTGGGGCTGGTGATGAAACTTAAAAAAAAGAAAGCCGTTGCGCGTCCAGTGACGAACTGAGTTTGCCTGCTCACCCATAAACCATTTCAAGCGTGGTGAAACATGAAACTGACAACTCTCAAGAAAAGCCTGATGGCTTCGCTGCTCGGCACATTGTTGTGCTCGGCCGTTTACGCCGCCGATGCCAATAAACCGGGTGCCGGTGTGTCGATCACGCCGATTTTCCCGAGCATCGCCGAGGAGCGTTTTCGCGGTGAGGTGGTGATCGCCGGACTCAAGGAACTCGGCTACGACGTGAAAGCGCCGAAAGAGGTCGACTATCCGGCGATGTTCCTCGCGCTGTCCTACGGTGATGCGGATTTCACCGTGCATGAATGGGAAAACCTGCACCAGGCATTTTATGAAAAGGCTGGCGGCGACGATGTGATGGTCAAGGTCGGCCAGATCATGAAAGGCGTGCTGCAGGGCTACATGATCGACAAGAAAACCGCCGAGGCTTACCAGATCAAGGACCTTTCCGATCTGAAAAAGCCGGAGATCGCCAAACTGTTCGACAGCAACGGCGATGGCAAAGCCGATCTGACCGGCTGCAACCCGGGCTGGGGCTGCGAAATCATGATCGAACATCACATGAAGGCCTATGGTCTCGGTCCGACTGTGGTGGATAACCGCGGCTCGTATTTCGCCTTGATGGCCGACACCATCGCGCGCTTTCAACAGGGTAAGCCAGTGCTGTTCTTCACTTGGGTGCCGCAGTGGATTGCCGGTGTGCTCGTCGAAGGACGCGATGTGGTCTGGCTGCCGGTGCAGTTCACTTCGCTGCCGGATGGCAAGGAAAGCAAAGACACCTTCCATGACGGCAAGAACCTTGGTTTCCCGGTGGACACGGTCAATGCCGTGATGAACAAGGAATTCGCCGAGAAGAACCCGGTGGCGCGCAAATTCCTCTCCGAAGTCAGCATTCCGACCAGCGCGGAAAGCGAGCAGAACCTGCGCATGCAAAAGGGTGAAAAATCCCTCGCCGACATCAAGCGTCACGCCGCTGAATGGATCAAGGCCAATCAACAGGCTTATGACGGCTGGCTGAGCGACGCACGCGCGGCTGCAAAGTAAACGGTTCGTCTGCTGTTGGCGGCGGCTCAGCCAGTCGCCAACAAGCGATCGCAGGTGTCAGTGAACGGTAGCGAGTGAGCGAAGATGGAAACCTTTCAGAGTCCGTTGAAGCAGCAAAACATTGGCTTTCGCCAGTCTGCGTCAGTGTGCGGACAAGCGCGGGTGGTGCGAGTGGCGTTTGTGTTGCTCGAGCATTTCTCCCTGACGACCCTGTCCACGGCGATGGACGCGCTGGCCACCGGCAACCTGATCAACGCCGAGACGCTGTACATGGTCTCGACCTGGTCGCTCAAGGGCGGACAGGTCCAAAGCGATGTCGGCGTATCGGTGTCTTCACAACGACTGGTCGCAGAAGGCTTCAACCAGGATGCACTGATCGTGATCGGCGGTCAGCGCGTCCGCCTGGCGCCGCAACCGCTGCTGCGCCGAGTGCTGAAGAGAACTGCCGGCAAGGGCATCGTTGCCGGCTGCTGGAATGCGGCGTTCCATCTGGCTGATGCAGGTTTGCTCGGCGCTGAGGAATTCGCCTGTCACCGCGACAGCTGCGGTTTGATCAGCGAGTACTTCCCGCAGTTGAAAGCCTCCAGCCGTGAATTCATCGTCGCTCAGCGCCGAGCCACTTGTGCCAACGCTCATGCGGCACTGGATATGATCCTGGCGATCATGCAGGAACTGGGTTCGCACAACGATGCGGCGCTGCTCGATGAAATCAAACGGGTCCATCAGCCGGCGCAGGGCAAACCTGTGGGAGCTGCCGACAGTGTTCGGCCTCCAGCGATTCCCAAGCCGCTGAACGTCGCCATCGACCTGATGGAAAACAACATCGAGGAGCCGATGGAAATCGATGCCATCGCCAGTCACGTCGGAGTCTCGCGCCGACAGCTGGAGCGCCGCTTCGCGCGCTATCTGAACGCTGCGCCCAATCGCTATTACCTGGAGTTGCGCCTGACCCGAGCGCGGCAACTGATTGTGCAAAGTGATCGCTCGATGACCGACGTGGCACTGGCGACCGGTTTTGTCAGTTATCCGCACTTCTACAAACGCTTCAAGGATCTGTTCGGCTTACCGCCGATGACGTTCAGGGATTACCACTACGCCAGCGACTCTGCCAGCAGCGGGCGCTATGCCGTAGCCGCCACCTACTGAATCAGGCGCGCGAACTGACGGTTTGCGCCGGTCAAGGTTTTTATCAGTTCCGGATCAACGCCACTGCGTGCGTTCGCTTTGTGCCGCGTGCGTTTTGCAACTTCAACGATTAACGGTTCAACACTATGAAAGTCACTTCATTACCCGCCGATGATGACAGTTGTGGCTGGTTTCATCTGAGCAAACCGCGCAGCCCCGAGCCTGCGCACCGTGGGCAGCGTTCGGCGCGGTGGGTGATCATCGGCGCCGGTTTCACCGGACTCGCCTGCGCGCGGCAACTGGCGTTGAATTTTCCCGATGACGAAGTGGTACTGGTCGAAGCACAGGAAGTTGGATTGGGGCCATCGGGGCGCAATGCCGGTTTCGCGATTGACCTGCCGCACGATATCGGCGCCGATGATTACATCGGTGACATCGCACTGGCGCGCACCAGTCTGAAACTCAATCTGGCCGGCCAATCGATCCTGCGTGATCTGGTCGATCAGTACCGTATCGACTGCCAGATCAAGGCGTGCGGCAAATATCAGGCCGCCGTGGAGAATCGCGGTATCGCCGTGCTCGATGCCTATCGCCGGGGCCTGGAGAAACTCGATCAGCCGTTTCAAATGATCGATGCGGAGGAGTTGCCTGAACATCTCGGCACGCATTTCTATCGCAAGGCATTGTTCACGCCGGGCGCGGTGTTGCTGCAGCCATCCGGGCTGGTCAAAGGCTTGGCCGATAATCTGCCGGTCAATGTCACGCTGTATGAGCGCACGCCGATCCTCGAAGTCGAGTACGGGGCGAAGACTGTGCTCAAACATGCCCACGGCAGCATCACGGCCGACAAACTGATTCTGGCGAACAACTCGTTCGGCATGCGTTTCGGTTTCCTCCAAGGGCGCATGTTGCCGATCTACACCTACGCCAGCATCACCCGGCCGCTGACCGAGGAAGAGCAGGCGCGCCTGGGCGGCAAACCGTTCTGGGGCGCCATTCCGGCTGACCCGTTCGGCACCACAGTGCGCCGCACCCCTGACAACCGCTTGCTGATCCGCAACAGCTTCACCTTCAACCCCGATGGTCGCAGCAACCGCAAATACAACGAGCGTTTCGTGCGCCGGCACAAGGCGTCGTTCGACCAGCGTTTCCCGATGCTGCCGGACGTGACGTTCGACTACACCTGGGGCGGCGCGCTGGCCATGTCGCGCAATCACAACGGCTTCTTCGGCGAGCTGGCGCCCAATGTCTATGGTGCGCTCGGCTGCAACGGCCTCGGCGTCACGCGCGGCACGGTCACCGGCAAGTTGCTGGCCGACTGGCTGGCCGGGCAGCGCGACGGGTTGATCGATTTCCTTCTGCAAACCCCCGGCCCCAACAGCAACCCGCCCGAACCATTCCTTTCGCTTGGGGTGAACATGAACCTCAAGTGGGGGCAGTACCGCGCCGGCAGAGAAAGCTGAATTACCTGAAGCCCGAAATCCTGAATATTGACCCCTGGAGAAAACGCGATGAACTTTGATGGAATCTTTACCCCGGCCATTACGCCGTTGTCCGCCGATGGCCAGATCGACTATGCGGCGTTCTCCGAGGTGATCGAATACCTGATCGAGTCCGGGGTGCACGGCATCGTGATTGGTGGTTCGACCGGCGAGTATTACGCGCACACGGCAGAGGAACGGGTCACCGTGGCCCAACGCGCGAAAGAGGTGATTCGCGGGCGCCTGCCGCTGGTGGTTGGCACCGGCGGCATCCGTACCGAGGATTCGGTGTATTTCGCCGAGCAGGCCAAGGCACTGCAGGCAGACGCGATCCTGGTCGGCTCGCCGCCGTATGCCTTGCCGACGCAGAAAGAGATCGCCGTCCACGTGCTCGCCGTGGACAAGGCCGCCGGTCTGCCGATCATGCTTTACAACTATCCGTCGCGGATGGGCGTGGCGATGGGCGATGAGTTCTTCGCCGCCATTGCCGATTGCAAAAATATCGCCGCAATCAAGGAAAGTTCAGGCGAGACCAGCCGCCTGCATCGCTTGGCTCACTCACACCCGGACATCCAGTTGTCCTGCGGCTGGGATGATCAGGCGCTGGAATTCTTTGCCTGGGGCGCACGCAGCTGGGTCTGCGCCGGCTCCAACTTCATACCGCGTGAACACATTGCGCTCTACGAAGCCTGCGTACTCGAGAAGAACTTCGACAAGGGCCGGCGGATCATGTCGGCGATGTTGCCGCTGATGGATGTGCTCGAGAGCGGCAAGTTCATCCAGTCGATCAAGCATGGCAGCGAACTCAGCGGCCTGCGTGCCGGTGGTGTACGTGCGCCGATGCAAGCGCTGGAACCTGCCGAGAAAGAACAACTGAAAAGCGTGATCGAAACCCTGCAGAAGAACGTCGCACGCATTAATAAGGAGGCTTGAAATGGCAGACCTGCTGAGTAAAGAGCAATACCGTGAACTGGCGGCGCGGCTGGAGTTTCGCCATCAGGCATTCATCGATGGTCGGTTTTCCCCGGCAAAATCCGGCAGGACGTTCACCACCACCAATCCGGCCACCGAGCAGGTGCTGACCGAGATTGCTGCATGTGATTCTGAAGACATCGATCAGGCCGTCGCAGCAGCAAAAGCTGCGTTTGACGACGGCCGCTGGCAGTCACTCGCACCCTCGGCGCGCAAGTCGGTGTTGCTGCGCTTTGCCCAGTTGCTGGAAGACAACGCCCATGAACTGGCGGTGCTGGAAAGCCTGGACAGTGGCAAGCCAATTCGTGAGTGCCAGACCATCGACGTGCCGGAAACCATCCATACCTTGCGCTGGCACGCCGAACTGATCGATAAGATCTACGACGCCACGGCGCCGGTCGGTTTCGGGGCGGTGACCATGGTCGTACGCGAGCCGATCGGCGTGGTCGGGCTGGTGTTGCCATGGAATTTCCCGCTGCTGATGCTCGCCTGGAAAATCGGCCCGTCGCTGGCCGCCGGCTGTTCGATCGTGGTCAAACCGGCCAAGGAAACCACCCTGAGCACCTTGCGTGTCGCCGAACTGGCGCATCAGGCGGGAGTTCCCGCCGGTGTTTTCAACGTCGTGCCCGGCGGCGGCAAAGAGGCGGGCGAGCCGCTGGGGCGTCACCCCGATGTGGCGATGGTCAGCTTCACCGGCTCGACCGATACCGGCCGGCTGTTCCTCAAATACTCCAGCGAATCCAACCTCAAACGCATCGTGCTCGAGTGCGGCGGCAAGAACCCGGCGGTGGTGATGAACGATGTCGAAGACATCGATGTGGTCGCGCAGCATGTGGTCAATGGCGCGTTCTGGAACATGGGCGAAAACTGCTCGGCCTCGTCGCGCCTGATTGTCCATTGCGACATCAAGGATGAACTCCTGCAACGTGTGCAGGTGCACCTCGGCGACTGGAAAATGGGCGATCCGCTTGACCCGGAGAACCGCTTGGGATCGATGGTCAGCAAGGTACATTTCGACAAGGTGCGCTCGTATCTCGATATCGCCCGCGACGAGCATCTCAGCGTTTTGGTGGGCGGCCAGACCCGCGACGATATTTTCGTCGAGCCGACCATCCTCGATGGCGTAAGCCCCGACAGTCGCCTGTTCCAGGAGGAGATCTTCGGCCCGGTGCTGAGCGTCACCACCTTTCAGACAGTCGACGAAGCCATCGCTCTGGCCAACGACACCGCCTATGGTCTGGCCGCTTCGGCGTACACCGGCAACCTGCGCAATGCGCTGAAACTGTCACGCGGCATTCGCGCCGGGATCGTCACCGTCAACTGCTTCGGCGAGGGCGATGCCTCGACGCCATTCGGCGGTTACAAGGAGTCGGGATTCGGCGGGCGCGACAAGTCGATCTGGGCGCACGACCAGTACACTGAACTGAAAACCATCTGGATCGACGCATCGTAATTGGCGCCTGGATCTACACAAGGGCCTGCCAGCGAAAGCTACGCAAGCCCTTGTGGGTATGCGCCCCTAGGTATGCGAAATCAACAAATCACTGATGATGCAGATCGAACCATCCTCAGGCGGCGTGGCGTCGGTGTAGTCGATCTGGTTGTAGACCCCGCCATGGAAGTTGAACACCTGTGAATTCCACGAGGCATCCAGCTGCAAGTCACCCGATGTGCCGATGTTGCCGTTGTAGTCGACGGTGACTCGAGCCACGCCGGCAGAGTTGGCGCGAATGGTGATCTTGAACTTCGCCCCCAACGGTACGCCCTTGAGCACCGTGGTGTTGACCGGGGTGGGCTGGTTGAAGCTCTGGCGGAAGCCCATGGTGATGTTGCCTTTTTGCCAGAAGACCTTGATGGCCGGACTGTCGTCGTTTTTCACATGCATCTGCGAAATGACGACCTTCTGCGCAGAGTTGACCTTGGTCACGGTCATCTCTTGATAGTTGAGGTGGTCAGCGGCGCTGGCCAGCGACCAGTAGGTCGCTTCCTTCCATTCGCAGCGGGTGCGGTGAGTGCTCTTGCTCGAGGCGCCTTTGGTGGGGGCGGACAGTTGCAGTGATCCGTCCGGCAGCACCGTGACGATGCTGGGGAACTGCGCGATCGCCTGGGCTCCGTTGAGTTCCAGTGCCACCGGGTTGGTTGCCGAGACGGGAACCGGAGTGGAGAGGGTGAGATTGCTGATGTTTACGGCCATGGTTTCTACTCCTGACGATAAAAAACATTGGCGCTCCAAGCCTCAGGCCATTCTTGAACCGCACATTTGCCTGCGCGGACTTTCACCACTTCTCGGGCTCAGCAGCATGGCGACGCAAGCGGCCGCCGCAAAAATACACAGAGCAACGGTCACACTCGTCGCCTCCAGCACTGCGCCGAATATCGGCGTGCCAGCGGTCTGACCGAGCGCCAGCAGCAGAAACGGAATGCCCAGCCCCAGGTCCGGGCGATCCGGGAACAAACGGATGCCTTGCAACAGATAAACGCCTGAAGAAACGATATAGGCCGCGCCAAACACGCTCATCGCCGCGAGGCCGTAAATGGCGGAAGCGCCAGTGGCGGCAAGTCCCAGCGTGCCGGCTGCGATCCCTGCAAGCGCCAGATGCTGTATGCGCGCGACACCAAACCGGTCGGTCAGGACTCCGGTTGCGCAACCACTGACGCCAGCCGCCCCCAACACTATCCAGGCCCAGGCAATCGACTGATCGGAGAACCCAGCCTCGCTGCGCAGAATGTCGGCACCGAATGTCCAGATCGCCGTGCTCGCCAACCCCATCAGGAAGGCACTCGCGCACAATGGCAGTAAGCCGGGTCGACGCAACAGTGCCAAAGAAAAGTGCTGCGCGACGTCACGCTCTACCCGGCGCGGTAGCGCAAACCAGAGCCAGATCGTGACGCCGATGCCGATCAAGGCAAACAGGGCATACAGCTGGCGCCATTGCCCGGCTGCCAATATCGCCGCCAAACCGGAAAAAACGATGCCCGCCGCTGTCCCGGCATTGATAAAACCATTGGCCCGTGGGCGATCCGCATCATCAAGACGCGCTGCTACCGCACTGGCCAATGGCGGCGAGGTCAAACCGGTGCTCAATCCCGCCAGGGCCACGCCGCAACCCAACGTCAATCCCGACGACGCGAGCACAATCAAACCCATCCCGAGCGCCGCCGCCGCGCCGGCCATTACCGTCAACCCGCGTGGGCTGACTTTGCCGCTGCACACAAACGTCGCGACGATGCCCACGCAATACGCCGCAAATGCACTGCCGCCGATCCATCCAGCGGCGGAAACACTCAGTGCCAGATCCTGACGAATCTGCGGCAGCATCAGGCCATAGGCGAAGCGTGCCAGACCGTAGGACAACGCCGTCAACGCGAAGGCCGCCAACACCAGATTGATGCCGCGCTTCACGAGCCCATTCCTCCCGCAAGCGCGCGCCTTTGAAGATCGGTCATTTAGCAGCAGACGTGGTTTTTTTGCGGGTTCTGGTCGCGGGAGCAGCGGTCCCAGGCTTGGCCTTTTTCCGTGGTGCCGGCGGCGCTACGCTGCTGGCGACCGAACCCGGCAAGCCATCGGAATCGAACGCATCCAGTTCTGCGCGCGCCTGCAACCAGTGCTCGAAATCATTTCCGTGCGGCCGACCTTGTTCCTCCCAAAGCCTGTAGGCGATCTTGCGGATGGTTTCCTCGTCCATTTCATTTCTCCTGCAGATGAAAAAATCAGTGCCTTCAGGCAAAGGGTCAAGGCGAAATCGGATCGCTGGCGGGAAACGTTTCCTCAACCGCTTCATCCAGTTTCGAGTCACTCACATTGCGCTCATCCGCCCCAAGGTTCTGCTCGCAATGGCAAGCCGAAGAGGGGCAGGGTTGGCCCTTTGGGTGCAGATCCGCGCAGGCCTGACTGCAAAACTGCTTGCCGTCACGCTCGAAAGTTTGCTCGCCGCTGCACTTGCAGGTGCAGCCCGGGCAGGCGCAATCGGATGTTGAAGGATCGTTAGCCATGGGTTTCCTCCAGGGTGTCTGTTGTTGAAGCCGTCATCGATTCTGATAACCCGCCACGCACCTGCGTTTGATGATTTTCCGCCACGCCCGATGAGCGGTAGAGCGCAGAGGGCGAGGGCAGTACGGCGTTCAGTGCCAGGGAAAGATTCAGCGCCAGGATCAGCAGGATCGACACGCTGAAGATGCGCCGCGCCCAGACTTTCGCATTGGTGGCTCGCACCGGTCGCAACGTCAGATAAAACCAGTAGCCGCCCAGCCCGAGCACCACCAGCGGATAAGAAACATTGATAGCCGCCACCCAGGCCAATATCGCCGCACTGATCAGGAACGCGACCATGTACAGGTTGATCTCGCGTCGTGCCTGTCTGAGCGTCAATGTCGGCAATCCGGCGGCACGAAAGTCTTCATGGCGCATGACGGTGATCGCGTGGGAGTGGGGCATCTGCCAGCAGCAAAACACCATGATCAGCATCAGCGCCGTGGCATCGAAGCTGCCGGTCACGGCGCAATAACCGACCACCGGCGGCATGGCCCCGGACAGGCTGCCGACCAGCGTGCCCCAATGCGAACGGCGTTTCATCAGGCAGGTATAAACGCCTGCATAAACGATCAGACCCACAGCTGCCATCACGCAGGCCAGAACTGTGGTGCCGACCCACAGCAAACCGAAGCCGATCACACCCAGCACCGCCGCGTAGCAAAACGCACTGGGCAACGAAACAGCACGAACCGCCAAGGCCCGATGACAGGTGCGCACCATGCGCCGGTCGATATCGCGGTCGACGCAGTTGTTGATCACGCAACCGCAAGCGATGACCAGCGCGGTGCCGAGCAGGGCGGCCAAGAAATGCGCCAGGGACACCGGGCGGCCACCGGCGGCAAGCAGATAACCGCCGAACACCGAAGCCAGATTGCCGACGATGATGCCAGGCTTGGTCAGTTCCAGCCCGACATTCAGCGACAGCCGCCATTGCTTCAGTGCGCCAGCATGTTGTGGTGAATGCTGTCCATGATCCATAGCGAAAGCCCAAC
>Ga0307411_10000151_pt1 | contig 22012 bp, 20 predicted proteins | sample DK1Ometagenome_2_FD_203712 | JGI IMG/M metagenome (GOLD analysis project Ga0307411, IMG submission 203712) | Maize rhizosphere microbial communities from greenhouse at UC Davis, California, United States - DK15-O-1 | ecosystem: Host-associated > Plants > Roots > Rhizosphere > Soil | place: USA...
GAACCGACTATGGCAATCAAACGGCACGTTTGTGCGCGGGGTTTGGGGTGTTCGCATAACACCCCATAAAAAAAATTATAATAATTTTAAAAAATATAAATGTTGATAATCAAATACTTAACATGATAATCCTGATACAACAGTGTTATGTTACATATAGAAGGATTACTTATGAAACGACATTTTTTACTATTATTCCTTACCCTATTAATTCCATTGTCAACATACACACAACAAAATCTTGCTACATTTTTTAATCCACGCTCTATCTCACGTGATGCCGTACGTGATCTTGTAGGCTGGACAGACTATATTAATAAAAATAATGAAGAAAGATCCATATACGGAGCACTGAGCATAACACCAGAATGGCAACAAACGTTTCGTAATCAACGAATAACATCGTGTCTATTTGGTAATAATCTTATTAGCTCACAATGTGGTCCCTATCTCAAAATTTCTGGGTCTCAAACCGATAATAGATCACCTCAAGATCTATTAGCTGATTATTTTTACCTTCCATCGGACTTTGAAAGCACGGTATTTTTTAATCCTATTATTGATAATTTTATTATTGACCTTGGATGGTACCTTGGGCTTGATTGTTGGACAAAAGGATTGTATTTGTGGCTTCATGTTCCTTTTGCGCATACACGATGGGATATCAATATTTCTGAACGGGTTAGTAACCCAGGAAATAATACTTTTGCAGCAGGGTACTTTGCCCCATCGCCCATTAATCGCTCCCAATTGTTAGGACAATTTACTGACTTTGTAAATGGTAAAACAATACAGAATATTGATACTATTGCATTTCAAGAACTCAAATATGCTGAGTTACATTCTACAAAATTAATTAAATCACGCGTTGCAGAAATACGAACTGCAATCGGATGGAATTTTTATGCAGAAGACGACTACCACGCGGGTTTTAATGCACAAATCGCTTTCCCAACAGGGCTCCGACCAAAAGGAGAATTTTTATTTGAACCTATGATTGGAAATGGCCATTTTTGGGAACTTGGTATTGGATTAAATGCTCATTATACTTTTTGGCATAACGCAGACGAAACAAAGCATTGGATGATATATAGTGATATAAATCTTACGCACCTTTTTACTACTCGTCAAACACGTACATTTGATTTAAAGAGTGCAGGATCACTGAGCCGATATATGCTTGCAATGGATATGAAACAACCTGCAACTAATCTTGCTGGTGATGGAAAAATTCCATCAGGACAATTTAATAATGACTATATTCCTGTAGCTAACATAACAACACTCAAAGTGAACGTTGATGTTGCCCTACAAGCCGATATTGTACTCATGCTCAACTATTCTTCTGGATCAATGAGTTATGACTTTGGATATAACTACTGGGCACGTACAGGAGAAAATATCAGTCTTGACAGTAATGAATCATTTGCCGAACAACGGTATGCTCTTAAAGGAGATGCTCACACCTTTGGTTTTGTACGCAACACTACAACTCCTATCGCGCTCTCTGCTACAGAATCGCAAGCAACTGTGCATGCGGGAACTAATATGCCTGCAACTGGTTCTTTAAATGCTACTGTAATACATGCAGCACAATTAAACCCTCGTATCGATAACCCTCGAGCTGCAACTACTGGATTACCTGAACCCTTACAATACGCCCCCAATAACAATAACCCGGCTGATCAGATACGGACGTCGATACCACCGGTATTTATGACATACAATGATGTAAATGTACTGGCAGCAGGCTCACATGACTCTTCATCAAAATTATTTGCTCACATTGCATACGCATCTCCTAAAGAAGGGACATGGAAGCCTTATGTCGGCATTGGTGGTTCAGTAGAATTTGATCACAGCCCTCAACGAACCTGCAAAACTAATAATTGTACCTCTTCATGCGGCGCATCACAATGGGCATTATGGATGAAAACCGGGGTAACTTTTAGTTAATTGGTTACTCTATGAATATACTGATTTATATTGTTATAATTACCATAAGTAATCTTTCTGTAGGATTATCTGCTCAGACGCATGTAGTAACCTTTATTTCACCACGAACTCAAAGCTTTAATGCCGAGCGCATACTCGTCGGTTGGGAAAATTATATACATCAAAGACAGGCGCAATTGTATGGAATCTATGCAGCGGTTCCCCAGGTAACATCATCTTTTAGGCCAGAACGTATTAATCAGTGTCTTTTTGGAGACAGTATCATCAGAGACTTTAATACCACTACAGAATGGAATGATTATATTACCATCTCTGGCAGTCAAATATCAGAGAGAAGCTCTCATGACTGGCTTGCAGATAACTTTGGCCTACCATCCGATTTTAAAAGTATTACACAATATACTCCCCATGTGTTGAATTGGGTTTTTGACACACAATTTTTTTTTGGACTTAATACTATTCTCCCTGGCTTGTATCTACAATGCGAATTACCACTTGTCTATACACACTGGGATCTTAATATGCGAGAATGTATTTTAGAGCCGGGACACAATAATCAATTTTTACACTCTTTTTCTGAATATGTATCTGGATGCATACAAGATATCAGTAATATGCCATTTTCCCCCCTGCTATATGCTAGAATGGACCCTCAACCGCACACCCTCATTACCTTTTCTGAACTACGAGCAACCATTGGATATGACTATTTCCCGACTTACTTTCACTATTTTGGGGTTGGATTGCAGATCGCAATTCCTTGCGGAAATAGGCCTAAGGGAGAATTATTATTCGAACCAATAGTTGGTAATGGCCACCATTTTGAGTGTGGCATAGAACTATCTGCCCGCTTCAGAACATGGACAAGCGAAACCGAAGACGCACATACCGATCTTTTTTTCAATGCAACAGTTACTCATCTTTTTACCACACGGCAAAAACGATCTTTTGACATTGTTAATAGACCAAATAGTAGATATATTCTTGCAGAACAGATCACACAACCCACCTCACAAGAGATTCCTCTGGTTAATCTTACAACAAAAAATGTACATGTCTCAATAAATGCTCAAGCTGATATTTCATTTCTTTATGCATACACAAAAAACAGAGATACCTGGTCTTTTGGCTATAGTCTTTGGAAGCGTGGGTGTGAAAAAATATGCCTCAGGGATTCTTTTAATTTTAATAATGAATGGCAACTAAAAGATGGAACAGTGTTTACATCGGAGGATATTGCATTACATAGTGCCGCAACAAGTGGATTTTCGCAAAAAATTATTACGCATTTTAACCATGCCATTGCAACCCAATCATATAATAAACCATATATTGGCCTTGGTGCTGAGGTTGAATTTGGCCGACAAGCAGGACCTACTCCCGTTATCGGATCTGATGTATGCATCAATTGTGCTCTTTCGCAATGGGGCGTCTGGATCAAAACGGGAGTGGTATTTTAAATTTTTATCTTTTCTAAAGTAATAGTGGCTCCAGTGACATTTTTATATGCATGACCAGCATCATGGCCACCACCACTATACTGGTTTTCATTTATTATTGCTACAGCCATAAAATCCGCAATTATAAACGCAAGTTTTAAATACAGAAAGCCCATGTTATATGTCGTCAAGCATAATAATATACACATAGCAACACGCAGTTTATATGTACTCAGGTATGTATGCCTTAGGATGGATAAGAATATTGTTTTTTTACTTTTTTTTACAATATTACTATCTATAATGGATTTATACAGGTCTTTTTTTTGAGAATCATCCGGCATTATCTTATTAAGAATTGTTATGAGTCTCATATGCAAAGGTGTAAATGGCCATTTATACCATGCTAATTGATAGTTATTTAACTCAGACTGAATTAATGACAAGAGGCTATCTAAAAACAGTTGCTCTTGTAATGTATCTCCCTTCATCGGTAATAAGGGAAATATTCTACGCTCTTGGGTATCTTGGTCTACCGCAATCAATACGTTTGTATCTGCAAAGTATTCTTGCTTTTTAAAACAAAGAGTACTCTTTCTAATACCATACTGAAATGTATATCCAGCATCACCTATCTCTACATCAGCTAAATACTCATAATTTTTATGATTCGAAGAATTACTATTATTATGATTTGGAGTAATATCAACCTTCCCCCATTTTTTTGCTGATTTTTGTAGATTAGTAACACTATAGCTGTTAAGTGGTGAGATAATAATAGTCCGATACATTGGTTTAATCTGATTAAACCACATGATTGAAATGTGGTTTGATTGCTTGAATACATTCGATAGGGTCTGGTACAAAAGATTCTTCTCTTCCTGATCTTTTATACGCGAAGTACAAAATAGCACATCTGTAATGTCTCCATTTTTTATAATCTGCTGCATCTTCCTTGGATGCCTCCTCATACGATCAAGTTCATACAATAACACGACTTCTGCTGCTTGTGATGAAAATGTGGCACATTGTATTGCAACAGGTAATACTTCAAATATCTTATCCGATAATTCCGGCAGCTCTGAATAATGGTAAGGACCTGGATTATTATAAATAAAACATCCCCTGGTATACTCTTCAAACCAACCATCTAAACATGCCGCCTTATTCTCTGAAGCAATATTGTTCCAGAGGGCTTCAGCTCTGGGTTCTATTGTCATAGCTGAAATGTAACTTGTCACCATACAATATATTAAAAATGATTGTACAATCATATCTCTCATAACTCACCTTGTTGCAAAAATAACGCTTTTATTGTATTTATCACATAATACCTTCTACCCTTATAGAGGCTACACAGAAAGGAGAAATCATGATAAAAAAATGTATACTCTATCTATTCTCTATTATAGCGTTTCTTACTATACCATATTTGTATTCAGCAGAACAGTTACGTGGCATTTCAATTTTTAGCCCTCGATCGCAAAATAATAATGCTGCCCGAGATATTGCCGACTGGCATCCTTATATTCATCGTTATGATGCTGATGATAATTATTATGCTTTTTCACTAACAGGATCATATAACCAATCATTAAGACCTAAAAATATATCTCTCGTTTTTTTTAATAGCGATATATTTATGCTTTCTGGCAGCCAAGTGGAAGGACGTAGCAACACGCAAGAACTGCTTGCAGATTATTTTGGACTTTCACCAACTTTTGCAGCAAATGAATTTTTTAAACCACTTATACAAAATCTTATTTTAGATGGTGCATGGTATATTGGTTTTGATAGATGGGTTCCTCAATTATATATGCAATTTCGAGCACCTTTAGTCTGGACACAATGGACAATGGGATTACGCGAATCCCTTTTAGATAATGGGGACGATACTGTATATCCACCTGGATATATGGGACTGGGAGTTGTAGCACCACCCTACCATTCATATATCGATGCTATGAAAGGTACAGAAACATTTGGTGGAGTAGAAAAGCTTGCCTATGGAAAAATGAATGGCAAACAGACTAAAAGCGGTGTTGCTGCTCTAGAATGGATTGTAGGATATGACTTTATTAGTAAAGAACATGCACATTTTGGTCTTAACTTTCGCGTAAGTGCTCCAACGGGATCTCGAGTCAAGGGAAAATATTTTTTTGAACCACGTATTGGCAATGGCAAACTATGGCAGGTAGGTTTAGGTTTCACTAGTCACATACGCATTTGGGAAAAAGATGCTGAACAAGAGCTGGGTTTTTTTGTTGATGTTAACTTTATTCATATATGTACGGGAACACAGAGACGATCATTTGATTTTACAAATAATGCATTCTACAGTCGCTATATTCTATTAAAAGAATTTGATAATGAAGGTACATTTACCGGCACAATGATGCCCGCCATTAATGTTACAACTCTAAACTGTCACGTTTCTAATGATCTTATGGTTGATGGTATTTTAATGTTTGGATATACCTATAATAATTTTATTTTTGATATTGGATACAATGGTTGGATCAGGAGTAGAGAAAAAGTACGGATCAAAGAATGTATTCCTGCGAAAAAATATGGTTTAAAAGGAGTTGCTTTTGCAGCTGATCGAATAACTAATAGACTGATTAACACTACAGAGAGTACCGCAACTATTTTTGAAACAGGAGACATTGCATTTGATAATCCATCACCTGTATTTATTTCCACTTCCGATCTTGATCCCAAATCCGCAGCATCACCATTATTGCTAACACACAAATTCTTTGTACATTGTGCACATTCATTTACTCATACCACACAGTATCCTGTTACCCCCTTTATTGGAATTGGTGCTGAAATAGAATTTGAAGGCATTAATAGTAGAAATGCTGTACAACCCGATAGAACAACAATGGGTCAAGCAAGTGTTTGGGTTAAGGGTGGAATTTCATACTGACATATGCTTTTAAAAGATTACAATAATCGCAATTCATGTACATAATTAATAACTTCTTGTACATTCTGTAGTTTTTCCACAGCTTCATCATTAATTGCGATATTACATTCCTCTTCTATCTTCATAATAATTTCTACTAACGCAAGAGAATCTGCACCAAGATTTTGTAATGTAGCATCCATAGTTACTAATGATGGATCAATGTGTAAATTTTCAACAATAATTGCGATAACTTTATCTTGTGTATCTTTTATATCGAGCGCCATATAGTCTCCATTGTCTATGTATGTATTTGTATTATTTCTTTAAGTATTTCAATATCTGATTTTTTTGTAATGGCAACAATAGTCTTATCTGGGTATTCCTTTTTGAGTTTCTTGACAAGCGATTCTGCAGGAGTAATGACAAGAATAATTTCGTACAGGTCCAGCTTTTCTATGACTTTATTAAAGTGTAATGGCTCATTAATAAGGCGCAAAAAACGATTTTTTAGTTCTGCTCCTTCGGTAATAAGTTGACCATCAAGGTTACTCATTACAGGAGTCATAACATCTTTAAAATCCACCTTTTCTAAATACATTTTAAATTGATCAATAACAGTATTCATTAAGGATGAATGCAACCCTATCTCCGTAGAAAGAAATTCTATACTATACGCCCCTCCTTTCTGCTCTTCAAGAATATCTCGTAACTGCTTAATTTTTTCTGCTGTTCCAGAAAGAATACAGTCATGAGCAGAATCATACAAGATAATGTGTAATGAATTTTCTTCATCACTGAGATCATTACATATATTTTTAATATATTCTAATGATATCTCACGAGTCTCAGCTTTCCAATATAAACGTATAATCTCAACATCCATATTGTGTAATAGCCCTTCATACAGAGCGCACATCTTAGAAATAAGATATAATCCATCAGGAAAACTAAAGCAACCCGCTGCACACATTGCTGCAATTTCACCGTTATTGTATCCACTAACTATCTGAGGATGTATTCCCTGTTCTTTTAAAAGAAAAAAGACAGCAATATTTGTTAAAAATAGAGAGCTATAGGCATTAAATAGGCGCGATAGTTCTGCATCAGATGAAGCAAAACATAATTTCACAAAATTAATAGGTACACAATTTGACGCTTCTTCAAAATATTCCTGCACTATACGATATTCATCATATAGATCTTTTCCCATTCCAACATATTGATCGCCATATCCTGGAAAAAGTAACGCAATCTTCATAATAACAACCCTTTGGCTTTATATTATCTCTCATAGTCCAAAATAGCACGCAAAGAAGAGAGGCGCGCAATACTTTCTTCTTTTCCTATGATTTCTAAAAGATCAAAAACCCCTGGTCCTGAAGCTTTGCCAATAAGAGCGAGTCGAACTGGTTGTAATAACGTCACTAATTTTATGGTCATACTAGTCGCCAATGCTTTAAATGCATGTGACAATGTTTGATGATCAAATAACGGTAATTCCTGGCATACGTGCACAATAGCGTCAATGTGCCGCCTAGAATCACTGCTAATCCATTTGAGCATATCATCTTGATCGTAATCAAGAACTCCATTGTGGACAATCATTATCTCTTGGACCATTGCTTTGAGTGTTTTAACACGCTCTTGGTAGAGCGTAATAGCTTTGCATAACACATCATGATTCCATAAAGTACATTGTGCAACAAATGCTGGTTGCACATCCGTAACAATCGTTGCAATGATCTGCTCTGGAGTCATAGAACGAATGTATACGCTATTGACCCATGCTAATTTTTCAAAATCAAATATACATCCTTTTGTACCAATATTTTCTAAAGAAAAAAATTGTATCAATTCTGATAGAGAAAAAATTTCTTGATCTCCATATGACCACCCTAAGCGAACCAGATAATTGAGTAGTGCATGGGGCAGATATCCTTCTTTGCGATACTCGATTACTGATGTAGCGCCGTCTCGTTTACTCAATTTATCGCCACTGGGCCCTAAAATAAGTGGTAAATGCCCAAATAATGGAATATCATACCCACACGCTTCATACAATAATAATTGTTTTGGCGTATTGATAATATGCTCCTCACCACGAATAATGTGAGTAATTCCCATAAAAGCATCATCAACTACCACAACAAAATTATACATGGGATAACCACCAGAGCGAACAATGATGAAGTCATCACATTGATCCAGTGAAAATGATACTGCTCCTTTAATCACATCAGTAAATGTGATGCTTTCAATGTGTCGCGGAACCGCAAAGCGAATTACATGCTGTTTATGCTCATCATCATCCTGGGCAATGCGGTTTCGACAGTATCCATCGTACATAACAAATGCATTATCATTATGCTCTCGATTATACCGCTCAACCACATCCTCTTGCGAACAAAAACAGCGATATGCTTTTCCTTCTCGCACCAAATATTCCGCTACTGCTCGATGCTCTGTAATACGTTTACTCTGTATTATAATATCTTCATCATGCTCTAATCCTACCCATGTAAATGATTGTAGAATTGAGTCGCGATATTCCTTTGTTGATCGTTCAACATCAGTATCTTCTATACGAAGTAAAAACGCGCCATCATTATGACGCGCAAAAAGCCAATTAAATAATGCTGTTCGTAATCCACCAATGTGTAAATTTCCCGTCGGTGATGGCGCAAAACGAACGCGTACTTGTTTGCTAGTACTCATATAACTCCACTAATGAACAATTGATAGTGCCAAATATTCTTTTGCTTGCTCTAACCACGGTGACGGTGCAACTTTTGCATCCCTTTGGCTATCAACTAACATCTGCCATGCTTCATGAGCAGCAGCAATATTATCATGTGCCCAATAGTAACGGCCTAAATAAAAAAGAGCTGCATCATATACTATGCTAGTACTATCGCCCGCTAGTGTCCGTACTATTTTTTCGCCACGGCTCTGTAGGTCACTATCAGAAGAATCTAGAAGCATTAATCCTAATTCAAAATCATACAGAGCACGCATTGGAGTAAACTGAATCTCTGAAATAATAGTTTTCAAGAGTGTCTGCGCTTCTTCTTTTCTATTAAGTTTATCTAAAATAGCAACCATATATCCTTTATAATAGGGCAATAAGGATGCATTCGAATTATTTTCGTATCCTTTTTCAAATTTTTTTAATAATGCTTCCCAATCCGTCTGTTCTGACGTACGTCCTTGATTATATTCAATAATTAAAGAACTAAAATATTTTTGAGCATTTTGATTGGCATATTCTTTCCAGATAGTATATCCATAAAAAACACCACTACTAATGAGTAGTATGCTCACTACTATACTTATCTGATACATATTTTTAACAATAGCATCTATCAATCGATCAAATGAACTTTTTCTGACAGCTTTGTAAGTACTCATGAATTTAACTCCATAGAATATACATTATATTTTGTTCTACTATTTTATCACACTCAAAGATATCCTTTAAAGAGGGTACAACTAAATGCAACATTTGTATACTGTGTTATAAATAGGATTGACTAACACTCGACTTTTGTTTTTGTAATGCAATAGGAAGAGAACTCTGCGCAATAATTTTTTTTAGACTTTCATTAAAAGTAGGTAAAATTTTATTTTGCACCGTAGAATGCGCCAGCATAATAGCCTGTTTAATTGCAATAGCTTTTGATGAACCATGAGCAATAATAACAGGATTTTTTACTCCCAATAATAATGCCCCTCCAGTACGAGCATAGTCTATTCGCTTTTTAATACGAGATAGAATAGGCCACGAACAGGCTAGCATAATTCTTGACCACAACGATCTACGTGCTTCTTCTTTCATCCACTCGAGAACGCTGTTAGCAGTTCCTTGAATTCCTTTTAATAATACATTTCCCGTAAAGCCATCCGTTATTACAACATCAGTTTTATCTGAAAAGATATCTCTTGATTCAATATTGCCTACAAAGTGTATCTGTTCTTTTTCTAACAATTCATAGGTAGAACGTACTAATTGAGAGCCCTTACATGACTCATGACCATTTGATAACAATGCAATACGTGGTTGTGCTATATGCTTTTTCAGTCTTACGTAGGCCATACCCATATAAGCAAATTGCACCAAATACTCTGGTTTACAGTCAGGATTAGCTCCAAGATCAAGACAAAAAAGCGACGAACCTGTGTTTGTAGGTAAGAAAGATCCAATTGCAGGTCGCAGTACACCCTCTACACGCCCCACTATAATGGTTGCAGCCGCTACTACTGCGCCAGAATTGCCAGCCGATACAAAAGCATGCGCCTCACCTTCTTGAACAGCATGCATGCCTCGCATAAGAGAGGAGTCTTTTTTACGCATAATACTTTTGATAGGATTATCACCCATATCAATTACCTCAGAACAATGCACTACCTTGATAGGCAATGTATGCCACTGAGAATTGTGCTCAGACAAGAGAGAGACAAGAACATCTTTCTTTCCAAACAGAACAAGAGGAACTCCATCTTCTGCTGCAGCTAATGCCCCTTTTACCGCTTCTCGTGGAGCATGATCGCCCCCCATAGCATCAACCGCAATCATGGTAGTTCCTCTTTTATAGTCTCATATATACAAAAAAGATTTATTCTGCTTGCTGTTTTTGAGCTTCAGCAGCTTTTTTAGCTGAATCTTTTTTATCTTTAATCATCAAGCGCGTTACTTTTCTATCTGCTTTTGTAGCAAGAACTTTGCTACCTTTATAAAAGCCACATTTTTTACACGCTGAATGGGGAATTAATGGTTCATTGCATTGAACACATCCTGTAATTGCTTTAACTTTGATTCCCTTGTTTGCAAAACGTGAATCTCTTCGTGCTCTGGAGCGTTTTCGTTTAGGTACTGGCATGATAACATCCTATAATTCTATAAAAACTATGCCTATTAGACTTTTGAATAATATTCATTATAAAGGATTTTCCATAACAACGCAAAATAATTACGTTGCAGATTGATTAGGATGATTTTTCTTCCATTCGTTCAGATATCGTTCTGTCATATCTTTTCTATCCATTGGATGTGGATGCATTAAGTCAAACCATAGAGCATGTCTCAAGCGTTTTACACGGTTACTAGGTGCAACTGCGCCAAATTGCCAATCTGACCATTCTTCACTACTCTTACGACGACTGTATGCCATCTCAAGCTCTACACGTGAATGCGCATTTTGTAAAGCAAACTCATCTGCTTTCGATTCACGGTAACGCCAATATAGAACAAGATTAGTAAATGGCAACGCTACATAAACACCTATAGTGCGCAAAAATCGAATTCTTTTTGCGGCAGGGTTTTTAATGTATAGGTCAGCTAATAAGGTTGGTACTACCGTACTAACCACGCCATTTCGATGATCTTTGTTTACAATATGTCCAATTTCATGCTTCAAAATATGATTCGATTCAGCAACTCGTCTTACGTCCCAATTTTTTGCATTACCATCAAGAAATTGAGGTGCTGTAGAGACTGATTGCAATGATTGTGCCAAACTTTCGCTATCTTTAACAAAAATCATTTTTGGAACCGCAGCAGCTGACCAACCAGGAACGTGCTGATTAGTCTTAACAAACCGTATTGAATGAGCATTAGGAATATTAAGATCTTTTAAAGTCTTTTGTGCCCAATCTTCAACAATACGAGGGACAGGGTCAGGTCTGAATCTATCTTTTACTATACTTGAATACTTTTTTACGTATATCCGAATAAACCTCTGACATAGTGGCCTGAGCACCAAAAACTACAAAAATTCCACCTAAAAACAGACTTTTTATTACACTCATACTTACCACCTACGTGTCTATATTTTTTCAATTTGAATATAATTAATAGTATCACAACTATGAAAAAGCTCAAATGGTGATCAAAAGGAGCTCTGTAGGCTCTCAATTCCAATGACTGTAATCCGCTCTGCTATAGGATATGAGAGGCGGTGAGGGTAGACAATATACAAATGATCAAACACAAAAAACATACTCATCGTGAGCATCCCATTTACATAATAACGTGCACAGAGCGTATAAAAGGTTTATTGAACTCATATTAGATATATGATATAATAATATTTTACAATCCTCAGATCAAATGAGTCTTCCACTCCTAGTATTACAGGTTTTGAAAAATGCTGAAAGACTTTGCGTCATATTACCTATCTCATAGTCCACAAAAATTAGTAATTTTTCTTGTAATAATCTGTTTTTTATTAAAAGCAATAGTGCCATTCTTATTATCATATAGTTCAATGCTCGTGCCAACGCTGTTATTGATAGGAGGGTGCTATATTGTCTACTCAGGAATAACAAATAAGGATATAAAGGCAGTCATCTTAGGGTCTTGTTTAGCGACTGCAGGGATTTTATTCTGGAAAAATGATGCTAAGCATATTGAACAGATCAGATATGCATCAGTATTATTGGCCTTAGATGTTATTTTTTATGAGATTCATGGCGTCTTAATGGACAATGGCATAACAATGTACCACAACGATAAAGAAGTCTTTGTAAAAGCACAAGACTATTTTAATGGACAGTTTAAGCGTTTAGGCTTACCAGAACTTAATTTTAAGCCTGGTCCTTTTGTGAGTCGTTACGTACCGCATCATAAATAATGGAAGATGGTCTGTGAAAAAATTGAGATATATAAAAATACTATTGTTATGTATCAACGTGGGAATGGGTCCTATGTATGTGCTTGCTGAAGTACCCCAAAGCCACGTCTCTTATCACACATTACACCATGCAATTCAAGATAATGATGTTGATGTAATAAGAGCACTCTTAAATGATTCAAATACTGACGTGAATTGTATCGATGATGACTTTAGGACCCCATTGCATTATGCAGTTACGTATTGCAATAGAGAAGCTGTTGCTCTACTGCTTGCGCATAAAGATACCGATGTCAATTGTGGTGATCTTGTATGGTGGACACCGTTACATCATGCGGTAAATGCTGAGGCTTCTGCAGATCGCATTGAGATAATACAACTATTGCTTAATCATCCTCACATAGACGTGAATATCTCTTCTTCTGGATTTCAGACTACTCCGTTAATTTTAGCGATTGAAAATGGCAATATTGAAGCCGTGAGATTATTGCTATCTCATGCTCATATTGATGTAAATAAGACAGACGAACATCATCCTCCTATTGAAAAAGCATATCAGAGCAATCAACAAGAGATTATCTCATTATTAATGAATCACCCTGCTATACAAATGATACCCTTTGATCTCTATTATAATGGGTCTCTTTTTACTGATGAATGCGTTCGAATAGTGTTGACAGTGGAGCAATGGGGCGCTGATGAAGGGGAATGTATAATTAATCTGTCCGATTGCTCCTATCAAAAAAATCAAAACACCAAAGAAGTGGATCAATATGATTTAGTAGAATGTGATTTTTCATGGACGTATCTGGGCTCTTTGGACACAAATCATCATATCATTGTTGGATATTATACGTGGTATTGTACAAGAACGTATGATGATATCAGAGTTGCTGTTATCAAAAGAATTGGTGATACTCTTATAAGAACATCAATCATAATGGGTGAGTGGTGCAAAACAGTAGAAAGTAGAGATGGGGCACTATTCTATTCATTGCCGATGACTAACGGCGATTTTATAGAAGAAGTGTGTGTCTTATATCCTGAGATAGCGCCCCTCTATGACCGCAGTTCAAAAAGAGGATTGTACTACAGTTATGGCAATAGCAACTATTTTTGCGATCCCGATGGATATTGTACCTATAGAGTTCCGTTTACGCCGGATGGCCGCATTGGCACTCAGACAATAGAATATTTTGATACCGTAAAAGATTGGAAAATATACGATAGAATCGAAAAAGATGGGTTTAAAGAATATGCATTACAGATTTTGCGTGATATTGATAAAGATATACCTGACGATTTAAAAGAAGATGGTGTTGCATATTCACCAGAGTGCTTTTTTCAGCTCATAGAAGATGATATCAGAAACAAGAATCTTGGTACAAAAAAAGTCTTGATTAATGCCTACAAAGATGAGCCCTCTGTGGGTAGATCTTACACCGAATATGGTACATTTCAGTGGGACTATATTGGACAATATAGTAATTATTACTGCATCTACGTTAACTGCAACGATATTTTTGATGATTGTCAGAATGGGGCAGGGTTATATCTTATTGCAAAAGAGAATGAGTATTTAAAAAAAATTACACGTTTGGCTTATAGCAAAGAAGGATTACCATTACTAATAAGTGGCGAGTATGAAACGCCCCCGAAGGAAGCATTTTCACTTGTAGGTAACGTTCTAACATATCAGATGAAGCTGTATAATAAACATTGTGTAGAATATTTAGTTAAACCTGTCGTATCATGCATCGAAGAAAAAAATTATACGATTAATGACCCTGATGATTATTGTGGAACTATAAAAATGGCTATTGTATTAGCGGAAGATGGTTCAATTATACAACAAGCTGTGGTTGGATTTTTGCCGCATCCATGTCATTGTGATGATCTATGCATGATGATTGAGTCTGGTGATCCACTGTCAATTAACCAAGCTATTCGTTATTATGCATGCACAGATATGTCGCATTGCTGGGATAGATATACTTATATCAAAGGCGATAATGTGTATACATTAATTGAAAATGCACTACGTATCGCACAACAGAAGAATAATGATGTATAAAAAATATATTGTATTTCCCTATAATCAACTACTCTACAAAAAAATTTTTAAAGCGATTATTTTTCATAGTATATACATTATTCTTGCAATAATAGCTCTTATCAAAAATCTCTCTGATGTCGATGTTGTTGTATTTTTATGCATGCTTCCGCTTGGATTTATATGGTTAAAATATACAACGTATGGCACAGTAGAAACCTTGTCATCGTACGATTATAAAGGATGGCGACCTCATTGTAAGCTCAATGAATTCTCTCCTATCACAACTTATGGATCAGTATGTGAACATGCAGGCCTTATAAAAAGTGTAGTCATAGGTGTATGTATTATAATCAGCCCAGTTGTGGTAAAAATAACTTTCCACATAATTACAGTGCCCCTTTCCCTTTTTCTTATCCTGTGCTCATTCTGCATGATTATCCGGTATATATGGATTTGCATAGTGCTAAAAAAAAGTTCCGTCTCAATTAAAACAACAGGAATAGAATTACCTGTTGTTTTAATCAAAAAAAATATACTTCGCATTACATGGGACTCCATAACATCGTTGGAGTTAATTGGCTCTCAAGATAGGTTGGAAAAACAGTATGATGCAAAACATCTAACATTTTTAGATTGTATTGATTTTATTCAAGGTATTATTATTACCTACAAAACAGAAAAGATAGGACCTTGGCTAAAAACAAAATCGGTCACTAAACGAATCGTCATTACAGAAACCGTATGTAATTCATATCATATATGGCTTCTCTATCTTTCCAGTAATTATTATGTCCGGCAGCAACACATACCATACTTATTACTAACTGTGAAAAAAGTACATCTGCGTTTATCATACAAAAAATCCGCGGTTTATCTTTTTTGGCACGATGAAGTTCCTGATTATTATACAGATATGGCAACGCTTTTATACAATCAAAGTCGTATTATGTTTACGTCATGTAGAAATGACACAAGAACCAAATAATGTATGACTTCACAATTGTAGTAGAGCATGATGACTCTGTAGCAATGTCTTAATATAGCCGAATCAGGAAATTAAATAAGTTGAAAAAAATCTGAAATCATCGTAATACTTTTTTTGTAACTTAACCCAAAAATTGTTGTTCTCTTTTTTAATTAGAGGGCAGCGATTTTAATCAATTTTTAATTTTCTGAGCCGGCTATATATGTATAGAAAACCAAAAGTTGATCATATGGTGCGCACCGGAATACTAAAATCTTCAATTTCATAGAATACTTACAAGCAGAAACCGGCTAATTCATAATGATTGTTTAATTATACAAAGCAACTGTTGCGCTGCGTTGTGTGATACGGTAGTACTGTCGTTATTACATAATGCGACCGCCGATCCTTGTACAATGGGAACATCTGCCGCAGTGTAACCGCAATCAGTAAGCATAGCATGTATCTCTTCTAGTGCTATGTCATGCAACAATGGGTCAGTAACCATATCAATTTTATTTAAGAATATACCAATGATCGGAATATGTAATTGTTGCGCAATACGCAGGTGCTGTTTAGTCTGCTCCATAATGCCATCAGGAACTGACACTACAAGCACTATATAATCCATAGTCTGTATGGCATTTTCAGCAATGTTTGATACTGTTGGATGACCCGGGCAATCCAAAAATATGATGTTTTTCGTATCTATTTCTAAGGGAATACGTATGACTCTCTCTGTAAAATTGTTGCATGTGTCTATATGATGATCCTGTGCAGCGATATATATCTGCTCCGCATGTGTTAACGCTGCAGCAAGAGACGTTTTACCATGATTGTAATATCCGAGAATACCAATTGTAATGGACGAGTGCGGTGGTATAAAGGTGAACGTTTTTTTTACAAAGGGCTGCTGTTTTGTACTATATGAAGCAACATATTCTGCAATTGCAGTATGCGCAGGCAGTTGTTTGCGAGCATATAATTTTTTCTGCTTTCTTTCGGCAATAATAGTCTTTATAACACATGGTAGATCTTGTAATCTATATACTGTATATGTTCGAGGATGTAATGGATGTAAGCATGCATTATTATATAATAATGGCTCATCTTGCGAGTTAGTAAACGGTATATTTTTTTCTTGTACAAAATCAATAGTATTGTATATGATCGATATTCCCAGAGCGTGTATTGATGATGAAAGCGTTCGGTGTGATGGCATGATAATAATGTCAAAAAAAGGTAGCATTTTTTCAAAAAGTGGTGTTGTGTGATGGGCCTCTATAATAGTGTAATATTTTCGTGATATTGAGCGATAACGATAGTTGCTGTCATATTCTTCGTAACAGAGCATTGACTCCTTGTATGATCGTGCCTGATCACATGTTATGTATTCCCGATCAGAATTAATACACCAACAATTGTCTGAATCAACAGTTTTACACAATTCGCGACATATGTAGTGCCTATGGTCTGAGGTAGGTGAGCATAGAGTAATATGTAATAGAGCATCCGTGTATGCCGCTATATTATCAAGTATGGTATCATAGTTACAACTATAATCTTCCGTATATATCATGACATGTAAAGAAGCATGAATATTTATATGCATTACCTTTATCTTTTTCAAGAAATGTAGCATCGTGGCATTACATTTGTGAATAAACTTAAGAATCTTTTTGTCTTTAAGTCAGCAACACTAGGTGATTTAATTATTAACCAAATCACCCAGTGTTGCTGACTTATCATGTCTACTTCTACGACTCACAACATCATCATATTTTTTCAAATACCACATACTACTATCCTCTGCGAAAATTCCCTTACAAGCAATAAACAATCTCCACAGATGTAACCCATATCCAAGAACATTCCCAATGTTACAATAGGTAATTTTTAAACATTTTCCTGCAATGGAAAGCGCTATATAATGAATAAGACTCAGTATCGCAAATGACCATTTATGTTGAGGCGGTGTATAATTATCCTTACCAAACCATTTTCTCCACTCAAACGCACTCGAGTGGCAATAGTCAAAACACGGAAAAACTCTCTTTCCCACCACAAAGCCTGCCATGTAGGTTATCAAACCCCCCGTGCACCACAATAACTTTCCTGAGGCATAACTATATATCAACTGCGGTATCACATGACTAGTAAGAAAAAGAGGAAAAGCAAATAACATTGTATCTTTTGCTTTTTGTATATATGTACGTTGTGGATAATGAATATTGATTTGAAGCGTATTAAGAACTGCATTATCAGTGATTACCTGTTGTATTGCAAGCAATTTCTTCTGATCTTCTTCTGTAACGCAATAACGCTGATTTGGGGCTTTCGCTCCCTGCTGAGAACAAGTAGCGATATCTTCTAAAAGCTTTTGCGTGTCTTCATCAATGCGTAATAAATCATCAAAAGTAAATTGATAATCTTTTGTTATATAGCTGTCCACATAGTCAAATTTCCCCGTACTCGGTTTTTCTATTATATAACGTAAAGTAAAACTCTCTTTTGACATATAACGAGACAATATCGACAATACAGAAACAGCATTATGCTTAAAAATCTTATCTAATGGTGCTTGTGGTAAAACATTTTTAGCTGGAACATTAACAATGGGTACGTTATTACAAGATTGATAATCTTGCAGAAGAGGCACCGCCTTTCTATAAGCTGGCATACAACATTCGAGAAAAGATGCAAAAGTATCCTTAGGCAGAATAAAGAATTCTACCCAAAAACTTTTCAACGCTCGAGCTCTAATAATAACCATTCTTTTAACGTTATCATCTAATTCAACAAAATTTTTAAGAGCTTTTTCAATCGCTCTAGTCTGAACTGACTGTATAAAATCACATGCTTGTGGATCATAATGCGTATAGTAGTCTTTAAAAATAGACTTTTTTTCAGCAATACTTTCCTGTCTGTTATATTTTTGAGCCCATACCTCAAAATAGTCTGATTGCAATTCCATAGTATATATTGGGAAATAGAAAAATAGTGCTAATAACAAAAGAAATATCATATAAAGCTCACCTGGTTGATTGATAAAATAAATACAATTACTAAGCACATAAGAACTATTTTTTTAGAAAATTAAATGAAACATGTACTTTAGAAAAAATTACTCAAAAGTTCTTTAAATTTGGTATGTTATGTGCTTGTAGTATAGCGCTTTCCTCAAATTAAATAAATAGAGCATCTTTTTTATTATTAACCAAATCACCCAGCGTTGCTGACTTATCATATCTATTTCTACGACTCACAACATCATCATATTTTTGCAAATACCATATATTATAATACTTTTCATAGCGATAATTTTCTGAGAAAGTTCCCTTACAAGCAATAAACAATCTCCACAGATGTAACCCATATCCAAGAACATTCCCGATGTTAAAATAAGTAATTTGTAAACATTTATCTGCAATTGAAAGCGCTATATAATGAATAAGACCTAGTATCGCAAATGACCATTGATGTTTAATGGGAGTATAATTATCCTTACCAAACCACTTTCTCCACTCAAACGCACTCGAGTGAAAATAATCAAAACATGGAAAAACTCTATCACCCACCACAAAGCCTGCTCCATAGGTTGCCAAACCACCCATGCACCATAATAACTTTCCTGAGGTATAATTATATATCAATTGCGGCATAACATGGCTAGCAAGAAAAAGAGGAAAAGCAAATAACATTACATCTTTTATTTTATGCATGTGTGTACGTTGTGGAGAGTCAATGTTGATCTGAAGCATTTTAAAAAGTTTGTTATTATTGATTACCTCTTTTATTGCACATAACTTCTCTCGATCTTTTTCTGTAACGCAATAACGCTGATTTGGGACAAACAGTCCCTGAGAATGACATGTAGCTATGGTTTCTAAAATCTGTTGCGTTTCTGCATCAATTTTTAAAAAATCATTGAGATGTAATTCATAGACCTTCTTTAGGCCTTCTTCATCATGGGGAATATAATGAATTTCTACAGAGCTTTTACACATACTCGGCTCTTCTAGCATATCTTCTACATAAAACAGCTTTCTTGACATGTAACGAGACAATATCGACACTACCGCAACAGCATTATGCTTAAAAATCTCTTGTTTAGCACGAGCATTAGAAACTTGTACTTGTAATGCTTCTACATCTAAGTTCTGCGGTGCTTGTAGTAAAATATTATTTCTCATAATGGGGTACCCTATTGGGCCATAATTACAAGTTTGAGAACCTTGTAAGGTAACGGGTATTACCATTTCATATGCTGGAATACAATATTCGAGAAAATATGCAAAAGTATCCGCAGGAACAGTAAGTAATTCTATCCCAAAACTTTTCAAAGCTCGAGCTCTAATAATAACCATTCTTTTAACGTTATCATCTAATTCAACAAAATTTTTAAGAGCTTTTTCAAGCGCTATAGTCTGAACTAACTGTATAAAATCACATGCTTGTGGATCATAATGCGTACAGTAGTCTTTAAAAATAGACTTTTTTTCAGCAATACTTTCCTGTCTGTTATATTTTTGAGCCCATACCTCAAAAGAGTCTGATTGCAATTCCATAGTATATATTGGGAAATAGAAAAATAGTGCTAATAACAAAAAAAATATCATATAAAGCTCGCCTGGTTGATTGATAAAATAAATACAATTACTAAGCATATAAGAACTATTTTTTTAAAAAATTAAATGAAACATGTACTTTAGAAAAAATTACTCAAAAGTTCTTTAAATTTGGTATGTTATGTGCTTGTATAATACCATATATAGCGCATAAGAAAAATACTTTTGAAGATAAAGAGTTACACTATACACAAAAGTACAATTATTATTACAATACGGAGCTATTATCTACAAACATATGATTACTCAGGCACGCGATGAGAAGATGAAAAATATTTTAAAACAAGAATATGAGAGACAAAAAACTATGGAGCACCGATAGCCATGATAAGCATCCTTTAATTGCACCATTTATTTTTGGCACGATGTAAGCCTAATGCCCCCACAAAACAGACTCCTGTCATTGTTGCAATAGCCCCTGCAATGGAAACGTCACACCACCATGCAAGTATGTATCCAACAATAGCTGATAATGCGGCAACACACGCACTGAGCGTAAGCATATGACCAACTCGTTTTGTAAGGAGATATGCAGTTGCAGCTGGAGTAATCATTAATGCCACAACCATGATAGATCCTACAATATCAAATGTTGCTACTGCAGTAACACTTATGATAATCATGAGGCAATAATAAAAGAAAAGTGGTGAAATTCCAATAACCATAGCATATTTTTTATCAAAAGTAGTGATAAGCAGTTCTTTAAAAAAGAATCTAATAAACAGAAGGTTTATCACAAGCACGCAACCAATAACCCACAATGCATAAGGTCCGCAGTCTATGCCTGCAATTATACAACGAGTAAAAGGAGCAAAAGCAATCTCACCTAATAAGACCATATCAACATCTAAATGCACAGAACGTGCATACAGTGAGATAAGAATAACACCTATTGAGAAAAAGAGAGGAAACACAAGGCCAATTGCAGCGTCTTGTTTTAATTTCTTACTATGAATAATAAGTTCCGTGCACAATACCGTTAAGACTCCTGCACATGCAGCTCCAAGTAATAAAAGTGGAGAATTGAGACTCTGAACCCATAAAAACATCAACGCTATACCCAATAAAATCGCATGGCTTAGAGCATCACTCATAAGAGCAACACCACGAAGCACTAAAAAAACACCTGGCAATGAGCATGTGACTGCTGTTAGTAGAGCAATGACCATAATCTCCATATGTAATAACATGTTAAAACGTCCTTCTTTTCCCACACAACAGAGATATAAGGACTATTCCACTTGCCACCACTACAATAGTTGGTCCCGTCGGTAAATGGTCAACATGTGCGCTGATGATCACACCCGTGACAGCAGAAAGGGACCCAAAAAACCCTGCTAAACAGATCATTGTTGGCATACGGGTTACCCATTGGCGTGCAGCAGCAGCAGGAGCAATGAGCATAGTACTCATTAAGACAATACCA
>Ga0307411_10000153_pt1 | contig 21856 bp, 15 predicted proteins | sample DK1Ometagenome_2_FD_203712 | JGI IMG/M metagenome (GOLD analysis project Ga0307411, IMG submission 203712) | Maize rhizosphere microbial communities from greenhouse at UC Davis, California, United States - DK15-O-1 | ecosystem: Host-associated > Plants > Roots > Rhizosphere > Soil | place: USA...
GCCGGTGACGCCGGCGATGTCGATCGGTGTCGTCGTCGGCGCCCTGTGCGGCGCCGTCAACGGCCTGTGCATCACGCGGCTGAAGCTGCCGCCCTTCATCGCGACGCTCGGCATGATGCTGGTGGCGCGCGGCATCGCGCTGCAGCTCACCGACGCGCGGGCGATCTCCGGCCTCGGCGACGCCTTCGGCCTGCTCGGCAACGGCGCGCTGTGGCGCATCGAGGAGATCGACGAACAGGGCTTCCCTAACGTCGTCTTCCCCGGCATTCCCTACCCCGTGCTGCTGATGGTGTTGCTGGCCATCGCGGCCGGCATTCTGCTGCGCCGCACGACGCTGGGACGGCATCTGCACGCCGTCGGTTCCAACGGCGAGGCCGCACGCCTGTCGGGCGTGAACGTGGCAGGCGTGACGATGTTCGCCTACGTTGCCTCGGGCGCGCTGGCCGGCCTCACCGGCTGCGTGCTGATGTCGCGCCTGGTCACCGCCCAGCCCAACGAAGGCGTGATGTACGAACTCGACGCCATCGCCGCCGCCGTCATCGGCGGCACGTCGCTGAACGGCGGGGTCGGGACGATCTCCGGCACCCTCATCGGCGCCTTCGTCATCGGCATCCTGCGCAACGGCCTGAACATGAATGGCGTGTCGGCGTTCTCGCAGCAAATCATCATCGGCCTGGTCATCCTCTTCACCGTGTGGATCGACCAGCTTCGCAACCGGCGCTGAGACCGGAACTACTGGAGACATCGCTTGCCCCGACTTTTCACGCGCCACGCGCTGCTGAGCGCCTGCCTGGCCCTGCTCGGCACGGCCGTCCACGCCGGCGAGATCGCCGTCATCGTCAAGACCACCAACTCCACCTTCTGGCAGAACGTCAACAAGGGCGCGGAGGCCGGCATGAAGGAGATTCAGGGCCACACGATGACGTTCTCGGGGCCGGCCAGCGAATCGGCCATCGCCGACCAGGTCAACCTGGTCGAGAACGCCGTCAACCGCCGCGTGGCCGGCATCGTGCTGGCGCCGTCCGATCCGGATGCGCTGGTGCCGGCGATCAAGAAGGCTTGGGAAGCCCGCATTCCGGTGGTGTTGATCGACTCGAGCGTTTCGGAGTCCGGCAAGGCCTACTACCAGTCCTTCCTGACCACCGACAACCGCGCCGCCGGTGAGCTCTGCGCCAAGGCGCTGATCGCCAAGATCGGCACCACCGGCAAGGTGGCCATCATGTCGTACGTGGCCGGCGCCGGCTCCGAGGTCGGCCGTGTCGGCGCCTTCAAGAGCTACCTGCAGGCCCACTCCAAGCTGGAGATCGTCGGCCCGTTCTATTCGCAGTCGCAGATGGCCACCGCGATGAACCAGACCACCGACGTGCTGGCCGCGCACCGCGATCTCAAGGCCATCTTCGGCGCCAATGAGCCGACGGCCGTCGGCATGGGCCGCGCCATCGTGCAGAGCGGGCGCGCGGGCAAGCTGGTCGCCATCGGCTTCGACGGCAACCAGGACCTGCAGAAGTTCGTCCAGGATGGCGTACTCGCCGGCATCGCCGTGCAGGGGTCTTTCCAGATGGGCCAGCTGGGCGTGAAGACCATCCACGACGTGCTGCAGAAGAAGCCCGTGCCCAAGTTCCGCGACACCGGCGTGGTGTGGGTGCACAAGGGCAACCTGCAGGCGCCCGAGGCCAAGGCGGTGCTGTATTGAGCTCTGAACGCACGAGGAGGCTGCGCATGGACCGCCCCCGCACCCGACGTCTTGCCGGCACCGAGCTGCGCCTGGGCACGCTGGGCCTGGGCGCGGCCGCGCTCGCGGGGCTGTACGACGCGGTCGACGGCGCCACGGCGACCGCGACGCTGCAAGCCGCCTGGGACCACGGCCTGCGCTACATCGACACGGCCCCGTTCTACGGCTACACGCGCAGTGAACGGCGCGTGGGCGAGTTCCTCGCCGGCCGGCCGCGCGACAGCTTCGTGCTGTCCACCAAGGTCGGCCGGCTGATGCAGCCCGACCCGGACGTGGCACCGGGCAGCGATGGCTGGGCCGATCCGCTGCCGTTCCGCCCGGTGTTCGACTACAGCTACGGCGGCGTGCTGCGGTCTTTCGAGGACAGCCTGGAGCGCCTGGGGCTGGACCGCATCGACATCCTGCTGGTGCACGACATCGGCCGGCTGACGCATGGCGAGCGCCATGAGCTGCATTGGCAGGCCTTGACGGCGGGTGGCGGCTTCCGCGCGCTGGAGGAACTGCGCGCCCAGGGCCTCGTGCGCGCCATCGGCCTCGGCGTGAACGAATGGGAGGTCGCGCAGGACGCACTGGCCGCTGCGCCGATCGATTGCGTGCTGCTGGCCGGCCGCTACACGCTGCTGGAGCAGGGCAGCCTCGGCTTCCTGGACCGCTGCACCGCCGCCGGTGCGGGCGTCCTGATCGGCGGCGCGTTCAACTCGGGCCTGCTCGCCGGCCAGGCGAAATACAACTATGGCGACGTCCCGCCTGACGTGATGCAACGCGCCCAGGCGCTCGATGCCGTTTGCGCGCGATTCGATGTGCCGCTGCAAGCGGCCGCGCTGCAGTTCCCGCTCGGCCATCCCGCGGTGACCAGCGTGCTGTCCGGCATGCGCTCACCCGAGCAGGTGGCCGCGAACGCCGCCTGGATGCGGCACCGGATACCGAACGACCTCTGGCTCGCGCTGCGCGACCGCGGCCTGATCGATCCGGCCACGCCGCTGCCGACCAGCTCCAAGGAAGGCTGAATGCAAGTTGACGCCCACCAGCATTTCTGGCGCCTCGCTGACCGCGAGGGCCAATGGCCGCCGCCTTCGCTGCAAGCCATCCATCGCGACTTCGGCCCGCAGGATCTGGCGCCATTGCTGGAAGCCGCGGGCATCGACGCCACCGTGCTCGTGCAATCCATGCCGAGCCTCGCCGACACGCACTGGATGCTGTCTGTCGCCGCCGCGACGCCCTGGGTCCGTGGCGTCGTCGGCTGGGCCGACTTCAAGGCGGCCGACGCTGACGCCCAGATCGATGCGCTGGCGCGAGACCCGCTACTCAAGGGCCTGCGGCCGATGCTGCAGGACCTGCCGGACGACGACTGGATTGCCGACCCCGCCTGCGACCCGGCTGCTGCGGCCATGCAGCGCCATGGCCTGGTCTTTGACGCACTGGTGCTGCCACGCCAACTGCGTGGACTGCGTCGCTTTGCCGAGCGACACCCCGGCCTGCGCATCGTCATCGACCATGCCGCCAAGCCGTTCATCGCGCGGGGCGAGATGGAGCCCTGGCGCACCGACATCGCCGCGCTGGCCACTCTGCCGCACGTGCACTGCAAGCTTTCGGGCCTGCTGACGGAGGCCGGCGACCGCCGCGACGCCGCCGCGCTGCACCCCTATGCCCAGGCGCTGTGGGAACTGTTCGGCCCGCAGCGCCTGCTGTGGGGCAGCGACTGGCCCGTGCTGCGCCTCGCCGCCGACTACGCCGATTGGTGGCAGCTCTGCCACACCCTCGCCCACGATTTCAAACCCGCACCCCAGCCTGACGACCTACACGCGCTGTTCGGGGGGAATGCCGCTCGCCTCTACCACTTAGCCCCATGCTGACCGTCATCTGCGAATCCCCCGGCAACCTCGTCGCCTGCGACCGCCCCCGGCCCGTGCGCAACCCCGGTGACGTGCTGCTGCGCGTCCGGCGGGTGGGCGTGTGCGGCACCGACCTGCACATCTTCACCGGCCACCAGCCCTACCTCGAGTACCCGCGCGTGATGGGGCACGAGATCTCGGGTGTCGTGGAGGAAGCCGACGCCGACAGCGGCCTGGCGACGGGCGACCCGGTCTACGTGATGCCCTATCTGTCCTGCGGTGACTGCATTGCCTGCCGGCAGGGCAAGACCAACTGCTGCGTGCGCATCCAGGTGCTGGGCGTCCACCGGGACGGCGCCTTCACCGAGTTGGTCAGCGTGCCACGCCGCTTCATCGGCAAGGCGGACGGCATCACGCTGGACCAAGCCGCGATGCTGGAGTTCCTCGCCATCGGCGCGCATGCCGTGCGCCGCGGCGGTGTGGCCGCCGGCCAGCGCGTGCTGGTGGTCGGCGCCGGCCCGATCGGGCTGGGCGCGATGATCTTCGCCAAGCTGCGCGGTGCCATCGTCACCGCCATCGACGGCCGGCGCGACCGGCTCGATTTCGCGCTGAAGCAGGTCGGCGTCAGCGCGGCCGTCGAGGTGGGCGAAGGCGACGAAGCCGAGCTCTCGCGGCTCACCGGCGACGAGTTCTTCGACGTGGTGTTCGACGCCACGGGCAACCCGAAGGCAATGGAACGGGGCTTCCGCTTCATCGCACATGGCGGGCGCTATGTGCTGGTGTCCATCGTGCAGGGCGACATCCGCTTCTCGGACCCCGAGTTCCACAAACGCGAGGCCACGCTGCTCAGCAGCCGCAACGCCACCCTCGAAGACTTCGAGGAGGTCATGCGGGCGATCCGCGAGGGCCTGGTGCCGGATGCGGCGCTGGCCACGCATCGGCTCACGCTCGCCGAAGTGCCGGCCGGCTTCCAGCGCCTGCTGGACCCCACCGAAGGCGTCATCAAGGCCATCATCGAGTGCTGAACCCTGGCCACCCCATCCTGCAGTTCGGCACCAGCCGCTTCCTGCAGGCGCATGTCGACCTCTTCGTCAGCGAAGCCGCCGAGCGCGGTGACGCGCTGGGCGGCATCACGGTCGTGCAGAGCACTGGCAACCCGACCAGCACGAAGCGCACGCAGGCGCTGGCTCGGCCGGAGGGATTCCAGATCATCGTGCGCGGGCTTGCCGAAGGGCAGCCGGTGGCGCTGAGCAAGACCTGCCACTCGGTGCGCGAGGCTTTGCATGCCGCCACCGACTGGTCGGCCGTGCGCGAGCGCGCCCGCGGACCGGTGCAGGTGATCGTCTCCAACACCGGCGACAGCGGCTGGGCGCTGGCACCGGCCGACGGCGCGGCGCTGCTGGCCGACAAGGCCGCGGCGCCGGCCTCGTTCCCGGCCAAGCTGCTCGTGCTGCTGCACGACCGCTGGCAGGCCCGGCCCGGTGCCGAGCTGACGCTGCTGCCCTGCGAGCTGGTGTCCCGCAACGGCGAGCGGCTGCGCGAGATCGTCGTGGCGCTGGCACGGGACTGGCAATGTGCGCCGGCCTTCGTCGACTGGCTGCAGACCCAGCCGGTGTGGGCCAACTCGCTGGTGGACCGCATCGTCTCGGAGCCGCTGGAGCCGGTGGGCGCCGTGGCCGAGCCGTATGCGTTGTGGGCCATCGAGGCGCAGCCCCGGCTGCGGCTGCCATGCCGGCATCCCGCCATCGTGCTGACCGACAACCTCACGCATCACGAGCGGCTCAAGCTCTTCCTGCTGAACCTCGGCCACACGCTGCTGGCGGACCTGTGGATGCGCAACCGGCTGCTGGCCGACATGACGGTGCTGCAGGCCATGCAGGCCCCTGCCCTGCGCGAGCCGCTGGAGCAGGCTTGGCAGCATGAGGTGCTGCCGGTGTTCGACGCGCTGGGACAGGGCGATGCGGCGCGCCGCTACCTCGTCGAGCTGCGCGACCGGCTGCTGAACCCCTTCCTCGCGCACCGCCTGGCCGACATTTCACAAAACCACGCGCAGAAGATCGCGCGGCGCCTGCGGCCCGTGGTGGAGCTGGCGCAGGTCTATGCGCCTGGCTTGCCGCAGTCGCAGCTGACGGCCGCGCTGGCCGCGCACTGAACAAGGAACACGCAATGCAACGCATGGGCATGGTGATCGGCATCGCGCCGGAGCACATCGCCGAGTACAAGCGCCTGCACGCGGCCGTCTGGCCCGCGGTGCTGGCGCGGCTGGCCGCCTCACACATCCGCAACTACAGCATCTTCCTGCGCGAGCCGGAGAACCTGCTGTTCGGCTATTGGGAGTACCACGGCAGCGACTTCGACGCCGACATGGCCGCAATCGCGGCGGACGCCGAAACGCGCCGCTGGTGGACCTTCTGCAGCCCCTGCCAGCGGCCGCTGGACAGCCGTGCCGCCGGTGAACACTGGGCGTCGATGGAGTGCGTGTTCCATGTCGACTGAAGCGACACCCTCACTGATCGTGCTGCACGCCAGTGACAACGTCGCCGTGGCGCGCGTGGCGCTGGCGCAGGACGCCGAGATCGGCCGCCCGGGCGGCGCCATGCTGCGCGTGCGCGACGCGATCGGTGCTGGCCACAAGATCGCCCTGCGCGAGATCGCTTCCGGCGAGGTGGTGCTGAAGTACGGCCAACCCATCGGGGTGGCCACCACCGCCATCGCGGCCGGCGAGCATGTCCACGTGCACAACGTCGGCATGGGCGGCGAGGCACCGCCGCGGGCGCCGCACGGCAGGTCCACCGCGCCGCTCGTCGCCTGCGAGGCGGCCAGCTTCCAGGGCTATGTGCGGGCCGATGGCCGTGTCGGCACGCGCAACTACATCGGCGTGCTGTCCACGGTCAACTGCTCCGCCACCGCCTGCAAGGCGATCGCGCAGGCGTTCAGCGGCGAGGCCCTCGCCGCATGGCCTGGCGTGGACGGCGTCGTCGCGATCACCCATGGCAGCGGCTGCGGCATGAGCGCCGAGGGCGAAGGCCTGGAGCTGCTGCAGCGCACGCTGCGCGGCTACGCGGCCCATCCCAATTTCGCCGCCGTCGTGCTGATCGGCCTGGGCTGCGAGGTCAACCAGATCGAGCCGCTCGTGCAGGGGCTGGCGCCCGAAGTCCGGCAGCGCATCCGCACGCTGACCATCCAGGATGCCGGCGGCACGCGCGAGGCCATCGAGCGCGGCCGGCAACTCGTCGGCGAGCTCGTGGCGCAGGCGTCCCAGGCCTGCCGCAGCACGGTGTCGGTCGCCCGTCTGGTGGTCGGCCTGCAATGCGGCGGCTCGGACGGCTACTCCGGCATCAGCGCCAACCCGGCCCTCGGCGCGGCCGTGGACCTGCTGGTGCGCCACGGCGGCACGGCCATCCTGTCCGAAACGCCCGAGATCTACGGGGCCGAGCACCTGCTGACCGCCCGCGCGGCCAATCCCGACGTCGCGGCACGGCTGCTCGCGCGGCTGCGCTGGTGGGAAGCCTATGCCGCCCGCAACGGCGCGCAGTTGGACAACAACCCGTCACCCGGCAACAAGGCTGGCGGCATCACGACCATCCTGGAGAAGTCACTCGGCGCCGTCGCCAAGGGTGGCAGCAGCACGCTGACCGATGTGCTGGAGTACGCCCAGCCGGTGCGTGGCCAGGGCGGCCTGGTCTTCATGGACACGCCGGGCTACGACCCGGTCTCGGCCACCGGGCAGGTGGCCGGCGGCGCCAACCTGATCTGCTTCACCACCGGGCGCGGCTCGACCTACGGCTGCAAGCCGACGCCGTCGCTGAAGCTGGCCACCAACACGCCGATGTTCGAACGGCTGCGACTGGACATGGACTTCAACGCCGGCGGCATCGTGGACGGCACGCAGTCGGTCGAGGATGCCGGCGCCGCCCTGTTCCGGCTGATGCTGGAGACCGCCTCCGGGCGCGCGACGCTCAGCGAGCAGCATGGCCTGGGCGACAACGAGTTCGTGCCCTGGCAGCTGGGCGCGGTGATGTGAGCGCCGCGCCGGCCTGGCCCTTCAGCCGCTGATCGCGCCGAGCCCCTGCGCCTCCGCCGGCTCGCCGATCCAGCGGCCGTGCGATGCCAGCAGGTGGCTGCACATCGCGGCCGCCGCCGCCTGGGGATTGCGCGCCTTCAGCGCCTGCACGATCGCATGGTGCTCGGCCAGCGCCGTCTGCCAGGTGTAGGTGGATTCCGCGCGCTCGCTCATGTGCGATGAAAGCGGGCTGTGCCGGCCGTCGAACAGCGTGCCCACCATGTTGGCAAGCACCGGATTGCCGGCCATCTCGGCAATGCTCAGGTGAAAACGGCGGTCCGCCTCGACCGGTTTGCGGCCGTTGACGAAGTCCTCCTGCATGGCGCCCAGGGCGTCCTCCACGCGCTGCAGGCCCGCCTTCGTCACCCGCGCTGCGGCCAGCGTGATGACGGCGCCTTCCAGCACCACCCGGGCCTGCATCAGTTCGGACGGGCTTTCGCCCAATGTGGCGCTGTCCCCATCGCTCACGTCCGGCGGTGGACACACGTAGACGCCCGAGCCCCCACGAATCTCGACGCTGCCGTCGATCTCCAAAGCGATGAGCGCTTCGCGCAACGAGGGCCGCGACACACCGAGCTGCAGCGCCAGCTCACGCTCCGCCGGCAGTCGGGAACCCGGGGCGAGGTGGTCAGTCTCGATGATGGCGCGGATGCGGTCGGCGACCAGCTGGTATTGGCGGCGTGCCTCGCCGCTGCGTTGTGTGGGGGCCATGTCTCCCTGACGGTGCGCAAATTTGGACAGACCAAATGCTAGCGCTCCCAGCGCTTGGGAAGCTGCTGCATTCGTGAAAACCCCCAGCAAATCGCTCAGGCGGCTGCGTAGATGACCATGGGGGCAAACGGTTTAGGCCCTCCCGCCCGGCTTGCCTAGGCCGGTTTGACCGCACCAACGCCAGCCATCGACATCGCGCAAGACCCGCTCCTCGTTCAAAGCAAGGGTGATTGGGGTATCTACTGGTAAGACCAAATATCATGTGTGGCAAATTGGCATGACCAGTGAGCTGACCACCCGATGTCCCGCAGAGGACGTGATAGGAGACCTCCGTGAACAACCACCGCACAAGCGTCATTGCGCGCCAGCGCCTGCAGGCGCGCTCCTCGCATTGACCCTTTCCCAACCGGCGGCACGTGCCACGGTGTGGCCGCGCCCACTTAGACCCCCACGACATGTTGAAGAAAAATAGTGCCCGCCTGCGCCGTACCGGGCTGGCCGCCCTGTGCGTGCTGGCATGCGCCGCAGCCCTCGCCACCGAAGCGCCGCGCCTGGTTCAGCGCGACGGCCGCCACGCGCTGATCGTCGACGGCAAGCCGTTCACCATCCTCGGCGCCCAGGTCCACAACTCCAGCAGCTACCCCCAGGCGCTGAAGAAGGTCTGGCCCGCCGTGGCCGACATCCAGGCCAACACCGTCGAGGTGCCCATCGCCTGGGAGCAGGTCGAGCCGGTCGAGGGCCGCTTCGACTTCTCCTTCGTCGACACCCTCATCAAGCAGGCGCGCGAGAACAAGGTTCGCGTCGTGCTGCTGTGGTTCGGCACCTGGAAGAACACCAGCCCGCAGTACACGCCGGCCTGGGTCAAGTTCGACAACCAGCGCTTCCCGCGCATGGTCGACGCGACCGGCAAGGACAGCTACTGCCTCTCGCCGCATGGCGAGGAGACGCTGAAGGCCGACCGACGCGCCTTCACGGCGCTGATGGCGCATCTGAAGAAGATCGACGAGAAGGACCGCACCGTGCTGATGGTGCAGGTCGAGAACGAGGTCGGCACCTTCGGCCTGGTGCGCGATTTCGGCAAGCGGGCGCAGGCGCTCTTCGAGCAGGACGTGCCGCCGGCGGTGCTGGCGCGCAAGAAGGCGCCGGTGCCGGGCGCGGCCAAGGGCGACTGGCGCGCGGTCTATGGCGACTATGCCGACGAGTACTTCCACGCCTGGGCGAAGGCCAGCTACATCGAGGAGATCGCCAAGTCCGGCCGCGCCGTCTACGACCTGCCGATGTACGTCAACAACGCGCTGCGCGACCCGCTGCAGCAGCCGCCCAAGCCCTGGAACAAGGACTTCGCCAGCGGCGGTCCGACCTACGACGTCATCGACATCTACAAGGCCGCAGCGCCGCACATCGACATCGTCGGCCCGGACATCTATCACATTGAGTCGGCCAAGGTCAGCGCCCATCTGGAGAAGTTCCAGCGCCCCGACAACGCGCTGTTCGTGCCCGAGCTCGGCAATGCCGAACCCTATGCGCGCTACATCTATCAGATCCTCGGCCGCGGCGGCCTCGGTGTCGCGCCGTTCGGTGTCGACTACTTCGACTACGCGAACTACCCGCTCGGCGCCAAGACCAACGACAAGGCCACGCTGGAGCCCTTCGCGAAGATCTTCGCCACCTTCCGCCCGATGCAGCGCCAGTGGGCGCAGTGGGCCTTCGACGGCCGCACCTACGGCGTCGCGGAGCCCGACGACCATGCCGACCAGTTCGTCACGATGAAGGGCTGGAAAGCCCACGTCACCTTCGGTCAATGGCAGTTCGGCGAGCGTGAATGGCCGGGCAACCAGAAGGAGTCGCCCGCGCACGCCGCCAAGGCAGCCGGCGGCGTGTCCATCGCGCAGATCGCCGACGACGAGTTCATCCTGGTCGGGCAGCTTGCGCGCGTGCGCATCGACGACGCCGAAGGCAGTGGTCGCGTGCTGATCGACCACGCCGAAGAGGGCCGCTTCGACGCCAACGGCAAGTGGCTCATGGAGCGGCGCTGGAACGGCGACCAGGTCGACTGGGGCCTGAACTTCACCGCCAATCCGCGTGTGGTGAAGGTCAAGATGGGCCGCTACAAGTGACGCGCTTGCGCCTTTGCAAAGCGGTGCTGGGCATGCTGCTCGCCACTCCGGGCCTGGCCGCCCACGCGCAAGGCGCGCTGGCCGACCTCGTCATCCTGCCCGCGCCGGCCGCGGCCTGGCGCACCGTCGTCGGCCACTGGGAGGCGCAGGCCGAGCTGAGCGGCGACAGCGTCGCCGTGCCCGCGCCCGCCGCCGAGTACGCACGCGCCAGCACCTTGACCGCCAGTGCCCGCGGCAGCGCCGGCCAGCGCGAGGCCGTGCAGGTCGACTGGAAGCAGCTCTGGCAGGCCACGCTGCGCTTCGAGTCGCGCCAGCCGCTGGACCTGCGGCCCTACCTGGGCGGCACGCTGGAGTTCGACCTCGACGTCGCCGAGCTGGGCCAGGGCGGCCTGCGCGCCAAGGTGGCCTGTGGCGACGGCTGCGAGCGCAGCGTCAACCTCATCGAGCCGGCGCGCGGCTGGGCCGGCAAAGGCTGGCAGCGCGTGGCGCTCGCCATGAGCTGCTTCGCGCGCGAGGGCGCCGATTTCTCCAAGGTCAGGCTGCCCTTTGCGCTCGACAACACGGGCACCGGCCGCGTCAGCGTGGCCAACGTGCGCATCACCCGCGAGGCCAGGCCCAGCCTGCTCTGCCCGGACTACCGCACGCAATCCGTGACGCCCGCGATGCTCGATGAATCCTGGGCCGTCGACTGGTGGCTGCCGCGCCACAAGGAGAAGCTCGAGCAAAAGCGCAACCTCGTCGAGGCCGGCACGCCGCCCCAGGTGGTCTTCATCGGCGACTCCATCACCCAGGGCTGGGAGAAGGAAGGCCGCGAGGTCTGGCAACGCCATTTCGCAAAGCTCAACGGCCTGGCGCTCGGCTTCGGCGGCGACCGCACCGAGAACGTGTTGTGGCGGCTGCAGCATGGCGAGATCGACGGCATCGCGCCGAAGGTGGCCGTGCTGATGATCGGCACAAACAACACCGGCCACCGCGCCGAGAACCCCGCCACCACGGCGGCGGGCATCAAGCGCCTGGTCGACGAGATCCGCCAGCGGCTGCCCGACACGCAGGTGCTGATGCTGGCGATCTTCCCGCGCGGCGAGAAGCCGGACGACTTCCTGCGCGGCCTCAACGAACGCGTCAACCAGCTCATCGAAGGCCAGGCGGATGGTCGCAAGGTCCATTTCCTCAACATCAATGCCGCGCTGCTGAACGCCGACGGCACGTTGAGCAAGGACGTCATGCCCGACCTGCTGCACCCCAACGAGATGGGCTACAGCCTCTGGCAGCGCGCGATGGCACCCACGCTGGCCAAGCTGCTGGGCGAACGCCCGTAACGGCTGCAAGGGCTGCGCCGCGCATGAAACCGCACCTCGGACTGTCCTTGGCGACACCGCCCGCGCTGGCCACGCCGGCCTGCCTCAGCGCGCCTGTGGTGACGGCTCAGCCTTGCGGCCGTGGCACCGAGGGCCAGCGCCGCGCCGACCTGGGTGACGGCAGCTTCCGCAACCCGGTGCTGCCAGGCGACCATCCCGAGCCGAGCCTGCTGCAGGACGGCGCCGACTACTACCTCAGCGCTGCATCGTTCCGGTTGTGCCCCGGCGCCGTGATCTGGCACTCGCCGGACCTCGTGAACTGGACGCCGCTCGGCGCCGCGCTGGCCCGGCCCATCGGCTCGGTGCAGGCCGTGCACCTCGTCAAGCACGCGGGACGCTACTTCATCTACCTCGGCGTGCTGGACCAGCAGCGCAGCAGCGTTCACGTCATCCATGCCGACGACATGCGCGGCCCCTGGAGCGACCCGGTCGACCTGGGTTTGCATGACTGCGCCGGCCCCGCCCATGTCGTCGGCGAGGACGGCCAGCGCTACCTCTTCGTCAATGGGCTGCGGTACATCCAGCTCTGCGATGACGGCCTCGCCACGACGGGCGTCCTGACGACCGTCGAAGCACCGGCGGCCGAAGGCGCACGGCTGCTGCGGCGTGGTGACTTCTTCTACCTGGCCGCCATCCCCGCCGGCAGCACCCAGCACCTCGTCACGGCGGCGCGGTCGCCGTCAATCCACGGGCCGTGGGAGCCCTGCCCCTTCGAGCCCATCACGCGGGCGGCCGGCGCCGCGGCACCGTGGGAGACGGGCGGCCCCCTCGGCCTGGCGCAAGGCCCGGCCGGCGACTGGTGGATGGTCTGCCACGGCTACGAACGGGGCTACCGCACGCTCGGCCGGCAGACGCTGCTGCAGCCCGTCGAATGGACGCGCGATGGCTGGTTCCGCGTCAACAGCGCGCCGCTGGACCGGGCGCAGCGCAAGCCCCGCGGGGCCGCGGCAGCCCCCGCAGACGTCGAACGCTCCGACGACTTCACGCGCAACCGCCTCGGCCTGCAATGGAGCTTCTTCGACGCCGCCCCCGGCGAGTTGCAGCGTGCCCGCTACGACGGCGATGGGCTGGTGCTGCGCGGCAAGGGCTCAGGCCTGTCCGACTGCTCGCCGCTGATCTGCACGGCTGGTGACCACAGCTACCAGGCCGAACTGGATCTTGAGCTGACCGGCGCGGCGCAGGGCGGGCTGGCCCTGTTCCATGACGCCCGCGGCTTCGTCGGCGTCGGCCTGGGGAACGGCCTCATGCACACCTACAACTACGGCCAGGAGCACCGCTGGACGCAGCAGCCGGTGCACGGCCAGCGCCACCGCCTGCGCGTGACCAACCGCCGGCATCTCATCACCTTCGAGCACGCCATGGCCGACGGCCCCTGGACGCAGAACCCGTGGCTCAGAGCGGTGTCGGCCCTGCACCAGAACGCCTACGGCGGCTTCCCCGGCCTGCGGCTGGCGCTCTTCGCCGCCGGGGAGGGCGAGGTGCGCCTGCGCCGCTTCAGCTACCGGGTCGTCGGGCATGACACCTGAACCCGTGAAGCCCCTGCTTTCAACCCGACTGCCCCACCCTGTACGCCAGGCGGACACTCGCCGCCGCACGCAATGACGACCAGACAAACGATGAAGATCCGAACCGCAGCGATTGCGCTGCTGAGCCTGGGCGCGGCCTTCCTGGCCCATGCCGCGATCACCGGCAGGAGCCCGTTGACGTTGATGGCTTCGCTCGCCGCGCTGCTGACGGCGGAGCCCAAACAAGGCCCCGGCCTGGGAAACCTCGCCTACACCGAGGCCGAACTCTTCAAGCCGGTCTCCGCGATCAAGACCGAGACCGCGCCGGGCGCGGGCAACGGCGACATCCCCTTCCGCTACCCGGGCCGCCAGGAGTACGGCACCAACGTCGCGCTGATGCTCAACGGCTACCTCGTCGTCATGTTCGCGCCGGACAGCGGGCAGTCCACCGGCGGCTTCCTCGTCTACGACGTCTCCAACCCGCGCAGCCTGCGGCTGGTCAAGAAGATCTACGAGCCCGAGGGCCGGACCGCGCAGTTCCGCGAGCCGCACGCCATCGGGCACGCGACGATCAACGGCCGGCAGCATCTCGTCGTGCCCAGCACCAAGGGCATCGAGTTCTGGGATTTCAGCGACGTCAACGACATCCGCCAGGTCAGCAAGCTGGCGCTGCCGACGGTCGACGGCGGCGACTACTCCAGGGTCACGTGGCAGCTGTGGTGGCAGGCGCCCTACGTGTACGTTGCGTCGGCCGAGGACGGCATGTACATCGTCGACGCGCGCGACCCGGCCAACCCGGTGCTGGCCAACCGTGGCGGCGGCCGGCCCAACCCGGTGCCCACCGGCGAACTGGGCGGCTTTCGCATCGGGCCCATCTTCACGATGGGCAACCACCTCGTGCTGAGTTCGATGGACACCTACGCCGGGCTGGCCAGCCTGGACATCTCCGACCCGCTGAACCCGCGCCTGTTGGACAGCGTCGGCAATGTGCCCTTCTTCTATTCGATCTGCTTCGACGGCCACAACGTCTACGGCTCGGCGCGTGGCCGCGGCCCTGACGGGCGCATGTTCTCCTTCGACCTGGACGACCCGGCCCGCTTCGTACCCAAGGACGACCGGCTGCTGATGGACGAGCAGCTCTATTGCAGTACGCAGGACCAGTACGTCTTCCAGGGCGCGCAAGTGCGGATGCACAAGGTCGACGTCAGCGACCCGCTCAACCACCGGCACGTCGCCAGGGCCGGCCTCTACCCCGAGGGCTCGGACGAGGCCAGCCACTCGGACCACGGCCAGGTGACCCCAATGGGCAACCTGATCTACATCGGCAACGACCACGGCCAGCGCAGCGGCTTCATCGTGCATGACCGCAACCCCGACACGACACCACCGAAGGTGCGCCAGATGTCGCCCCGACCTGGCGCGGCCAAGCAGGCGACGACCTCGCGCATCGGCATCGGGCTGACCGACAACATCCTGCCGGAGAGCCTCCACGCCGCCAGCTTCATCGTGCGCCCGCGCGGCGGCGCCCCGCTCGCCGGCACCTACAGCGTGCAGCTGGGCATCGTCAACTTTGCGCCGGCGCAAGACCTGGCACCGAACACCACCTATGAAGTGCTGCTGCCGGCCGGCGGCCTGAAGGACTACGCCGGCAACGCCATCGCCGCGGCGTTCAGCGCGCAGTTCACCACCGGCGACCGCAGCCAGCAGGCCGACATCGACACCGCTGCGATCACCGGCCTGGCCCATCACTGGCCGCTGACACGGGGCCTGCAGGACATCGTCGCCGGCAACGATGGCCAAACGACGCCCAGCGACAGCTTCCGCGACGGCGGCCTGAACTTCGCCGGCCGCAGCGCCGGCGTGGTGCTGGGCAAGCCGGACGGCGCGAACCTGGCCGGCGGCACCGCCACGGTCAGCTTCCACATGAAGACCACCCAGCGCGGCCACGCCAGCGCGGCCCAGGCGCCCGGCATCCTCGGGCACGGCCCGGCGGGCGTGCTGTGGGGTTGGCTGGACGAGCGGGGCCGGCTGCGGCTGTCGGTCGGCGAGCCCTCGCCCACGAACCCGGGACTCGCCTCGGCCCGCGCCGTCAACGACGGCCAGTGGCATGCCGTCGTGCTGACGCGTGACGCGGCCTGCGGCGCGCTGACGCTGCAGGTCGATGGCGCCAAGCGCAGCGGCAAGGGGCCGGCGGGTCAGCTGAACCCGCCCGCGCAGCCACTGATGCTGGGCCAGATCCAGGGCAATGCCGACTTCTTCCGCGGCAGGCTGGCGGACGTGCGCGTCTACAACCGTGTGCTGGGCGACGCCGAGGCCGCAGCGCTGCGGCGGCAAGCCGCGGTGCGCATCGCCGGCGCGGTCGGCAGCGAGACCCTCGTGGTCGGCAGCCGGGCCGAGTTCAACCCCACCGTGCTGGCGCGCAATGGGGCCCGGTACAGCTGGAACTTCGGCGACGGATCACCGCGCACCGCGTTCTCGCGCACGCTGGCGGCGTCGCACAAGTTCACGGTCGCAGGCCACTACAACGTGGTGCTGACAGTGCGCACGGCCGACGGCGCGGAGCAGACCCATGCGCTGCACCGCACGGTCATAAATCCGCGCACCGCCAAGGCGCCCGAGCAAAGCAGCAACATCGTCGGCAACGCCACGCAGGTCTTCAGCGTCAACCCCGACAGCGGCACGGTCACGGCCATCGCAGCAGACACGCTGGCCAAGGCCTGGGAGACCCGCGTCGGGGATGAGCCGCGCACGCTGGCCCTCGGGCCGGACGGGCGCGTGTGGGTCACCGTGCAGGGCGAGGACAAGCTCGTCGCGCTGAACGCGCAGGACGGCAGCGTCTCGGCCACCGTGCAGCTGCCCTATGGCAGCGCGCCGCATGGCGTCGTGTTCACGCCGGACCAGCGCATGGGCCTGGTCACGCTGGAGGGCAGCTCCCTGCTGATGAGCTTCGACCCGGCCAACGGCGCAGCGCGTGCATCCCTCAAGCTGACCGGCGACGTGCGCGGCATCGCCGTCAGCGCGAATTCATCCGAGGCTCTGGTGACGCGCTTCCGTTCGCGCATGGACGGTGGCGAGGTGTACCGCGTGGGGCTGGACAAGAAGCTGGCCCTGTACCAGACCGTCATCCTGCGCGTCGACACGGCGACCATCGACGCCGAGAACCGCGCGCGCGGCGTGCCGAACTATCTGCACCAGGTCGTCATCTCGCCGGACGGCCTGCGTGCAGCGCTGCCGTCCAAGAAGGACAACATCGTCGGCGGCGTCTTCCGCGACGGCCGGCCGCTGGCACACGAGACGACGGTCCGTTCCATCGTGTCGCAGCTCGCGCTGGTGCCCGGCGCCCACGAGGTGTTTGCCGAGCAGCTGGACTTCAACGACCGGGCGCCGGCCCGCGCCGCAGCCTACTCGCCCAACGGCGACTACCTGTTCGTCGCGCAGATGGAGGGCAACCGCATCGCCGTCGTCGACGCCTACAACCGCTCGGTGCGCGGCGAGATCGAGACCGACCGCGCGCCGCACGGCCTGTATGTCGACGAGCGGCGCCAGCGCCTGTACGTCAACAACTTCCTGGGCCGCTCGGTCGGCGTGTATGACATCGGCCCCGTGCTGTCGGCGGAGTCCTTCTCGGCCCGGCCGCTCACCACCGTGGCGGCGGTGGCCGTCGAGACACTGGCACCGGCCGTGCTGAGCGGCAAGCGGCTGTTCTACAACGCCGCCGACCGGCGCATGAGCCGCGACAACTACATGTCCTGCGCCAGCTGCCACGCTGACGGCGGCGACGACGGCATGGTCTGGGACTTCACGCAGCGCGGCGAGGGCCTGCGCCGCACGATCAACCTGAAGGGCCGCCAGGGCCTCGGCCATGGCCGCGTGCACTGGACCGCCAACTTCGACGAGCTGCAGGACTTCGAGCATGACATCCGCGGCGCATTCGGCGGCACCGGCTTCCTGAGCGACCGCGAGTTCGGGGCCACGTCGGATCCGCTGGGCGCTACGAAGGCGGGGCGCAGCCGCGACCTCGACGACCTGGCGGCCTACATGTCGTCGCTGTCGCGCCACGGCCGCAGCCCGGCGCGGCTGCCCGATGGAGGCCTGACCGTGGAGGCGCTGCGCGGCCAGCAGCTGTTCGGCGCCATGCAATGCGCGTCCTGCCACACCGGCGCCACGCTGCGCGACGGGCTGCGCCACGACGTCGGAACCCTCCAGGCGTCGTCCGGCAAGGGCTCCAGGCAGGCGCTCGCGGGCACCGGCATCCTCACGCCGCCGCTGTACGGGCTGTGGGCTGCGCCGGCCTTCTTCCACAACGGCCAGGCCGCAACGCTGAAGGACGTGTTGTCGGCCGGGCACGGCGGCACGCAAGCGATGCCCGCGCCCGACCGCAATGCGCTGGTGGAGTACCTGCGTTCAATTGACGCAAGCAGCGCCGACGAAAGGAAGCCCCGATGAGACACGCTTCAACTGCATCATCGACGTGACACGCTAGCAGCGCGACGGCCGGCTGCCCGCGCAGATGCCTACCCTCGCGCGGTGCTGAAGCAGATGGGCGCATGAGCCAAGGGCCTGCGCAGGTTGATTCAATCCAAGGGAATGCACAAGATGGAGAAGACGAAGGGGGACCACGCCGGCCACCGCACGCGCTACGCGGCGGCGGCCGCAGCGGTGCTGCTTGCAGGCGGCGGTGCCGTTGCCTGGCTGCAGGGCGGCAAGCCGGCCACGGACGCGCCGGTTGCCCTGCCGGCTTCAGCGCCTCATCTGCCTGCGATGCCCGCTGACCCAGCCAGCGCAGCCATCGCCGGACTGCCTGCGCCGGCATCCGCCGCCCGCCCTGCGGCCAGCGGCGTGACGGCGCCTGGCATGCCCGCCGCCGCCCAGCGGAGCGCACAGGAATCGCCGGCCGAGACGCTGCGCAAGGTGCAGCTGGCACTCCATGGCGGCAGCCCGGAAGACGCGCTGAAAGCGGCGCAGACGCTGCAGCACTGCTCGGCCATGGCCAAGGCGCCGGAAGCTCTCTTCGCCGTCCGCGATCAACCGGATCTGTTGCCTCCCTCCGTGAAGAAGATGCTCAAGGACATGGGCGGCGGCGACGTGACCAACGAGCAGATCGCGCACGCCCAGGACGAGCAGCGACGCTGCCAGGTCTTCGACGCCGCCACGCTGGCGCGCAGCGATGAGCTGTTGCTGAAGGCGTACGGAGGCAAGGCGGCCGGATCCGCGATGGTCTACCTGCAGTCGCTGCAGCGCCCGGGCGCCACGACGAACGCGGACCCCGCGCTGGTTGCCCGGCTGCAGGCCGATGTTCGCCAGGCCGCCCAGGCCGGCGACCCCAACACACTGATGTCGCTTGCCATGGCCTCCGGCGATATGGCGCGCGGCCTGGGCATCACGTCAACGCAACGCAGCGGCTACAGGAATGCCTATGTGCAGATCCAGGACGAGCTCATGCCGGGCCTGGGGAAGGCGATGGTTAAAGTCATCGATGCCGTCTCACTGATGAACCCGTCGGCGCCCCTCACTGCCGCGCAGCAACGCGAGGCCGACGCGCTGGCCGCGCAGGTGGTCGAGGCCTGGCGGCGCGGGCGCAAGAGCTGACCACTTCGAACCCGAGCACTCCCACATGCAACGCACCAAGACACTGGCCGCCATCGCCCTGCTGGCACTCTCAACCGCCGCCCCGGCGCAAGGCGTCGAGACCGTCACGCCAGACCGGGCCCGCGCCAACTTCGCTCGCCCCATCACGCTGGCGCCCGACGACGTGCGCGCCCTCCCGCAGCCGCCTGCCGGTTTCGCCGACGCGCGGGCCGGCGTGGCCGCCGGCCGCATCGAGGAGCTGAGCTACACGTCGGCCGTCACCGGCACGCAGCGCAAGGCCAACGTCTACCTGCCGCCCGGCTATTCGGCGCAGCAGCGCTACCCGGTGCTCTACCTGCTGCACGGCATCGGCGGCAACCAGCATGAATGGCGCGGCTATGTGCGCGCCAACCTCATCCTGGACAACCTGATCGCCGACGGCAAGGCGCTGCCGATGATCGTCGTCATGCCCAACGGCCGGGCGCTGCCGGACGACAACGCGCCGCCCGCTGACCGCGTGTTCACGCAGGAGCACGCCAGCGGTTTCGCCAAGTTCGAGCGCGACCTATTGGAGTTCCTGATCCCCGCGGTCGACGCGAAGTACGCGACGCTGCCGGACCGCAAGCACCGCGCGCTGGCTGGCCTGTCGATGGGCGGCGGCCAGTCGCTGAACTTCGGCCTGACGCATCTGGACACCTTCGCCTGGGTCGGCGGTTTCTCGTCCGCGCCCAACACCCGGCCGGCGGCCGAACTGCTGCCCGACCCGGCCGCTGTGAAACGTCAGCTCGCGCTGCTCTACCTGTCCTGCGGCGACAAGGACGGCCTGATCAATGTGTCGCAGACGATGCACCGCGCGCTGAAGGAGCGCGACATCCCGCATCTGTGGCACGTCGACGAGCACGGCCACGACCGCGAAAGCTGGGCCGAGAACCTCTTCCACTTCGCACAGCGGTTGTTCCGGTAGGGCGCGGGAGCCGCCTCGAGCTCAAGGCTTGCCAGCGCCGGCCGGCTTGAGCCCCAGCGCCCATTCGATGCCGCCCAGCACATGGCTCTGGAAGGCGGGCAGGCGCCACACCGACTCGTTATGGCCCAGCGCCGTGTAGAACACCCGGCCCTTGCCATGCTGGCGCGACCAGGAGATGGGGAAGTGACCCGGCGCCCCGGTGTTGGGATGCCGGTCCAGCACGAGCAGCTCCTGCACGCGGGCCGGCTCATAGCTCTTGAAGACGTAGATCTCCTCGATCTGCCCGTCGAGGTTCCAGGTGGCAGGCAAGTGGCGGTTGGCGGGATGCGAGGCGTCGCGGTTGAGGGCCTCGATGCGCACCTGCTCGCGGTGGTAGTCGAACTCGCCGCCGAGCATGTCGACGTAGGGCCGGTAGGCATGCAGCGTGTCTGAAGCGCTGTGGATGCCGATGAAGGCGCCACCCTCGGCCACCCATTGGATGAAGGCCGCCTTGTCCGGCAGCGGCAGCTCGCCCGTCGTGCTGGCGAAAACGACGCCGTCATAGCGCTTGAGCGCCGCGGCGTTCAGCTTGCTTGCGAGCACGGCCCTGACCTGCTCGGCATGGGCCGCGGGTGCACCGCCCTCGACGGGCGTGACGGCCGCCAGCTCCACGTCATAGGCACCCGACGCCTGACCGAGCGATGCCAGCACACGTTCAGCCGTCTCGATGGAGGCGTGGCGGAAGCCCAGCGTCGTCGTGACGACGAGGATCTTCTTCGGCGGCGCAGCCGCTGCCTCGGTGATGAAGCCGCAGGCCAGGGTGGCGAGGGAGAGGAGCCAGAGAACGCATTTCATCGGTGGGTGTCCTGACGGGTCATGGAGTGAATCAAAGTTCATGCGCTCACGGCGCCACAAGTCATTGTGCGGGTGCCCGACGCGGCGGCATCGGCACGCCTGGATGGTCAGTCCAAATCCACGGAAAGCGGCTGAAGCGGCGCAATTCACGAATTGGTCGGACCGCATCATGATCTAATAAATTCGTCTGGACATCAGATTTGCTCGCCGCAACCCTGCGGCCTGACCCGATGGGCTGCGAGGTGTGATGCGTACCGGTGCTCTGAAAAAGATCGTCATCGTCGGCGGCGGCAGTGCGGGCTGGATCACGGCGGCGCCGCTCGCGCGGATGCTGTGCCGGCCGGACGACCGGAGCCGGATCTGCGAGGTGACCCTGGTCGAGTCTGCCGAGATCGGCACCGTCGGCGTGGGGGAGGCGACGCTGCCCACCATCCAGTTCTACAACCAGATGCTGGGTATCGATGAGGCCGACTTCGTCCGCAAGACGAAGGCGAGCTTCAAGCTGGGCATCGAGTTCTGCGACTGGGGCCGGCTCGGGAATCGCTTCTTCCACGGCTTCGGCGCGTTCGGACCCGCCATGTACAACCGGCCCCTGTGGGCCTACTGGTTGCGGCTGCGCCGTCTCGACCCGACGCTGCCGTCCTATGAAGAGTGGTCCACCGCGACGGTGATGGCCCGGCAGATGCGCTTTGCCCTGCCCCAGCCCGGCGAGCCGTCGCCAGCCAACGCCTTCAACTACGCTTTCCATTTCGACGCTTCGCTGTACGGCGCCTACCTGCGCGAGTACGCGCTGCGCCATGGCGCCAAGCGCGTGGAGGGCACCATCATCCGCGTGGAGACGCGCCCGGAGGACGGCTTCGTCACTGCCGTGCACCTGAGCGACGGCCGGCGGCTGGAGGGCGATCTCTTCATCGACTGCTCGGGCTTCCGCGCACTGCTCATCGATGGTGCGATGAAGGCGCCTTACGAGGACTGGAGCCACTGGCTGCCTTGCGACCGGGCGTTGGCCGTGCCGTGCGAACGCGCCGACCCGATGACGCCCTACACCACCTCCACCGCCCGCTCGGCAGGCTGGCAGTGGCGCATCCCGCTGCAGCACCGCACCGGCAACGGGCTGGTCTACTGCAGCAGCCATCTCAGCGAGGACGAGGCCGCACAGACCCTGCTCGCGA
>Ga0307411_10000155_pt1 | contig 21805 bp, 19 predicted proteins | sample DK1Ometagenome_2_FD_203712 | JGI IMG/M metagenome (GOLD analysis project Ga0307411, IMG submission 203712) | Maize rhizosphere microbial communities from greenhouse at UC Davis, California, United States - DK15-O-1 | ecosystem: Host-associated > Plants > Roots > Rhizosphere > Soil | place: USA...
CGACGCGACCGCCGAGAGTGCCCTCCACCGCGGCGTGCAGTTCAAGCACCTCGACGTCGTGCCCGCGACACCTGACCTCGCGGGGGCGGAGGTGGAACTAGTCGATCGCCCGGGCCGAGAGCGGGCGATGCGCGACGCGCTCGCCCCACTGCGCGATCAGTACGACTACGTTCTGATCGACTGCCCGCCGTCGCTCGGGCTGATTACGGTCAACATGCTGGCCGCCGCCGACGCGTTGCTCATTCCCGTGCAGTGCGAGTACTACGCCCTCGAAGGTCTCTCCCAGCTGCTCAACACCGTCCACTTAGTGCAGCGCGGCGTCAACGAGACGCTCGGCATCGACGGTGTTCTCCTCACCATGTACGACGCCCGACTGAATCTCTCGCGCCAGGTCGCAGCGGACGCCCGCGAATATTTCGGCACGAAAGTCTTCAACAGCGTGATTCCACGGAATATCCGGTTGGCCGAGGCGCCGAGCTTCGGGAAGCCGATCATCCTGTACGACGTCGCATCCGTCGGTGCCCAGGCCTACATGAGCGTCGCGCGTGAGCTGCTCGAGCGCGACAGACAGGAGCGAGAGGGCGCTTCGCCGGTGAGCGCACCGGCGGCGTCGACCTCGTAACTCGCCAGAGGCGTCGCCGCGTACCGGCCTGGGGCCATCTCGCCAGTTCGGCCGCGCGCCGGCATCCTAAACTCCAGAGATCGATATGACTCCCGAGAAACCCCGGCGGTTGGGCAGAGGGCTCGAGGCACTCTTGACCGTGTCTGGAGGAAAGAGCGACGGAGGAGCGGACGACGGCGACGCCTTCCGGCGCGTACCGATCGCGCAGATCCGTCCCAACCCCTACCAGCCGCGAAAGAGCTTTCGCCCTGAAGAGCTGGCCGAGCTCGAGGCAAGCATCAAGGCCAGCGGCCTGCTTCAGCCAATCACCGTCCGGCCTGCCGCCGTTGGCCAGGGCTACGAGTTGATCGCCGGGGAGCGTCGATTGCGCGCCGCCACGCGCCTCGGCTGGAAGGACATTCCCGCCTTCGTCAAGCCGATCGACGATCAGACGCTACTCACCCTGGCCCTTGTCGAGAACCTTCAGCGCGCCGACCTCAATCCCCTCGAAGAGGCGGAGGGATACCAGCGGTTGATCGCCGAGTTCGGCTTCACCCAGCAACAGGTGGCCGACGTCGTCGGCAAGGACCGGTCGACCATCGCCAACATTCTGCGCGTGCTCGGGCTGCCTGCCGCCGCGCGCCGAATGGTGCAAGAGGGACAACTCACGCTGGGGCACGCCCGCGCCCTCCTCGCCATCGAGAACGAGCGCGCGCTCGTCGAGCTGGCCAAGGAAGTCGTCGCGCAGGGGATGAGCGTTCGCGAGGTTGAACGGCGGGTGAAAGAGAAGACAACCGCCGCGGTCCGGGACGGTCAGAGCAAGCCCCGACCAGCGGCCCCGCGCGACCCACAGGCCGGTCGCATCGAGGACCAGCTCCGCCGCTATCTACAAACTGACGTTCACCTCCGAGTGAACGGCACCGCCCGCGGCGAGATCCGCATCCAGTTCTACAACAATGACGACCTGGAGCGAATCCTTGAGCTCGTCCTCGGCGGGAACGGCGACGCGCTCTGAGCGTTCCGCCCACCTGACGCGCCGATCGTAGATTCTCCTGTCCCGGGTGTGGCCCGCAAGTTTTGCACACTCACGTGTAGAGATGCTAAGTAATTACAGTAGAAGTAGTTATGGGACTTGAACAGCGGGCCATGCGATACTTATCCACACTTTTCCACATTGTGCTGTGCACAGCGGTGTGGGGATGTGGAGAAGGCCAGGGTAGCCGAGCCGGTGCCGAGAGCGCGGAACGGGCGCCGCGTGGAGCGGCGTTCAGAGTCGCGCTACTCACGCCCGGCTCGATCTCCGATCAGTCGTGGAATGGCGGAGCGTACCAGGGACTGCTGCGGGTGCGAGACAGCCTGGGCGCCCAGGTGAGCCACATTCAGACCAAGACGCCCGCCGAGTTCGAGGAGAACTTCCGGCAATATGGCGCACAAGGCTACGATTTGGTGTTCGGCCACGGCTTCGAGTTCCAGGACGCCGCCGTCCGCGTCGCGCCCGAGTACCCCAAGACCGTCTACGTCACGACCTCGGGGAACCGCACCGGGCCGAACCTCGCCGGGATGGAGTTCGCGTTCGAGGAACCCTCCTACCTCGCGGGTATGATCGCCGGAGCGGTCACGAAGTCGAACGTGCTCGGCGTGATCGGCGGCACGGAGCTGCCCCCCGTCAGGAACAGCTTCTACGCGTTCGAGCAGGGCGCGCGCGCCGTCAACCCGGCGGTGCGAGTGCTCTCGTCGTACATCGGCAACTGGGACGACATCGGGGCAGGCAAGGAGCAGGCGCTCGCGCAGATCGGGCGCGGGGCCGACGTGATCTTCCAGAACGCCGACGCCGCGGGGCTCGGCGTCTTTCAGGCCGCCAAGGAGTCACCGGGCGTGCGCGTGATCGGCTCCAACAGCGATCAGAACGGCGTCGCCCCGCAGGTCACCCTCGCCAGCGTCGTGATCGACCTCCCGCACGCATTCCTCGCCGTCGCCCGGGAGGTGAAGGGCGGGACGTTCCAGCCGCGCGTCATCACGCTCGGGTCCAAGAGCGAGGTCGTGCGGCTGGTCATGAACCCGGCGCTCGAGAGCACCATTCCCGCCGCGGTCCGCGGCGCGGTCGACTCCGTCCGCACGCTGCTCGTCGAGGGGCGGTTCGCGGCGCCCAAGGCTCCGCGCGCCGTCGCGGCGCGCCTCCCGTCCCCCTCCCCCTGACGCCGGCCGGAGCCGAGCGTGGCGACGGCAGCGGACATCGCCGAGTACCTGGACGCGCTCCTGCAGACGCGCGAGACGCCCGACTACGCCGGCGCGGTCAACGGCCTGCAGCTCGCCGGCGAGGGCGACGTCCGCGCGGTGGCGGCGGCCGTCGACTTCTCTCGCCGCGCCGTCGACGGCGCGGCGGAGCGCGGAGCGAACCTGCTGCTCGTGCACCACGGCATGTTCTGGGCGGGCGTTCAGCCGATCCGCGGCCCGGCGTACGACCGCCTCAAGGCGCTCCTCACGCACGGCATCGCCGTCTACGCCTCGCACCTTCCGCTCGACCGGCATCCCGAGCTCGGGAACAACGTGCTGCTCGCGCGCGAGCTCGGGCTCGCGCCGAGCGGGGAGTTCGCGCGTTACAAGACGATTGCCGTCGGGGTGCGCGGGGAAGCGGACGTACCGACCGCCGACCTGGTGACCCGGGCGGCGGCGTTCGCGGCCGCGCACGGAGGCGCGGCCGTCGCCACGCCCTTTCCCGAGGGGCGCCGGACGCGCCGGTGGGGGTTGTGTACGGGCGCCGGTGCCTCGTCGGAGACGCTGAGCGAGGCCGCGGAGCTGGGCCTCGACACGCTCGTCGTCGGCGAGGGGCCACACCACACCGCCGTCGACGCGCAGGAGGCCGGGATCGTCGTCATCTACGCGGGCCACTACGCCACGGAGACGCTCGGCGTCTCGGCGCTGGCGGCGCACGTCGGGGCGAGGTTCGCGATTCCGTGGAGCTTCGTCGCGGCGCCTACCGGACTGTGACGGGACCGTGAACGCACCACTCAGCGCCGTGACTGCGCCGTGAGCGCGCCGCCCCTCGAGCTCCTCGCCATCACGAAGCGCTTCGGCGACGTCACGGCGCTGAGCGGCGCGACGCTCGTCGTGCGCGCCGGTTCGGTTCACGCGTTGCTCGGCGAGAACGGCGCCGGGAAGACGACGCTGGTGCGCGTCGCGTTCGGGATGCTGCGCCCCGACACCGGGACGCTGCGCGTGGACGGTGCCGACCGGCACCTGGGCTCGCCGGCCGAAGCGATGGCGGCCGGCATCGGGATGGTGCACCAGCATTTCACCCTCGTGCCGGCGATGACCGTGGCCGAGAACGTGGCGCTCGGCGGCACGGGCCGATACGACGCGCGCGCGGCGGCCGCGCGCGTGCGCGAGATCGGCGAGGCCACGGGGCTGCGGGTCGACCCCGCGGCGCGCGTCGGCGGCCTCTCCGTCGGGGCCCAGGAGCGCGTCGAGATCGTGAAGGCCTTGGCGCGCGGGGCGCGCGTGCTGATCCTCGACGAGCCCACGGCGGTCCTCGCGCCGGCCGAAGCCGAGGAGCTGCTGCGGTGGGTGCGGGCGTTCGCGGCGAGTGGCCGGAGCGCCGTGCTCATCACGCACAAGCTGCGGGAAGCGCTCGCCGTGGCCGACGACGTGACGGTCCTGCGCGGTGGCGTCACCGTGGCGTCGCTGCCCGCTGCGGCCGCGAGCGAGGAGACTGTCGCACGGCTCATGTTGGGTACCGCCGAGGGCGGCGGGGAGGGGGAGGGAGCCGGGCCGCCGGCGGGCGCGGCGCGTGCGGAGCTCGGCGAGGCCCGTCGCGACGCGCCTGACGAGACGCGCGGCCGCGCGGGGGGGCCCGTCGTCATCCGCGCGCGGGACGTCTCGCTGGCCGACGAGCGCGGAGTCGTGCGAGTGCGGGCCGCGTCGTGCGAGATCCGCGCCGGCGAGATCGTGGGCGTCGCCGGCGTCGACGGCAGCGGCCAGCGGGAGCTCCTGCGCGCCTTCGCCGGGCGGCTCCGTCCGGCGGCCGGGACGCTCGAGGTGCCGGCGGACGTCGGCTTCGTCCCCGTGGACCGGCACCGCGATGCGCTCGTGCTCACGTTCGCGCTGTACGAGAACGTCGCGCTGCGCGGCGCGCACCGGCGGCGGGGGCTGCTGCCGCGGGCGGCGTTGCGCGTGCAGACGGCGGCGCTGATGGCCGCGCACGACGTCCGCGCGCCCGGCCCGGACGTGGCGGCGCGGGCGCTGTCCGGCGGTAACCAGCAGAAGCTCGTACTCGGCCGCGAGCTCGCCGGCGCGCCCCCCGCGCTGGTGGTCGAGAGCCCGACGCGGGGGCTGGACATCCGGGCCGCGGCCGCCGTGCACGCGCGCCTGCGCGAGGCGCGGCGGGCGGGCGCCGCCGTGGTCGTGTACTCCCCCGACGTCGACGAGGTGCTCGCGCTCGCCGACCGCGTGCTCGTCGTGTACGCGGGCACGGTGCGCGAACTCGCGCCCGACCGCGAGGCGGTGGGCCGGGCGATCCTCGGGCTCGGCGGTCTGGACACCTAACGATCGCTCGGCACGCGCCGTCAGGCGCCGAGAGTCCTGCAGAGTCCTGCGCGGAGGCTCGCCCTTACCGGCCCGGCAGCCGGCGGATCGCTGCGATGCCCAGCGCCGGCCCCACGGCCAGCATCGGGAACGCCCACCGCCACCCCACGGCCGCCACGACCGGGGGCACGAGCTGGATGGACGCCGTCGTGAGCAGGAAGCCGATCGACGTCTGCAGCGTGAGCGCGGTGCCAACGGCGTGCGCCGGCACCACGCGCGTGACGAGCGTCGAGAACTGCGCGCTGTCGGCCACCACCGTCACGCCCCACAGCAGCACGAGCGGCACGAGCAACGCGAGCGACCGGCCGAAGACGAGCGGCGTGAGGAGGGCGCACGACCCGCTGACGGCCATGGCGAGGATGGTGAGCCGGGCGTACCCGACCCGGTCGGCGACGACGCCGCCCCAGACGCAGCCCACCGCGCCCACGGCGATCACCGCGAAGGCGAGCACCGACACCGCGGATTCGGGGACGCCCCGCCCCGCGACGCTGGCCGAGAGGAAGGCGGGGATCCACACCCAGTACGAGTACAGCTCGAGCATGTGCCCCCCGTACCCGCCGAGCACGAGGCGGTAGTCGCGCTCGCGGAGTACCGCCGCGGCGAGCGCCCACGAGAAGGGGCGTCGCGGGAAGGGGAACGGGCCGTCGCGGTACCCGACGACCACGAGCAGCGCCGCGAGCAGCGCGCCCGAGGAGGCCGCGAGCACCACGGCGGCGACCCCCGCGCCCGGAAGGGCGTGGACCAGGTACGGCGTGGCCTTGCCGACAGTGAGGGCGCCAACCACGGTGCCGATCGCGAAGCCGCGCCGCGCCTCGAACCAGGTCGCCACCATCTTCATCGCCGGCGGGTAGACGCCGGCGAGGCACACGCCGGTGAGGAAGCGGCACGCGACGGCGACCGCGAAATTCGGCGCCACCACAAGCGCCGCGTTGACGGCGGCGCCGAGCACCGCGGCACTGGCGAAGTAGCGTCGCGCCGGCCACACGTCCGCCAGGTTCAGGATCGCCGCGCCCGCCGTGCCGACGACGAAGCCGAGCTGCACTGCGGTGCTCAGCCATCCCGTCTCACCCGGCGTGAGGCCCCACCGGGCGGCGAGCTGTGGCGCGACCGCGCTCGCTGCGAACCAGAGCGACATCCCCAACAGCTCGGCCGTCGCCAGGAGCACCAGCGTCCCCCACTGGCCGCGCGCCGGGCCCGGGCTGGCGTGGGCGGCGGACGTGGGCATCGAGGGTACAGCCGCGGGCGGGGTCGCGGGAGCGCGCATACCCGGAGAAGAGTAGCGACGCCGACCGCCAAGGCGAGTGCCGGGCCCCGAGCGGGGAAAGTCGCGCTCGCGTCATTGCCAGCAGCCCACCCGGGGTGCGTAATTCCTCCCATGACCGACGACGCCTCGGCGGCTCCGCCGACCGCTGCGCCTGCGTCAGCCCCAGCCCCAGCGCCGGCCCGGCCGGGCCGGCGCTGGCGCACGCTGCTCATCCTCGCCTCGATCAGCGTCGGCTGGAAGGTGATCGTCTTCACCCTTGGCGCGGCGCTCCCCCGCTGGCTTATCGAGGACGGGATCGCCGAGCTGCCCGCGGCGCTGCAGCCGTACGGCCACGAGGCGAAGCAGAGCGCCCTCGCCCTCTGGAACGGGCCCATCGAACGACACGGGTTGGTTCGGACCGTCCGAGTGGTGAGCGTGGAACGACTCGCCGACGCGAACGCCCACGCTCGCTGCAACGGCCTTGGTGCCCGCGTGCGCGCGTACACCTACTTCGCCATCCCGTACTCCGAAGTGCGCATGGTGTGCGATCGCGGCGTGGTCGAGTACCGCGTCTTCCGCCGCCGCCACCGCCCGACGGGCTGAAGGCGCCGGCCAAGCCGTGCCCGCTCGCTCTGCCCAGCTCAGTAGGGTCGCCGCGCCCCGTACCCTCCGCACCCTCGGCGTGCGCCTGGCAACGATCGCGGGCGTGGCCGCGGTCGCGGTGCTCGCGCTCTCCGCCCTCCTCCTGGCGGGCGGCTACGACACCGCGCGCGCGTTGCGTGCGCTCTGGGAAGGTTCCGTCGGATCCTCGTACGCCCTGCTGTCCGGAACGCTCGTGCGAGCGACGCCGCTCATCCTCGCGGGGCTCGCTGTCGCGCTCGCGTTTACGGCGGGCGTGCTCAACGTCGGTGCGGAGGGACAGCTGCTAGCCGGTGCGACCGCGGCGGCTGCCGTCGGCGTGATGACAGGAGCACACTTCGGCGCGGCCACGCCGGTAATCGGACTGCTGGCCGGAGTGCTCGGTGGTGCGGCGTGGGCGCTCCCCGCGGCCTATCTCCGCCGCCGGTTCGGCGTGCTCGAAGTGATCAGCACGATCATGCTCAACTTCGTCGCCATCGACCTAGTCGGGTGGCTCGTGCGCGGTCCGCTGCAGGAGCCACTGCGAATCTACCCGCAGAGCTCGTCCATCGTCGCCGAGGCACAATTGCCGAAGCTCGTCACAGGTACCCGGTTGCACGCGGGCTTCCTCCTGGCCTTGGTGGCGGCAGTGGCGCTCTGGTGGATGCTCCGACACATGGCGGCGGGCTTTCGTGTCCGCGCCAGCGGGGCGAATCCGGCCGCGGCGGCGAGCGCCGGACGGATCGATGTGCCACGAACGGCCGCGCTCGCGTTCCTGACCAGTGGCGCGCTCGCCGGGCTGGCCGGCGCGGTCGAGCTGAGCGGTGTCACCTACGCGTTGTACGAGAATCTTTCGCCGGGCTACGGTTACACGGCTATCGCGGTGGCACTGCTAGCGCGCCTCGACCCGCTAGCGGTCGTCGTGAGCGGGCTCGTGTTCGGAGCGCTGGAGGCGGGGGCGGGCGCGATGCAGCGCGACGCCGGGGTACCCTCGGTCATCGTCAGCGTCGTCGAGGCGCTCATCATTTTGGTCCTTCTGGCGGGGGACTGGTTGCGCGACCAATCGATTCGCGCGGTACTGTGGTTTCGGGGGGGCCCCCCCTTGGCCGCCGAGGGTCACCATCGAGGCGGTGGGGCGTCGCCGAGTCTGGGTCAGCCGTGACGCCAATGCCTTCGCCCGCCCTACCGGTTGCGGACCTCGCGGGCGACTTCCTGCAGTCCATGGTGCGCACCGCCACGCCGCTCGCTCTCGCCGCGCTGGGTGAGACCCTCGCCGAGCGCGGCGGCGTGATCAACATCGGACTCGAAGGCGTTATCATCACCGGGGCGTTCGCCGCCCTGGCCGGTGCCGGCGCGGCGGGCCTGGCTGGGGGGCTGGTCGCGGCCGCGGCGGCGGGCGCGAGCGTCGCCGCTGTCTTCGCCCTCTTCGCTGTCACGCTCCGGGCCGATCAGATCATCACTGGGACGGCGGTCACTCTGCTGGCGCTCGGCGCCACTGGCGCACTCTACCGGACGTGGTACGGGTCCACCGGCGCGGCACTGACGATCCCCACACTCGGGCCCGTCGACATTCCCGGACTCGTTCGACTCCCGGTCGTGGGGCGGGCCATTTTCGCCCAGCCGGTGACCACCTACGCCGTTTATGTCGGCATACCGGCGCTTTGGTGGTGGCTGTATCGCACCCACGGCGGTCTCGCGCTCCGTGCCGTTGGGGAGAACCCGGCCGCCGCCATCGCCGCCGGGGTTGCACCGGCGCGCACTCAGTACCTCGCACTCCTTACTGGCGGAGTGCTCGGCGGCCTGGCCGGCGGCACTCTGGTTTTGGCGCAGGTAGGCACGTTCGCCGAAGGCATGTCGGCAGGGCGTGGTTTCATCGCCATCGCCGTCGTTGCCCTGGGACGGTGGCACCCGGTTGGCGTAGCCCTGGCCGCACTGCTCTTCGGCGCCGCCAGCGCACTCCAGTTTCTTTTTCAAGCGATGGGATGGACTGTGCCGTACCAGCTCTTTCTGGCGCTCCCTTACCTTGCCACGCTCCTCGCGCTCGCCGGCGCTGCCGGCCGGAGCGCGGCACCAGCAGCACTCGGCCGGCGTGAGGTGACGTCATGATGGCGCATGGGCGATCAGTAGATGGCGCTCTTACACTGCAAGCTGGCCGGACGTGGATGGGAGAACGACCGTGAGATCCGTCCGGATGCGCACCGAGCCCACAGTACGGCAGACGCAGGCGATCCTCACGCGGATCGAGCGGGAGCTGGTCGCGCGCGGCGCGCGGGTAGAGCGGGCGGGCGCGAGTGCCTTGCGCTTCGCCATGGCGCACCCCTGGCGTGCACGGAAGCTCGACGCCCTGACAACGATCAGCGCCGGCCGGGTGCTCGTCAGTGCCGGTTCGGGGGAGCCGCGTCGAGTACGCTACGTGCTCGGCTTTCGACTCCTGCGGGCCGTCGCGGCCGCAGCGAGTATCATCCTCCTCGTTTGGGGGTGGGAGTGGCCGCGGCCGACCCTGCTCAACGCCCTCCTCGCCCTCTGGGTCGTTATCTTCGGCGCACCTTACGCGGTTGCCCAGAGGCGCTTCCGTCGCCTCCTCGAGACCGCTGCCCATGACGTGATCGAGCGGCGGCAAACGACGGGCGAGACGCCGGTCCCAGACGTGCCGGCAGTGAAGCCGGGACGCACGCCCCCGGACGCCTGAGCCTGAGACGCCGATGATGTGGGTGCTCGGAGTCGTGGCCGCGGTGCTGCTCGCCGTGGTCGCGCACATGCTCCTGCTCGCCCCCCGCGTGCTGACGGTCAGCCGCGTGGAGTTCCCGATCGCCGACCTGTCACGGGAGTTCGACGGCTACACGATCGGTGTGCTCTCGGACCTTCACCGATGGCCGTGGACGACTCTCCGGCACTTCCGGCGTGCCATGGCGGCGACCACCGCCGCCCAGCCGGATGCCGTCGTCCTGCTCGGCGACTACGGGCTGTCGTGGAAATCGACAGCCCGGTGGGCGAACCGGCCACTCTACCGTGCCGCGATGCGCGAGCTCACGCCCCTGCTCGGCTCACTGCGTCCACGCGACGGCACGTTCGCGGTGCTTGGCAACCACGACCACTATTTCAGCGCCGAGGAAGTCACGGCGTGGCTCCGCGCCGCGGGCGTGCGCCCACTCGTGAATGAGTGCGCGGTGGTCCAGCGGGGCTCTGCCCGATTATTGATCGGCGGCGTCGACGACCTGCTCGAAGGCTCGGTGGACCCGGCCGGCGGCTGCGGCTGCTACAGCCCTGACACTCCGGCCGTGGTGCTCGCCCACCATCCCGACTCGATCCTACACCTGACCGACGCGCGGCGCGTGGACCTCGTGCTCTCCGGACACACGCACGGCGGGCAGTACGTGCTTCCCGTCTACGGCGCCCCGGTCACGCTCTCGCAGGTCTGCGGACCGACGACCGCCAGCGGGCGGGTGCCGAACGCCCGGGCGCCGCTCTACGTGTCGCGCGGCATCGGCGAGCAGATGCCCGGTCGCCTGAACTGCCCACCGGAGGTGGTATTAGTACGGCTCTCGGCTGTGGGCTCTCGGCTCTCGGCCACTGCGTGAACGGCAGGAGGACGTGCCGCACGCCGAGTGGTTCCTGATGAACGCCCTAGCCGAGCGCCGAGGGCCGAGAGCCGCCGTTTGTCAGCACCCCGTATACGCGCTGCTCCAGCGTAGGCGCCACTTGGCCGGCCCGATCCGCTCCACGAGCGCGTACGCCGTGCCGTCGCCGTAGTCCCGTCCGATGACGAGAGTCGGGGTGGCCGCCGGCCCCAGTCGTACCGCCGCGAGAACGTCGCTCGTCTCGATCGTCTCCTCCAGGCCTTCGACGCGCTCGTGGTACGCCACCACGTACGGGGCGCGCCGTGTTCCTGTCAGTCGTTCTCCGATGACGACGGTCTGCTCCTCGCGCGGGTTCGCCTCCTGATTCACCTTGCGCACGAGTTGGCCGACCACGGCATCCACGCCCGGCGCCGGAGAGAACCGCCGCGCCGTTCGCACCGAGAAGGGGATGCCCTTGAAGGCCGGCGTCGCGTCGGGCAGCGTGCCAGCGAGGCGTGTGACCTCCGCGGCCAGCCTCGCCGAATCGGCAGGGGCGTCGTCCTCGATGGAGTCGAGCGGGATCGCCGTCGCATGCCCCGCCACGAATGCGACGGTCCAGGGGGCGGCGGGTGGCGAGGCAGTGGACACCGCCGCGGGGGGCGCCGAGTCTGCGCTGGCGGCGCCGCCCACCCCCGCGACGCGCGCCGTCGGCCAAGCCGTGCACTCGGCCGCCGACCGAGCGGGGGGGGCGGCCGACCGGAGCTGCGCCCGCCCGACGACTCCCGTGCGCGAGAACAGCTCCACCGGCACCGACTGCACACTCCCGAGATCGAAGGTGGTCGTGTCCGTGAGCGTGGTATCGTTGAACTCGGGGAAGACGACCACCACCTCGCGCGGCGTGGTGCCGGCGACGAAGAGGGCGGTCCCTGCCCCCGGATCCCAGCCGACCGTGGGGGCGGCGGAGTCCGGGGGGGCGGGAGGGGCGGGAGACGGAGGCGCCGCCGTGTCGACGGGTGGCGCCTCGCGCGAACGCTCGCACGCCGCGAGCGCCCAGAGCCCAAGGGTGGCGACGGTAGTCTGGAGCGCGCGGCGGGTGAAAGCGTGCATGACCCAAATCTGTACCACCGGTCCGAGGGCGGGAAGGCGGTTGGGGACGCGGCGCCCGTCGGGCGCCGCGTGCGTCATCCCGCGGGGGCCAGACCGGCCACGCCGCGTGGGATACGTCACGGTGGGTACGTCGTCCCACGTATGTCCGAATCGTGGTCGCGCTGGTAACGTCAGCGCGTGTCTCACCCGGAACGCCAAGATCTCTCCATCATGACCACTGCTTCTGTCGAGGCCGCCGGCACCGCGGACGCACCACGCGCGCGCGGCGTCCTTGCCAAGCTCGGGCTGCACCGGCCCGAGCTCCGGGCCTGGGCGATGTACGACTGGGCGAACTCCGCGATGGTCTGCGTCATCGCCACCGCCGTCTTCCCCATCTACTTCGTGCGGGTGGCGGGCGCCAACCTCGCGCCGTCGGCGGCGACGCAGAGCTACGCCAACGCGACCACCCTCGGCCTGGTGATCATCGCGATCCTGTCGCCGATCCTCGGCACGGTGGCCGACTACGTCGCCATCAAGAAGCGCCTCCTCGGCACGTTCATGGGAATCGGCGTCGCCGCGGTCTCCTGCATGTACTTCATTCAGCGGGGAGACCTGCTGCTGGCGTCCGTGCTCTTCATCCTCGCCAATATCGGCGCGAACGGGAGCTTCGTCTTCTACGAGGCGCTTCTGCCGCACGTCGCCCGCGAGGACGAGATGGACCGCGTCTCCACGGCCGGCTACGCGATCGGCTACATCGGCGGCGGGCTGCTCCTCGCGCTGAACCTCGCGTGGATCCTCAAGCCCGGGGCGTTCGGCCTCCCGTCGGGGCCGGGCCTGACGCCCGAACAGGAGACGCTCCCGTCGCGCCTGGCGTTCCTCTCCGTCGCCGTCTGGTGGCTGCTGTTCTCCATTCCACTGTTCCGGCGCGTGCCCGAGCCGCCCGTGCGCCTGGAGAGCGACGAGGAGCGCGGGCGCAACCCGACGGCCGTCGCGCTCGAGCGCCTTCGCGAGACCTTCCGCGAGCTGCGCGGCTACCGGCAGGCGTTCCTGATGCTACTCGCGTTCCTGATCTACAACGACGGGATCGGCACCATCATCCGCATGGCGACGGCGTACGGGACGGAGTTGGGCATCGGCCAGGACAAGCTGATTCAGGCGATCGTGCTCGTCCAATTCGTCGGCGTGCCGTTCGCCTTCCTCTTCGGCACGCTCGCGGGCAAGATCGGGGCGAAGCGCTCGATCTTCCTCGGCCTGGTCGCGTACACCGGGATCAGCGTGCTCGGTTACTACATGCGCTCGGCGCGCGACTTCCTGCTGCTCGCCGTGCTCGTGGGGATGGTGCAGGGGGGCACGCAGGCGCTCAGCCGGTCGTTGTTCGCGAGCATGATCCCGCGCCACAAGTCGGGCGAGTTCTTCGGCTTCTGGGGCGTGTTCGAGAAGTTCGCCGGCATCTTCGGCCCGCTGATCTTCTCGGCCACGCTGGCCGTGAGCGGATCGAGCCGGAACGCGATTCTCTCGGTGATCGCCTTCTTCGCCGTGGGCGGCGTGCTGCTCTACATGGTGAACGTCGAGGAAGGACAGCGGGCTGCCCGCGCGGCGGAGGCGGCGCTGGTCGGGGATCGCTAATGCTGTACCGCGCGTTGCGGTGGGTGGCGAGCATCGCGCTCCGGTGGTTCTACCGCCGGATCGACGTGATCGGGGTGGAGCGGGTTCCGGCCAGCGCGCCACTCCTCATCGCCGCGAACCACCCGAACCAGCTCCTCGACGCGCTGCTCGTCGGGTACGCGCTGCGCCGCCCGGTGACCTTCACGGGGAAGGCGATCCTGCTCGACAACCCGTTCGTCGGGGCGGTCATGCGACGCCTGCCGTTCGTGCCGCTTCGCCGCGCGAGCGACGAGCGGAAGCGCGCCGCCGGAGAAGCCGCGAGGAACGGCGGCGCGCCGCCCGACCCCGCGCGCAACACGGACGCGTTCCGCCAGATCATCGACGTGCTCGCGGCGGGGGGAGCGGTGCTCGTCTTCCCCGAGGGCATCAGCCACAACCAGCCGCAGCTCGCGCCGATCAAGACCGGGATCGCGCGGATGGCTTTGCAGGCGCGCGACGAGCGTGGCATCCGCGACGTGCACATCCTGCCCGTGGGTCTGACCTTCGAGCGCAAGGAAGTGCCGCGCACGCGCGTGCTCGTGGAGATCGGCGAGCCGCTGGCCGTGGACCGGTGGACGGCGGCGGCGGCGCCGACCGAGGCGCTCACGCGCGAGGTGAGTGAGCGGCTGCACGCGGTGACGCTCAACTTCCCGACGCGCGAGGCCGCCGACCGGGTGCGCCGCGTCGCCGAGGTGCTCACGGGCGTCTTCGCGGACGTGCGGCCGCTCGGCGAGGGCGACGGCTCGCTCGCCGAGCAGGTGGAGGTCACGCGCCGCGTCGAGAGCGCCCGGCAGCGACTGGCCGACCTGCCGGCGGCCGAGTCGGTGCGCGTGACACGGTTCCAGCAGCGACTGGACGAGTTCACGCGGGAGTTGAACGAGCGCGGCGTCGAGGTGCGGGATCTCGACATTCCGCTCGGCTGGCTGCCGGCAGCTCGCTTCCTCCTCCGGGAGGGCGTGATCGCCGCGGCGGCCGGTCCACTGGCGCTCTGGGGGCGCGTCAACCACTGGCTGCCACTTCGACTGGCGCGGGGGCTGGCCGCTCGCTCGAGCCGCTCGCCGGAGGACCCGGCGATGCACACCGTGGTGATCGGGCTCGCCAGCGTTCTGCTCTTCTACGCGGTGCAGACCACCGTGGTTGGCGTGATGGCCGGCCCGTGGTGGGCGCTCGCCTACCTCGCCTCGCTCGTCCCGTCCGCCGACTGGGACTTCCGGTACCAGGACCGCCGCCGGCGGGCCGTGCGCCGCATGCGGACGTTCCTTCGGCTTCGCCGCGCGCCCGCCGTGTGCGCGCGTCTCGCGCAGGACGCGGCGTGGCTCCGGGAGGAGGCCACCTCGCTGGAGCGTCTCACCACCGAGCGCACTCCCAGCCCGCCGGCCGCGGCGCCTACCAGCGCGCCCGTCTGAGCCCGTCTGAGCCCGTCCGACGCGCCGTGCGTGCGGCACGCGCGTGCGAGCACCGACGGCGCGCGACGTGTTAGGCGTTAGGCGAGGACTGCTGGGGCGGGGGTGGCACGCCGAGGGACTCCCCCGCCGGCGCGCACCCGCGCGCCGGCGGGACGGCGCCGCCTCAACGACCCGGCGGCGGCAGCCACGGTCCGCCGAGGTCCCAGTGCCAGGCCTCGCGGCGCACTCCGGTGCGGGGGTCTTTCAGCGACTTGTATTGGAGTCGTGCGGCGGGGATTCCCACGGCGCGGCCGTAGGCGAGCAGCCGCTCGCGATCGGTCGAGACCAGGTGCGCCATCGGCTCCCCCCGCCAGACGTGCCGGTGCAGCCACAGCCCGCCGTCCATGGCGTAGATCATTCCATCGCGCCGGCGGGCGAACTCGCGGAACGGCGCGCCCGACCCCGCCGGCGCCCCCGTCACTCGAGGGCGCACCGGACGGAGGGCCGGCTCACTTGCAGCCGATGACGCCCTCTCTCTCCGCCGCGGGGTCCGGGGGCGCGGCGTCGCCCACGTAGAGGGCGCACACGAGCGGGTAGGCGGCCGGGTGCGTCGCCACCGCGGACCAGCCGCCGGCGGTCTTGGCCAGGCTGACGAGCGTGACCCCATTCGAGGGGGTGTACTTCAGCTGCGAGACGTTGTCCGTGTACTCGCTGTTGTCGTAGTAGTACGCCTCCTCGGCCGTCACCAGGTTGCGGAGGTCGCTCCTGATGGTCGCGGAGTTGGCCTTCCCCTTCGTGTCCCTGAGCCGTGGGACCGCGATCGCGACAATGATGCCGATGACCACGACCACGATCAGAAGTTCGATTAGAGTGAAGCCGAGTTTGCGGCGCATAGGCACGATAGGAAAGGACACACCGGGCTCGGTGTGCGCCCTGGAAGAAGGCAACGCCGGGGCCACCGCATCTCCAGGGGGCGTAAGCCGACCCACCCGAACGAGTTGCGCGCGTCCGTCCGACCCGGCAGCGGGCCCTCTGGCACTCTCCAATCGCGGCGAATCGCGCAGGATGCAAGAATCAGCCGCCTTTCGTTTCCAGCCAATTTGTCCCTGCGCCGGTCTCCACGACGAGCGGCACCGAGAGCTGCACCGCATTCTCCATCTCGCGCTTCACGAGCGCGGTGACCTCGTCCAATTCCGGCTTCGGCACCTCGAACACCAGCTCGTCGTGCACCTGGAGGAGCATCTTGGTCTGCCAGCCGCCGGCGGGCTGCGCGCCGCCGTCTCCGGCCCGCAGCGCCCGGTCGATGCGGATCATGGCGATCTTGATCAGGTCCGCGGCCGAGCCCTGGATGGGGGAGTTCGCCGCGGTGCGCTCGCCGAATGCCCGGATGTTGAAGTTGCGGTCGCGGAGCTCGGGGATGTAGCGGCGGCGCTTGAAGATGGTCTCGACGTACCCGTGCTCGCGCGCGAACTCGACGCGCGAGTCCAAGTACTCCTTGATGCCGCGAAAGCGCTCGAAGTAGCGCTGGATGAAGTCACGCGCCTCGGCGTTCGAGATCTTGAGCTGGCGCGAGAGCGCGTGCGGCCCCTGCCCGTAGATCGTGGCGAAGTTGATCGTCTTCGCCCGGCCGCGCATCTCCGGCGTCACTTGGTCGACGGGCACGTCGAAGATGATGGACGCCGTCTGGCGGTGGATGTCGCCGCCGGCGTTGAACGCCGCCACGAACGCCGGGTCGCCGGACAGGTGGGCGAGGAGCCGCAGCTCGATCTGGGAGTAGTCGGCCGCCAGGAGCATCCACCCCTTGCGGGGGACGAAGCCGCGCCGGATGTCGCGACCGAGCTCGCGGCGGACCGGGATGTTCTGCAGGTTCGGGTCGCTCGACGACAGGCGCCCGGTGCTGGCAACCGTTTGGCTGAACGACGTGTGCAGCCGGCCGTCGTTGGGGTGAACGTACGCCGGCAGCGCGTCGAGGTACGTCCCCTCCAGCTTGAACAGCTCGCGGTACTCCATGAGCAGCTGGGGGAGGGCGTGTCCCTCGTCGGCCAGCTCCTGCAGCACGCTCGCGTCGGTGGACGGGCCGGTGGCGGTGCGCTTCCGCGACGGCAGCTTGAGCTTCTCGAACAGGATCGTGCGCAGCTGCGGGTTGGAGTTGATGTTGAACTCCTCGCCGGCCTCCGCGTAGATCTCCTGCTCCACGCGCTCTCGTTCCTTTTGGAACCGCTCCTTGAGTGACCGGAACCACTCGACGTCGATCGCAATGCCGTTCCACTCCATCTCGGCGAGCACCTCGACGAGCGGGACCTCGATGTCGCGGAACAGCTCCTCGACGCCCTGGCGCTCGAGCAGCGGCTCGAAGAAGGCGCGCAGGCGGAGCGTCACGTCGGCGTCCTCGCAGGAGTAGTCGCGGGCCGCGTCGACGGGTACGGCGTCGAACGGCAGTTGCGAGCGGCCGCGCCCGCAGAGCTCCTCGTACGACGTCATCTTGTAGTCGAGGAACTCGAGCGCGAGCACGTCGAGCCCGTGCGAGCGGCGGCCCGGGTCGAGCACGTAGCTGGCGAGCATCGTGTCGAAGTCGAGGCCGCGCAGCGAGACGCCGGCGCGCCGGAAAGCGAGGACGTCGTACTTCGCGTTCTGCGCCGTCTTGCGCACCGTCACGTCCTCGAGCAGCTCGCGAAGCGGCGCCATCTCTGGCGCATCGAGCGGCGGCAGATTCTTCGCGGGGTACGTGCGCTCGGCGAGCATCCGGCCGGCGATGCCGAGCTGCTCCGGGGTGGGAGCGCTCTTCGCGGCGGCCTTCTTCTTCGCGGGCTTCTTCTTGGCCGCGCCCGCCGCCGGGGGCCCCCCCCCGACTTCTACGTTCGCGCCCTCCTCGGTCTCCCGCGCAACCATTCCATCGCCGCCCGTCGCTTGCGACGGCACGATCTCGTCGCCCCCCAGCTCGAGCCCGCGATCCTCGGGGGCGTCGGTCGGGGCCCGGTCGCCGGACGCGTCGACCGGTGGCACGCCGTCGCCACCGTCGCCACCGTCGGCAGAGCCGTCGGGACCGCCGAGCGCGAGCTCCTCCTGCGGGCGTTGCCAGGTGCGGTGCCGGAGCGGTAGGTAGTACGCCTCGCCGGGCGCGAGCGCGATCGAGATGCCGACGAGCGTCGAGCGGAGGGGGTCGACCTTGATCGGGCTGCCCGGGTCGATGACTGTCTCCGTGTCGACGGCGATGTGGCGCGCCTTGCGCGCGCGGGCCACCATGCGGCCCAGCGCCTGCAGCGTGTCCACCGTCGTGTAGGTGCGCCGCTCCTCGGCGCGCTCAGGCGCGGCCGGCGCGTGCTCCTTCACGAGCGACGTGAACTCCAACTCGATGTAGAGCTGCTTCAGCCGAGCGTGGTCGGGCTCCTGCACCTTGAGCCGCGACAGGTCGAGCGCGATCGGGAGATCGCGGTGGATCGTGACCAGCCGCCGGGAGAGCCGCGCCTGGTCGGGGTGGGCGAGCAGCGCTTCGCGCGGGCGCTTCTTGGTGATCCCCTCCGCCTTCGCGAGGATCTCCTCGAGCGACCCGAGCTCGTTCACCAGCTCGCGCGCCGTCTTGTCGCCAATGCCAGGCACACCGGGCACGTTGTCCGACGAGTCGCCGACGAGCGCGAGGTAGTCCACCACGCGCTCCGGCGGGACGCCGAGCCGTTCCGTGGCGTTGGTCAGCCCCACCCACTGCTCCTCGACGCTCGCCGGGCCGCCGCGCCCCGGGTTCAGCAGCCAAACGTGCGGCTGCACGAGCTGCTGAAAGTCCTTGTCGCCGGACACGATGACGACGTTCACGCCGGACGCGGCGCCCTGCTCGGCGAGCGTCCCGATCACGTCGTCCGCCTCGTAGCCGGGCAGCGACAGGATGGGGACGCGGTACGCGGCGAGCAGCTCGCAGATGCGCTCCATGCCGCGGTCGAAGTCGGCCTGGAGCCCCTCGCTCAGCTTCTCGCGCGTGCCCTTGTACGCCGCGTACTGCTCGGTGCGGAAGCTCGTCCCGGAGTCGTGCACCCAGCCGAGGTACTCCGGCTTGTGCGTGGCGATGAGGCGCTGCAGGAAGTTCGCGATGCCCCACGCCGCCGACGTGTTCTCGCCGCGGCTCGTCGTGAGCGGGCGCGAGATGAGGGCAAAGAACGCCCGGTAGATGAGCGCGTAGCCGTCGACGAGGAACAGGCGGGGCGACGGTGGGACGAGCGACTCGGACATGACGACCGTGGAGAGTGGCGAGTGGAGGGTGGCGAGTAGAATCCTACCACCCGGCTCCCCGGGTGACCACCGCCCTCCCGCGGGCCCACTCGCCACTCGTCACCCGCCACTCTCCACTGCCCTACAAACGCCAAACCGCCCGCCGGTGAGACCGGGCGGGCGGAGGCAGAATCGGACAGCCGACGATTCCGGACGGGTGCTTAGAGCCGCTGTACGTTCGCTGCGTGGAGCCCCTTGGCGCCGGACTGGATCTCGAACTCCACGAGCTGACCCTCAGCGAGCGTCTTGAAGCCCTCCATCGCAATCGCGGAGAAGTGGACGAACACGTCCTCGCCACCCTCCTGCTCAATGAAGCCGTACCCCTTGGCGTCATTGAACCACTTCACCTTCCCTCTGGCCATGCGAATCTGCCTCCAACGAAGTGAATCGATCCTGCACTGCGACTGCTGGTGCCGGGCGGGCGCATCGGGCGCTCGCGGGCCCCTATATAGAATCGCTTTAGATATTTGTCAAGTTTGTCAAGGGGTCGCGGCAGAAATGCTGAGCCGATACAACAGCACGGCGACGCCGACTGCGGCAACGATGCGGACGTTGTCGTCGAAGGGGCGCGCCGGGCGCTCGGCGAGCGCGCCGGCGAGTGCGGCGACCACGCTCTCGCCCGCCCCGAGGCGCGCGACGGCGAGCGCACCGGCGAGCGTGGCCACGAAACAGGCGGCGCTACCCGCAAACGTCTTGCCCGCCGTCACGCCCGCCGGCTCGGCGCGCGTGACGGCGGGTGTGGTCGGTACGTCAGATGTGTGGGGCGTGGTCGCCGCGCGGTGCGCGGCACCGGCGCGGTTCGCGCGGCGTCGCGCGGCGAGCCGGCCGACGACCGCCGCGCTCGCGTCCCCCACGGCCACGCCCCACATCGCGGCGACGGCGACCGCGCGCGGGTACAGGGCGACGGCGAGAGCGAACGACGCGAGCAGCCAGGTGGCGCCGGAGAGCCGCTGGTGCTCGTGCGCACGCAGCAGCAGGCCCGTGGCGCGGAGGAAGCGCTCGCGTGCGCGGGCGGAGCGCCACCGCGCGAGCTCCACGGCGGCGGCCACCACGACGAGGGCCAAGAGGAGCGCGAGGAGCGCCGCCCGCGGCGCGCCCGCCGCGTAAGCGGCCGGCACCACCGCCGACGTGACGTGCAGCGCCTTGCGCGCGAGCTCCCGCCGGAGGGTGAGCGAGACGTCGGGGAGTGGCGGGCGGGATCCACCGCCCCCCGCGGCCGTCACCGCGGCCGTCACTGCTTCTGCACGCGCCGCACGGCTTGCTGGAAGTCGGCCTCGCTCCCCGTCGTCAGCCGCCAGCGCCCGAATCCCGTCTGGTCGACGAAGATGAGCTGCAGCCGGTTTTCGCGGTACTCCCACACCTGCGCGCGCCCGCGCTGGTTGATGTCCGTCCCGCCCTGCTCGTAGAGCTGGTCGGGCTCGCCCAGTGAGACGAACACCATGCCGCGGTCAGTCGTCCAGCCGGGCACCCCCTCCTCCCGGAAGCGCTCGTTCGCCACGCGGATACGCCCGAAATAGTCACTGAGCCCCTCGTGCTGCGGGGTCGACGGGACGGGGTCCGTCTCGCGCAGGAAGGTGGCCCACGCGGCGGCGCGCTGCTCGGGCGCGGCGGCGCGGAGCGCCTGGAGCCGTGCCGGCGTCGTGAAGTAGCGCAGGTAGCTCACCATCTCGTCGAAGGTCGCCACCGGGAGCTCGTCACCGAAGCTGACGAACACGGGCGTGCGCGTCGTGTCCCGCGAATCACTGCGCGAGGCGACGAACGTCGTCACACCGACACCGATGCGCGAGACGGGGACGTTGATCACCCCGCTGAACAGCGCGCCGCGATTCTCGAGCGAGACGGTGTCGGTCCACAGGGCGCCACCCCGGTCGCCGCGCACGGCCACGGTGACCGGCAGCCGGACACCCGTGCCGTACCCCTCGAGGTACACGGGAACCGTGGTGTCGCGGCCGAAAGACACGGTGGAGCGCGGACTCGCCACGATCCGCGGCACCGAATCGGTGCTCCCGCGCGGCGTCGCGTCGAGCACCGTGATCGGCGTGGAGAGCGAGCCGGCGCCGAGGCGAGGGACGGTGAGGAGCGTCTCCTGCGACGCGCTCTTTCCGCCGCCGGCGTCGCGCACGGCGAAGGCGACCACGTACTGCCCCGGCGGAACGTTCACGAGCTGCTGAAAGATGATGCTCTCGTCGCCGCGGGAGGTCTCCTTGAACGACGCGACGCGCACCACCTCCTGCGCCTCGACGTGGCGCACGAGCGCGGCGCCCTGTCGAAAGTCGAGCTGCACCTGATAGCCCGCGCGGAAGCGGTCACTGTCGCGGCTGAAGGTGAGGGCCCGGTTGGCGAGGGAGAGCGTGACCAGGACGACTGTCGAATCCGGAGTAGGGCCCGCGAGGTAGGCGACGCTCCCGACGAAGGGAACGGGACCCGGCGAGGCCAGAAGCCCCATGCTCTGGTAGACCCGCGTCGCATCGGTCAGCCCGACAGGGTCGGCGCGGCGCGCGGGGGCGGGCAGTCCCGCCCCGCCGGCGCGCGGCCGCTTGGCGCACCCTGAGAGTGCGATCATCATTCCCGCAGCCATCACGGCCGCCGTCCCGACCCGCCGCAGCATTGAAGCAGACTCCGCTGAAATTCCAGTCCGTGTTTCCAGTAGCATCCCGTCAGGAAGAGAAAGATACCCCGAACGCGGGCGATCCGGTGGCGGGAGGGGAACTACCGGGAGTCGGGTGGCGGGAGTCGGGAGTCGGGCGTGCACCCGAGCTCCCGCGCGCCGCCGTTCACGCCTACCCGAATGCTGGGCTAGTGCTAGAGTCGGGAGTCGGGCCCACGCCTCCGG
>Ga0307411_10000156_pt1 | contig 21729 bp, 20 predicted proteins | sample DK1Ometagenome_2_FD_203712 | JGI IMG/M metagenome (GOLD analysis project Ga0307411, IMG submission 203712) | Maize rhizosphere microbial communities from greenhouse at UC Davis, California, United States - DK15-O-1 | ecosystem: Host-associated > Plants > Roots > Rhizosphere > Soil | place: USA...
CGGAACACGTGCTCATCGACCGCTTCGACCTCCCCCGCATCAACGACCTGATCCAGGTCGACAACCTCACCACCGGCCGACGGCAGCTCGAGGCCGACGACTGGCCGTTCGAGGGCTTCATGGACCTGCCGATGGAGGTGCGGCGCTAGGGCGCCGGCCTGATCCGCGGCCTTTCTCAACGCCACCGCAGCCTGGAGATGGGCCATGGCCAGTCCCGTTGTCGGCGTCCGCTCCTATCTCGCCAACCTGTTCGCCGGGGCCACGCGCGTCTCGACCGGGGCCAGCGGCGACGAGATCGTCGTCTTCCGCCGCGCCCGGCGCAACAAGCCCGTCGCGTACCGGATCCTGGCCAGCTCGTACGGCCTGGGTGCCAGCGGCAACCAGAGCATCAGCGGCAACCTCGCCGTCACCGGCACGTCCACCCTGACCGGCAACGTCACGGCGGGCGGCACGCTGGCCGTGACCGGCACCTCGGCGCACACCGGCAACGCCACGTTCGCCGGGACCCTGGCCGTGACCGGCACCTCGACGCTGACCGGCGCCGTCACCACCGGCGGCACGATCACCAGCCAGAGCTCCCTGGTCGTGACCAAGGCCAGCCGGCGCACGGACGCGGCGTTCCTGGCGCTGACCGACGCCGCGACGATCGCGGTCGACATGAGCGCGTCGTGGAATTTTGCCGTGACTCTGGGCGACAATAGAACCTTGGGCACGCCGACCGGCCTGCACGAGGGCCAGAGCGGCTGGATCCGGGTCACCCAGGACGGCGCCGGCAGCAGGACGCTGGCCTACAGCGCCGCCTGGACCTTCGGCAACGCCGGGGCGCCGACGCTCTCGACCGCCGCCGGCAAGGTCGACCTCATCCACTACGTCGTGACCGACGCGGCGACGCCCGTGATCCATGCCGTGTTCCACAAGGCCGCCTGAGCACCGGGCAACGGCGGGGAGCTGCTGATGGCGACCACGAACCAGCTTTGGGGCTTGGACGAGCCCGAGCCGGTCGATCCGGGCGCGCCGGGCATCGGCGGGCGCCTGGCGGAGCTCGTGCGCTACCTGCGCGGCGACGGTCCGGGCGTGCTCGACCAGATGACCGCCCAGCGCCAGCTCCTGCGCCAAAAGCTGGCCGGCGGGATGACCTATGCCGAGACCATGCGCGACCCGGAGCTCACCAACCTCGGCCTGGGGATCGCGAGCAACTTTGCCGGCGCCAGCATGCCGATGGCCACCCGCGGCATGACCCTGCCGCAGATGTGGCCGCTGCGCGAGGCGCCGGTCCCGGGCCTGACCAAGGGCCCGGAGATGGCCAACCCGGTCACGCAGGCCTCGCAGGAGGCCTACAAGGCCCGCGCCGGCATCGCCAAGCCGCCGCTCGAGGGCAAGCTGCCGATGCCTGAGGACTATCTCCGGCGGGTCGCTGACCACATGGACGAGGCGCCGCACGCGCCGACCGATCCGGACGTGGCCGCCAGCTACCGGGCCATGATCGGCGAGACTGGCAAGCAGTTCGAGGCCTTGAAGGAAGCCGGCGTCCGCTTCGTCCCGTTCACGGGCAAGGGCGAGCCCTACGCCAGCTCCGCCCAGATGGCCGAGGACGTCGCCAAGAACAAGCGGCTGTATTTCCTGAAGACCGAGAACGCCTACGGTTCTGGCCAGAACCCATCCAACAACCCGATGCTCGGCGCCACCAAGTACCACGACCTCGAGGGCAACCCGATGGTCGCCAACGACCTGTTCCGGGTGATCCACGACTATTACGGTCACACGCCGCACGGCTTTCGCTTCGGCGGGCCGGGCGAGTACAATGCTTTTCACGAGCACGCCAGAATGTTCAGCGACGAGGCGGTGCCGGCGTTGGCGTCGGAGACGCTCGGCCAGAACGCTTGGGTGAACTTCGGCAAGCATCTGCGCCGCGCCGACGGCTCGATCCCGAAGCCGGGCGACGTCGACTACGTGCCGCTGACCGAGCGCCCGTTCTCGGACCAGAAGATGGTCAAGATGCCCTGGGACCTGCTCAACGCCGACCCTGCCCGCGGCATCGGTCTGGGCCGCTGATGCCGATCGGCCTCGGCTGGCGCGAGGGCGGGATCCCGGAGCCGGAGCCCGGCGCGGAAGACTGGTGGAAGAACACGGCCTACCCGGCGCTCGGCGGCTTGTGGGACTGGGTCAAGGGCAACCCGGTCGAGGCCGCGTCGGCGTCGATGGTGCCGGGGGTGTCGGACGTCGCCGATATCGGTCTGCTCGGCCGCGACCTCTACCGGTTCGGCACGGAGCCTTCTCGCGAGAACGCGGTGAGCCTGGGCCTGGGCGCGGCTGGGGCGGCGCTGCCGCTGGTCGGTGCCGGGGCCCTCAAGGCCGGGCGCAAGGCGCTGCACGGCGCCGACATCGAGGTCGTGCCCGCCCTGGCCAAGACGGAGATGCGCCAGCTGGTCGGCGGCGGCGGCAGCCTCGAGGAAGCGCAGGGCCGGCTGCAGCAGCTGGGCCCGGGGCACGGCCTGCGGCAGAGCCCGACCCACCCGGGTGTCTACTTCGTCGTGCGCGAGCCGCAAGCGCCCGAGGCAGCCGCGGCTGCCGCTCCCAGGAGCTCCGAGCCGGCCCACTTCGTGTTCAAGGCGGATCCGGCCACGTCCGAGACGGTCGAGCGGCTGGCCGGGCGGGTGACCTCCGGCGTCAACGATCGCGCCGGCCTCGGCAACAAGGGGCAGTACGTCTACGACAACAACAGCATCCTGCTGGACTCTTCTCTCTCGCCCGAGCAGCGCCACGACACGCTCACCCACGAGCTCGGCCACGCCATGGCCGCCAAGGGCGGTGTCGTCGACCCGCGCGGGCTCGCGTGGCAAGGAGCGCCGCCGGCCCAGGTGCTGGAGCAGATCCGCGCCCTGTCCGCCGGGCGCCGGCCGCACCTGTGGGGCAGCAACGAGGAGCTCGAGAACGCCTTCCCGCATTTGGGCGCGGCGGCGATCAGCAAGTACCGGGAGCGGCCCGACGAGCTCGCCGCCGATCTGGTCGCCAGCATGATCGCCGACCCGGCGAAGGCGAAGCAGGTCGGCCACGAGGCCTACCGCTGGGCCGCATCGAAGCTCAACGCGTCCGACCTCGGCAAGATCGCCCAGTTCCTGGGCGTGCCGCTGGCCATGGTCAGCGCCGCCCTGGCGCAGGCCTCGGGGCTCGAGCCGGAAGAGGCGCCGCCACCGCCCGCCACGGCCGGCGGCATCGGCCTGGGCCGGTGACCCTGGGCCTCGGGCGCACGCCCCTCGACGTGCAGCCACTCGACGACGACGCGGCCTGGACGCGCCTGGTGGACGCGCTGCGGGATCGCGAGAGCGGCGGCGGCAAGCCGCTGGTGTCGAGGAAGGGTGCCTTGGGCTCGCTGCAGCTGATGCCCGGCACCGCCGACGACATGCTGAAGGCGCTCGGCCGGCGCGACGTCCTTGCCCTGCCGGCGCCGGAGCGACGCCACCGCGTGCGCTTCGATCGCACGCTCAACGAAGCGCTCGGGCAGGAATACCTCCGGCGCCAGCTGCGGGACTTCGGTGATCCGGTGCTGGCGCTCGCGGCCTACAACGGCGGGCCCGCCAACGTGAAGCGCTGGCTGAAGAAGAACGGCGATCCGCGCAAGGGCGAGGTCGATCTCGCGACCTGGATCGAGCGGATCCCCTTCGGCGAGACGCGCGCCTACGTCAAGGCCGTGACCGCCAAGGCCGGCATGGCGCCGAAGCCGCCTCAGGCGTTCCAGCCGGAAGGGCCGGCGGTGGAGCCGGTGGTGGCCTCGGCACCGGCGCCATGGCGGGCCGAGATGCCGTGGGGGATCGCGGCGCTGGCACCGTCGCCGATCGCGGGACCAACGCCGTGGCGGGTCGAGCCGCTGCCGGTCACGGCACCCTTGCCGGTCACCAAGCCGCTGTTCCTGGCCGAGGACGATCCATTGGCGCGGCTGCTCGGCCGCAGGTGAGAGGAAACGACATGCCGCAGCCGATGCGCCGGACCATCCCGCGCCAGCTCGAGCTCCTGTCCAAGCGTGGCGACTGGCGCAGCGTCGCGCTGGTCGGCGTCGCGGACGGCGATGCCGCGACCTGGCTGACCCAGGTGGCGCCGCGCGCGCGGCTGACGATCGTCGCCACGTGGCCGGAGGAGGGCGTCCTGCGCGCGGCCAAGCTCGCGGGCCAGCAGCGCCAGCTGCGGCGCCTGGCGCGGGCCTACGGCGACCGGCTTACCTTCCTCGAGGCCGACCCGAAGGAAGCGCTCAAGGCGGTTGGCGACGACAAGTTCGACGCGGTGGCGCTCCTCGGCGGCCTCGAGGGCAAGGAGCTCGGCACCGTCGGCAAGCGCTGGGCGGAGCACGTCAACCAGGGCGGCATGCTGCTCGGCGTCGATCATCGCGACAAGGCGACGGCGAGCGCGCTCAAGAAGCTGGCGCCGGAGCACCAGAAGCTGAAGGACGGCCTTTGGGCCGCCCGCATCCGCCGGCCGTCACCAGAAGGCGAGGAGCAGGGCGAGCCCGACCCGGTGCTGTCGGAGCCACCGGCAATCGAGGAGCCCGAGCTCGAGGATCCGCCGGTCGAGGAGACGGAGCCCGACCTCGAGGAGGATCCGCCGAGCGACGGCGAGCGCGATCTGGCCCTGGAGGCCGCCAAGCCCGAGCCCGAGCACGTCCCCGAGCCGCCGGTGGTGAAGCGCACGCGCGGTCGGCCGCGGAAGGCCCCCTGATGGCCAGGATCGGCCTCGGCCCGAGCGGCCCCCCGGCGCCGGATCCGCGTGCTGAGGACTGGTGGCAGTCGGTCTACCCGACGCTGCGCTCCGCCTGGGACTGGACGCGCGGCAATCCTCTCGACGCCGCCAGCATGTCGATGGTCCCGGGCGTCTCCGATGTCGCCGACGTGGCGATTGCCGGCCGTGACATCGGCCGGTTCGCCCATCAGCCGAGCCGCGAGACGGCGCTCGATGCCGCGCTGTCGACCGCCGGGGCGGCGCTGCCGGTGCTCGGTGCCGCCACGGTCAAGCGCGCCGGCACGGTCGCAAGCAAGCTTGGGACCAGGGCGGCGATCGAGGGCCCGATCCCGATCTCGGCCGCGTCGTTCGCGAAGGAACCGGTGAAGCAGGAGATCGAGCGGCGCGTTTCCACGATGGAGGCGCCGTTCGACATCTCCGATCTGGGCCGGAGCAGCGGGCCGCAGGCCGAGCTGCCGCGCTACGATCCGCGCGCCGGCAAGGGCCGCGGCTTCCCGGCCCGGGTGCAGCGGCTCATGGGGAACAAGGACGTCTACGAGCAGATGAAGGGGTTCGTCGAGCGCGGCCTCGATATGTCGGGGCGCGAATGGTACGACACCCGGCCGCTCAAGGAGGCGTTCATCGAGCACTGGGGCCCGGAGGACGGGCCCGGAATGTTCACGCGCTACATGGACTACGTCGCGGCCTCGAGCCCGCGCTCGGACGTCGCCAGCAACATCAGGAACGCCAGCTACTATTACAGCCGCGACGTGCAGGGCAACCCGCTCACGGACGCGGAGGAGAAGCTGCCCTACCCCTACGGCCATCTGGCGCAGGGCCTGCACAAGCAGAACGCCGTTCGGGTCGGCGACCCGAATCAGGTGAGCTTCGATCCCAGGAACAACCCCAAGCCCTTGTCCTTCTCGGCCAACCTCCAGGGCAACCATTTGCCGGCCACGATCGATGCGCATGCGATCAAGCTGCCGGCGATGCTCGCGCGCGATCCCGAGTTCCTGATCCGCAACATCCGCGAGGAGGCGTTTGATCCGGTCACCGGGAAGAACAAGATCGATCCGGCGACAGGGAAGAAGGTCTACATCAACCGCAGCCCCTACAAGGAATTCAAGGCGGGCACGCTGTCGATGGACGATGCGGTCAAGGACCCGACCTTGTGGGAAGGCCAGCCGAACGAGAACGAGTACCTGGCGATGGAGCTCTATTACAAGCGCATCGCGGAGGAGCTCGGCATCACGCCCGCGCAGGCCCAGGCCGCGGCATGGGTCGGCGGTGGCCATCTCACCGGTCTGGAGAGCGCGGCCGAGCCGTTCATGGCGACCGTCAACAAGCGGCTCCAGCGCACCGCGGCGGTGCATGAGCTGCCGGTCGAGGAGACCACGCGCCGTTTCGTCAAGGGCGAGCTGCCGCTGTTGAGCGCGGCGCCGGTCGGCATCGGCCTCGGGCTGGGCGCCCGGACCTTGAGCCAGCTCGGCGCCGACGAGGAGCCCTACTAGGCCCCGGGGCTCGGCGGGCCCTTCTCCTCGAGCACCAGCTCCATGTTCACCAGCAGCCAGGACAGCGCCATCGCCGCCATCGGCGGGATCGGCCGCTGGCCGCTCTCCCAGCGCGCCACCGTGGAGCGCGACACGCCCAGCTCCTGCGCCAGATGCTCCTGCGGCCACGACAGGCGGTAGCGCAGGTCGATGAGCTCCTGAGCGGACATCACGGCGTCTCCCTCGTTGGCAGCGCCATTGTAGCCGGCTGACACACGACCGTCCGGCGCAGCCGCCGCCGCGCGCACCCAAGGGCATCCATGGACGACAACGAACGCCTTCAGCTGGCGCGTCAGGCCGACGCGCTGTTGCAGAACCATGCCTGGCAGGCCGCCGTCGCGCGCCGCCGCCAGGCGCTCAAGGACATGTGGGAGGCGACGCCGCCGGCCGAGCTGGCCGAGCGCGAGCGCCTGTTCACCGAGCTTCGCGCCCTCGCGGGCGTCGAGGGGTCGCTGCGCTCGATCCTCATGGACGGGCAGGCGATCGAGCGTCGAACGACCCTTAGGAGAGTACGCACCCATGGCTGAGCCCTCCCCGGCCCCGGCTTCGGACCCGCCGCGCGGCATCAGCATGCATCAAGCGGCTGCCCTCTTGGATTCGCGGCAAGCGTCCGGGGCCTATGACCCGACACGCGCCTCTGCCGCCCCAGCTGCAGGCACGCCATCCGACCAGGCGCCAGAACCCTCGGACGACGAGACCGTCGCTCCGACTCCAGGCGCGCCGAGCGAGACGCCCCGCCGTCCCGACGCCCCTGCACCCGACGACGAGGTCGATCCGGGCGAGGAGGAGGCCGAGGACGGCGAGCCTGAAGAGGAGGCCGAGCCGGAAGAGGAGACCGACGAGGCCTACCTTGAGGATGAGGACGGGACGAAAATCCCGGTCGCCGAAGCGCTGAGCACCTACAAGCGCTTCAAGGATCTTCAGGCCCGCGTCACGCGCAAGGAGCAAGCCCTCGCTGAAGAGCGACGGCAGATCACCGGGCAAGTTCGTGAGGTCGAGACCGCCCTGGCCCAGAAAGCCAGGGCGGCTCTGGAGAGCGAGCAGACCTACCAGACGAAGATCGCGGAGCTCGACACCTACCTGGCCGAGATCTCCCAGGGCCTGACGGGCGCCGACGAGCAGTGGAAGGGGGTCGACTGGACCAAGCTCAAGACCGAGCAGCCGGGCGAGTACCTCCTGCTGCGCGACGAGTGGCAGCGGCACCAGGACACCAAGCGCGAGGTCGAGACCCGGCGCCAGACCATCGCGCGCGAGCAGGCCGAGCACGAGCAGCGCACGCAGCAGCAGCAGCACGCCAAGCTGCAGCAGCACCTGCGCACCCGCTACGCGGACATGCTGGCCGATCCGCAAAAGACCCAGCGGGTGAGCGACGCGATGCTCGGGCTGGCGCACGAGCTCGGCTACAGCGACCAGGAAATCTCGCAGACGCTCGACACTCGGGCGTGGGATCTCTGGCACATGGCCGCTCAGTACAAGGTCATGATGCAGGAGCGTGACCGCGCCTTGCAGGGCCAGCCCAAGCGCCAGCTGGTCGAGGGCGGCGAGCTCGCCCCGCAGCGGGTCAAGATCGTCAAGCCGTCGGCCCCCAAGCCTCGGGCGCTCACGACCGAGAAGGCGCAGCTCGGCGGCGCCTACAGCGCGTTCCAGAAGGACCCGAGCCGCGAGAACGCTCTGAAGGCCATGGAGGCCCGCGAGCGCTACAACGGCGCCGCCCGCACGCGCTAGATCTGGTCACTTAGCAGCTTTCCTCTCCTCCTCCTCGACCTCGCGGGTTGCCCACCCGCCGGGCTGGCGCGACGCCAGCCCAGACCATCACCAGCAACATCCAGGGTAAACCACCGTGGCGACAGTTACCGGCACCCTTGTGACCAACGGCACGCAGACGCTCGTGGGTATGCGTGAAGATTTGGCGGAGTTCATCAGCAGAACGGATCCGGCTTAACATTAGGCCCCCTGACGTGCTACAGCTTCATCTCCTGCGGGGAGGTGAAGATGCGACAGTTCCAATGCGAAGAATGCGGCAAGCAAGCCAAGGCCTACGGTGATCGGCAGGACAGGGCGAGGTTCTGCTCAAGAACGTGCCGCGATGCATGGTTCTTGAAGAACGCCAAGTGTCGGATCACCTGCACGGTCTGCGGCAAGCGGGCGATCAACACCAATCCGGGGGCGCGCTTCTGTTCAAGGAAGTGCGAGTCCACGGGGCGGAGGGGGTCGAACGCGCCCAACTGGCTCGATGTGCCCAGGACCAAGACCTGCGCCCACTGCGGTGAGGAGTACGGTCCAGGGTCGGGCGGCATCACGCACTTCCTCCGTGGCAAGTTCTGCTCGCGGGAGTGCAGCCGGAAAGGGCAGAAGCGCCTCTTCGGTGAAAGCAACCCGCAGTACCGGGTGGACGCCCGGCGCAAGAACCGTGGTGGCATCTATCGCCAGTGGCAGATAGCGGTCATCTCGCGGGACAAGGCGACCTGCCAGAAGTGCGGCCGGACCGGGGTCGAGATGCATGCCCACCACAAGGAGCCGTGGCGGGACCATCCCGAGCTGCGGTTCGACGTGGCGAACGGCGAGACCCTTTGCTGCCATTGTCATTGGGACGAGCACAGCACGTCAGGTGCAAACGGGGTGAATTCGGGGGAACCCGTACCGGGTGGGGCCGGCGGCAATCCCGAGCCAAGCCATGATCGAAAGGTCGTGGAAGGTGTAACGACTAGAGGCCGAGCCTACCGGCGCATTGAAACCAACTGTGAATGGTGCGGAACGTTTGTCTCCAAGCCCTTGAGCGACACCAAGGGCAAGCGGCACCTCTTCTGCAGCAAGAGCTGTTCGAAGAAGTTTTTTTGGGCCAGCCAGCGGCGGCTCAGCCGTGGGGATGACGGATCGGGCCAGCAGCAGTTGCTCTAGCGCCTACGGCAGTAACGCCTCCACGAGCGCCCCGGCCGCTCTGTAGCGGTATGATATAGTCTGGCCTCCGTGGTAACACGGAGAAGCTGGGTTTAAACGGCCCAGCGGTAACATCAGCGGAAACTCCCTTCTACAGCTTCTGCGATGAGGGCACGGCCAAGAATTCACTTGCGCACGACTGGCAGACCGTCGATCTGCGCAACGCCCGCCGCGTCCCGAGGCCTGAGGGCGACACCGTCACCCTCGACACGCCGAAGAAGACAGTCAAGCTCAGCAACGCTTGCGAGATCATCCGCGGCGAGTACGGCATCAGCGGCACCGCGCAAGCGGTCGATACCGCTGGCGACACAGGCTCGATGAATTTTCAGCGGCTTCATTTTGGCATGGAGCTGCGCAAGGACGTCGAGTTCATGCTGCTCGGCCCGCAGAACAAGAAGGCGACCGACACGCGCGAGTCGGCCGGCATCCAGGCCTTTGCCGGGGTCTTCTCCTACGGCTCCGGCGCCACGACCCCTGGCACGGGCGCCAGCGCCGGCACGGTCGATGTCACGCAGGGCACCGCCCGTGACCTGACCATGGACATTCTCAACACAGGCCTAAGATCAGCCTGGACCGGCGGCGCCCGCACGTCAGTCATGTTCATGTCGAGCGCTCAAAAGATGGGCATCGACGAGGTTTTGCCGACCGATCAGCTGGCCACCGGCCAGTCTGATCTGTTGAAGGATGGCGTTCTTGTGGCCACGACAGTTGCGGTGTGGCGGTCAGCTTTTGGCGACGTTAAGTTTGTAATGGATCGTATCCTTGACGAAGGTGCAACCGACAGTGCTGGCGACCCGATTACTTGGGGAACCGGCGTGATCATTGGCGTCGATGAGCGCGGCACCTATCGCCCGAAGGTCTGCACCTTGCCGGGCCGCAAGTTCAAGACCGAGCCGCTGGGCAAAAGGGGCGACATCGATGAAGAGCTGGTCGTGTGGGAAGGCACGCTCGAGGTGCCGAACCCGGCGGCCATCGCCGTCATTGGCGGGTTGAACGACCCGACGGCGTGATCGGCCCGGCTGCCTGGCATCATGCTGGCGGCCACGCCTTCCGGGCCGATGAGCCGCCCCGGGATCCCGACCCCGGGGCGGCGCTCCCCTGCGGAGAACAGTGGAATGCACCGACGCAACCGCACGGCCGCGGTCGAGATCAGCGGCGACCGCATGGTGCGCCACCGGCCCGGCGGCAAGCAGATCTACCGCGTCTCGGGCGACGAGCTGCGCTGGGCCGTGGTCGAGTACGTGCCGGAGGATCTCACCGACCGGCTGGCCCGCTCGCGCAGCCTGGAGCTCAAGATGCCGCTCGGCGATCCCGAGAACGTCTGGATCAAGGTCGCCGAGTACCCGCTGACGTGGCTGAACGCCCAGGTGCCGATGAATGCCTGGGACGATCGCAAGGCCCTGGCGCGGCGGGTGGTCAACAACCGGGACTATCGCCGGCTTCGGGCGGACAGCGATACCAGGATGTGGTGAGCCATGGCGATCGGCACGTACAGCGAGCTCCAGGCGGCCTGCTCCTCCTTTGCCGGGGGGTCGTCCGACACGGCTTTTGCCGACGCCATCCGCACCTCGATCGCGCTCTGCGAGAGCGACATCGAGCGTCAGCTGCGAGCCCCCGAGCTCATCGTGCGGCGCACCGGCGTCGTGGGCTCGGCCTGGGAGGTCTTGCCCGACGACTTCATGAAGCTGATCAGCCTGTCCCTGATCCGCGACGATGCCGAGACGGTGCTCGCCCAGATCCCCGAGGACGCGGCGACCGCCTACGCGCTGCGCTATCCCTCGGGCACCCCGCGCTGGTTCGCGATCGTCGGCACCGAGCTGCGGCTGATCCCGGCGCCGGACGAGGACTGCACCGACTCCTTGCGGATGGTCTACTACAAGAAGGTGCCGCGCCTGTCCGACGATGCGCCGACCAACGATTTGCTGACCGCCTTCCCGGACCTGTACCTCTGGGGCAGCTTGAGCGTGCTCGGCGAGTACGTCGAGGACAGCGCCCGCCTCCCGCGGTTCGAGCAGCGGTTCCAGAACGCGATCAAAGCCGTCAACAAGATGAGCGTCCTGCGTGACGGGACCTTGGCGGGCTGATGGCCTGGTGCCTCGTCGAGCAGCCCGCCGCGACGGCCTGGAGCCTCGAGGCGGAGCCGGACGCCGCCGTCTGGGCCGAAGAGCGGGGCGACACCTTCTGGCCGACGGATGACGAGCTCTGGACGCCTTGGACCGACGGCAGCTGGTTCTTGGACCATGACGGCGCGTTCGTCGGCTGGACCGACTGGCCGCCGCCGTGGGGCCAGACGCCGCCGGCCGAGCCCTGCTCCTGCCTCGCCGACGGCGCCTACCTGACCGACGATGCGGGCAACCCGCTCACGGACGAGTCCGGCCTCATCCTGCTCTACGACTGACCGGGACCAGCATGGCCACATCGAAGCGCACCACCGACCTGCCGCTGGCGACGGCGCTGGTCGATATCCTCGGCCATGACGCCGACGGCCACACCAGCCGCGCGGACCTGACCGGGCTCGCGGCGGCCCTGGCCGGCACCTTGAGCAACGTCGAGCTCACCGCCAATGGCATCGCCGTGCGCTACGAGCTCGGGTTCGAGGTCGAGACGCCGCGCGCGGCGATCGTGGCGGTCGACGGCGTCGTTCAGCCGATCAGCACCTACACGGTGGCCGGCGGCTTCATCACCTTCAGCGAAGCGCCGCCCACGGGCGCCAAGCTCGACATCCGGGTGATCGGCGAGGCCGTGCCGGTCCTGCTCGGCGATACCTTCACCGCCTCCGGCACGGGCGCCGTGTCGCGGCTGATCCTGAACAAGCTTGCCGACGTCGTCAGCGTCAAGGACTTCGGCGCCTACGGCAACGGGGAGTACGACGACACCGTCGCCATCAACGCCGCGCTCGCGACGGGCAAGCCGGTGTTCTTCCCGGCTGGGGTGTACCGGTGCTCGAACGGCGTCGATCTGCCGGCCGGTGCCCGGCTGATCGGCTCAGGCGCGCCGAAGCTCGGCGTGTTCCCGCAGAGCACGGATGACAAGCGGTTCTTGCGGCCCGGCTACAAGGACCAGCTGCCGGGCACCACCCTGCTGTTCACCGGCACCGGCACCAAGACCACGACGACGCCCAGGGTCGATCGCTTCGCGTCCTTCACCTATTGCGTCCGGACCACGACCTCCGCCGCCGTGTCCCTCGAGGGCCTCGCCATCGTTATGGACATGGATGTCCTGGATGCCGACGGCGACCTGACCGAGACCACGACCGACAATCGGGCGGCTTACGATGTCGGCTACCTGTGCGGCGCGGATCGGAGCTACCATCGGGATCTGGTGATCTTCGGCTACTTCGCGAAGGCGGGGCTCGTCGTCCACGGCAGCAACCCCGACTACATCACCTTCGATGGCGGCTCGAGCTCGGGCGACATCGGCTGCGCCATCGTCGGCGACGGCACCAACGGCCTGTCGGGCACCCAGTTCTACGCCTGGGACTTCTTCGCCAACGACCACCACAGCCGCAGCATCATCACGAATCAATGGGGCACGACGGCGCTCTACATCGATGGCGCGGTCGCGGCCTCGCCACCGAACGCCGGCATCGGCGGGCACTTCTTCGTTGGCGGCTGCGTCCGGACCTACACCGACAACCCGTTGAGCTTCGACCACTGCAACTGCGCGGTCCTCACCGGCGTGGTGCTCGAGTGGCCGAACCTGCCGGGCTCGACCGGCGCCACCGTGGCGACCCCGCTCGCCACCTCGAGCACCTACGGTGTCAGCTTCGAGAACTGCCGTCATCTGGCGGCGATCGGGAGCGGCGGCATCTATGCCATGGCCAACGCGATGGGCGGGCCGTTCCTGCATGCCGATCCGCGCTACGGCGAGCTGGGTGTCGTCGGTGCCGGCGGCGGCGTCATGCTGCGCGGCGGCACCAGCGGGCAGCTGCCCCGCGTCCAGCTGACCACCGATGCCAACTCAAGCACCACCGGCTGGCAGCTGGTCTACGACACCGGCAACAGCGACATCCTGGACTTCCGCAACGCCGGCACAAGTCGTTTCAGCCTCGCCACGGCCGGCGGGCTGCAGAAGGCCGGTTTCGCGCATGGTGGAACCAAGACCATCGCGAGCGGGTCGATCGCCGCCGGCAGCTACAATTATTACAGCGTCGACACGGAAGCCTCGGCGTCGACCGACGACCTGGACACGATCTCCGGCGGCGTCTACGACGGCCAGCTTCTGCTGCTCCGGGCCGCCAACTCAAGCCGTGATGTCGTCTGCAAGGACGGCACGGGCAACCTGAGGTTGGTCGGCGATCTCACCCTGACGCACGCCCAGAACCGGCTGCTGCTGGCCTTCGACGGGACCAACTGGGTCGAGGTCTCGCGGTCGGAGAGCACCAGCGCCTCGGCCGGCGGGCCGGTCTCGGTCAAGGATTTCGGCGCGGCCGGCAACGGCACGACGGACGACACGACCGCGTTCATCAACGCCCTGGCCAGCGGCGCCAAGACGGTCTTCGCCCCGGCCGGGGTCTACAAGCTCACCCAGACCTTGTCCCTGCCCCAGGGCGTGACCCTTGAGGGGGAGGGTGTCGACGAGTGGGAGCCGGTCTATCCGACCCGGGCCAAGAAATGGGGCGGCACGGTCCTGCTGTTCGCCGGCACCGGGACGCGGGCCACGACCTTCGCCGGGGTCACCTCGATGCGCTACGGCGGCGGCTGGCGCACCGACGGCGCTGACACCCGCAAGCTCACGAGCTTCTACAACGCCAACGCCTCGGGCACGACGGCGGCGACCCAGCGGACCTTCTCGGTCGCGGTGCGCAACGCGACGGGCGCGTACTACTGCGGGTTGCGGAACCTGCGGATCGCCAACTGGAGCGGCGCCGACGGGATGTCGGGGCACAGCGACACGGGCTCCAGCTCGCTCGGCGACAGCTGGGACATCGGCCTGCTGCTCGACAACACGGAGTATTTCCTGGCCGAGAACATCCAGGTGGTCGGCACCTGGCGCGAGTTCGGCTTGCTCGACATCAGCACAGCGATCACCGAGAGCCGGTCGGAGCGCAACCATGTCCACCGCGCCAAGCTGCAGGGCCGGGTCGGGCTCGGCATTCGTGGCACCGACCGCTGGGCCGTGACGGCGGCGACGGCCACGACCGTGGATTTGCATTGGTCAGAAGAGCACTACTGGGCCGCGAGCGGGTCGTTCCGCGGCCAAGACGGCGTCACCTACGCCTACACGGGGCGGAGCTTCGCCGGCAGCACGCTGACGCTCACCGGCGTGACGCCGGATCCGTCGGCGGTCACCCAGCTCAGGCACCCCGGCACGGGGTTCGCCAACACGGAATTTTACGACTGCTACGTCTACGGCCTCGACCATGTGTCCGGCTCCCTGGCGTCCGTCCTCGGCCTGTCGGACAGCAAGGCGCTGGAGGTCTCAGGCTACCCGCTGCGTGGCATCAAGCTGCGCAACTGCAAGTTCCACACCGACGAGCCGGTGACCGCGCACCTGCACGATGCCATGGACATCATGTGCGTCGACCCGCAGTTCGAGGGCGGCGGCAAGATGATCGCCAGCCCGGTGTCGACCGACGCAGGCGCCTGGGCGGCGGCGGCGGTCGGCGAGACCCGCAACCTGGTCATGCTGGGCGACAACTCGATGGACGACAGCGCCGAGCTGACCCTGTTCACCCCGCGATGCGGGCTGGTGCAGGGACTGCAGGTGGCGCCGCGGGACGAGCTGACCAACGACTTCATCCTGACGGCGCTGCGCACCGGGCTGAACACGACCGTCAAGACCCGGAGCAGCGGCAATTTCTACGTGAAACGGTCCACCGGCAGCGGCGCCTTCCGGGTCACCGACAGCGGCAACGTGCTGGTCGAGGGCGGCGGCCAGTTCTCGCTGACCGGCGGCAGCGGCATCATGAACGTGGATGCTTCCGCGACCTTCGCCCTGAGGCAGTCGACCACGACGCGGCTGCAGATGTTCTCCACCGGCAACTTCGCCCCGGGCAGCGACAACGCGCTGAACTTTGGCGTGCAGGCGACGCGCTGGGCCAATGTCTACGGCACCAACTTCAGGCCGGGCGCCGGCACCGCGACCTGGACCAGCGGCACCGGCACGCCCGAGGGCAGCGTGACGGCCACGGTCGGCTCACTTTTCACGCGAACAGATGGAGGAGCGGGGACCACGCTCTACTGCAAGGAAAGCGGTAGTGGCAACACCGGTTGGATCGCCAAATAATGCCCGTGATCCCGCTCGGCCCCTGGCGGCCCGACACGGCCGGGTTCGTCAACAATTCCGGCCAGCTCAACGACATGAGGAACGCCATCCCGGTGCAGGGCGGCTGGCAGCCGCAGCGTTCGCTCGGGGCGCTGTCCGAGCAGACCATCGCGACGCCGGTGCAGGGCGTCCAGGTCGCGACCCGGACCAACGGCGGCCTCGAGCTGTTCGTCGCCGCCAACGGGTCGATCCACCGCGTCCCGAGCCGGACGGGCGCGCTCGAGGCCGCCGGCTCGGGCTTCGCGGCCTCGGCAAGCGACCGCTGGCGGTTCGTCCAGTTCGGCGACCTGCTGCTCGCCACCAACTTCGCCGATGACCTCCAGGCCTACGACCTGACTTCCGGCGGCAGCTTCGGCGATCTCCACGCGAGCGCGCCGCGCGCGAAGTTCATCGCGATCGTGCGCGACTTCCCGGTGGTCGCCCACACGTACGACTCGGTTGACCTCACGGACGCCTACCGCGTTAGATGGCCGGGCTTCGTCAATGGTGTCGTCGACCCTACCAGCTGGGCCTACAGCCTGACGACCCAGGCCGACTTCCAACGGGTCAGCGACATTGGTCAAATAACGGGACTAACGGGCGGCGAGATCGGCACCGTGGTCGGGCAGCAGGGCCTGTGCCGCATGTCCTACGGCGGCTCGGCGCTGTTCTCGTTCGAAGTCGTCGAGCGCCGGATCGGCTGCCGGGTGCCGAACTCCGTGGTTCAATATAGACAAGGAACGTATTTCTGGTCCCCGGACGGCTGGCACGTCTTTGACGGGTCTGCAGTCAGTCCGATCGGCAACGAGAAGATCGATCGCTTCTTCCACGAAGACTTCGACGAGGGTTCCGCGGAATTGATGTGGGCGGTGGCCGAGGACGGCCGCGGCCACGTCGTCTGGGCCTACCCCGGCCAGGGGCATGGCGGGCGCTGCAACCGGATGCTGCGCTTCGCGCCCGAGCTCGGCGAGTGGGCGGTCACGGACGTCGTCCTCGACGGCCTAGGCCCCGGCAAAAGCTTCGGCGCCTCCCTCGACGACTCGATGTTCGACAACCTCGACGAGTGGGGGTCGCTCGACGATCCCGGCTTGTGGCTGGAGCTGCCGCAGACGGTGGCGGTCGCGGACGGCACGGTGCAGGCCTTCATCGGCTCGCCGATGGATGCCTTTTTCCAGACCGGCTTGCTGATGCTCAACCAGGACGGCCGGTTCCTGCTCAACCGGGCCTTCGTGCTGCACGACCGCGGCTATCCCGCGATGCGGATCGGCATGGGCGAGCGGCTCGACGCCGGCACCATGACCTGGCTCGAGCCGATCGAGCAGCAGAGCGACGGCTACATGCGCGTGCGCTGTCCCGGGCGCACGCACATGGCCGAGCTTTACCTTTACGGCGACTGGGTCAGGGCGCAAGGCATCGACCTGCGCGGCGCGCCGATCGGCACCCGCTGATGCCATTCCCGTCCCGCTACCGTCTGCCGACGCCGCAGATCAGCGGCCCGGAGCTGGCCCGGATCGTGGCCGACATGCGGGTGGGCCGCCTCGACGTCGGCAGCGAGATCACCCTCGAGAGCGCCGCGACAACGACGGTCGTGCGCTCCAGCACCATCGGGCCGGACACGATCCCGGTCCTGGTGCCGACCACCTCGACCGGGGCCGCGCTCAAATGGTGGCTGTCGTCCCGCGACAAGGGCGAGCTGACGCTGGGCCACGACGCCCCCGCGGGCGACGAGCCGTTCCTCCTCCTGCTGATCGGATGATCCGACATGGGCCTGTTCGATTTCCTCTCCGACGGCGGCTCGGAGGTGCAGAAGGCCGACCTGCCGGGCTATCTCGAGCGCCCGACCAAAGGCATCGCCAACAACGTCTGGGATCTGCTGCGCGCCGGCAGGGACAACGGCGGGATGAACGCCACCCAGCAGCAGGCGCTGCAGGGCATGATCGCCCAGGCGCAGCAGCCGTCGGGCCTCGCGAGCGGCGCCAGCAACTGGCTCACCGGGCTGCTCCAGGGCGGCAGCGGCCTCAACCAGCAGCAGGCGGGGCTCGCCGGCCAGCTCACCGCCGGCCAGGTCGTGAACCCGGCCATGGCGGAGACGGCCAGGATCGCCCAGGGCGGCGATCTCGGCAAGAATCCCTATCTCAACGCACAGTATCAGCAAGGCGCCCAGCAGCTCACCGACCAGTTCAAGAACACCGTCGTGCCGGGCCTCGACAACAGCTTCGCCGCCTCCGGCCGGCTCGGCTCCGGGGCCTACGCGCAGCTGCGCAATCAGACCGAGAAGGGCCTCGCCCAAGGCCTCGGCGACCTCGCCACCAACATCTACGGCGGTGCTTACAACACCGATCGCGCCAACCAGATGAGCGCCTTGAACCAGTGGCAAGGCCTCGGCCAGAACGCCATCGGCAACCAGGTCTCGGGCGCCAACCTCTTCGGGACCGGGCAGCAAAACCTGTTCTCGGCCGTCGGCGCGGCACCCGGCGCGCAGAACCTCAACTACGACCAGCTGAACCGCATGTACCAGGCGGGGACCATCCAGCAGCAGGCGCCCTGGCAGCTGTACCAGAACGCGGCTGGGATCATCGGCGGCCTCCCGGGCTCGCAGAACCAGACCACGCAGCAGCGGCAGAACCCGGTCACCGGCGCGATCAACTTGGGTGCCTCGGCGGCAGGCGCCTTCATGGCCTCCGACGTCCGCCTCAAGGCCGACATCGTCCGGGTCGGCGCCACGCCGCTCGGGATCCCGGTCTATCGCTACCGCTATGTCTGGGACGAGCCCGGGACCGAGCGTCTCGGCGTGATGGCGCAGGAGGTGCTGCCGGTCCTGCCGGAGGCGGTGGCGCAGCTATCTAGCGGCTATCTAGCTGTCGACTACGGAAGGATCCGCTGATGGACCCGCAGCAGCTGGCGATGATCCTGCAGTCGCTGCCGCCGGAGCAGCGCATGCAGATGCAGGCCGCGCTCGGTGGCATGGCCCCTCAACCGACGGCGCTGCCCGCTCAGGGCGGCGGCCTGGCCGCGATCCTCGCCTCCTTGGGCGGTGGCGGCCAGGGCATGGGCCAGATGCGCAACACCCCGGGCGTGATGACGAACCGGCACGGCCAGCCGCTCAGCGCCAACGCGGCGGGCTTCGTCGGCGCCGGACAGGCGGCGAACGCTCCCGACGCCTGGAAGATGACGCCCGCGCAGGCGCTGACCGGCGCGCTCGGCGGCTACTCGCAGGGCAAGCGGCAGCAGACCGCCGGGCTGCAGCAGCAGCAGCAGGGCCAGTCGGGTTTGATGAACATCCTCAAGATGCTGCAGGGCCAGAAGTCCTACGGCACGGGCGGCTACGCCCAGACGCCGGTCCTCGGCCCGGGCGGACGCATGGGCGGGGGCGTCTGAGATGCCGTTCCCGCCGACCCCGAACCCGCTGTGGCGATGGCTCTCGCCCGAGAAGCAGGAGGAGCTCCTGCGCCTGCAGCAGGGGCTGCCGCCGGCCCCGCCATCGCAGATCCGGGTGACCGAGCTGGCGCCGCCGACACCGGGATCGCCGTTGGCGCCGCCTGCAACGCTCCCGTCCGCTCCCGCTCCGACGGCCCCGACAACCGGACCCGCCGCGTCGCCGGGCCCCGGCCTGCTGGGCGTGACGCCCGAGCGCTATCAGGAGATCCTGGCGCAGCTCGAGAAGGCGTACGACCCGGGAGCCTTGCGCGGCCCTCTCACCGGCGACGAGCAGGCCGACGTGCGCCGCGCCGGCTGGGCCGGGGTCGCGCAGGGCGCGGCGCAGACGCGCTGGAACGCCACGCCCGCCCAGGCGCTGGCCAATGCCTTCGCCGGCTATTCCGGCGGCGCCTACCAGGGCCGGGCGGACATCCGTGAGCAGCGCAAGGAGGATGCGGAGCTCACCAGCAAGGGCCTCGAGGCAAGGCTCAAGCTCGACGAGCACATGCGCAAGCAGGCGGGCCGGGCGCAGATGGAGGCGCTGATCGCCAGCGACCCGCAGCTCAAGGCGCTCTACGCCGCCGACCCGGAGGGCGTCAGCAAGGCCCTGACCGAGCAGATGCTGCAGACCAAGGAGCGTTACGCCATCGGTCGCAACGGCGAGGTCTTGGACAAATACACGGGCGAGCTCAAGGCCGGGCCGGGCGGGATCAGGCCGGACACGCAGCTCGGCAAGCTGTACGCCGAGCTGGGCGCCATGGCGCCCAACGACCCGCGCCGGCCGGCGTATCTCGCCGCGATCCAGAAGGAGATCACGGCCAGCGGTGGCAGCACCACCTACCGCCAGCTCACGCCCGAGGAGCTCAAGGCGGCCGGCTACCGCGAGGGCGCGGTCGTCTATCGCGGCACCGACGGCAAGGACATCGTCACCCAGCAGGCCGGCGACGTGAAGGATGATCCGAAGTTCAAGCAGAGCGCCGACCTCCGGAACTCGTTCGAGGCGCTGACCAAGGAGGCGCGCATCATCGTGCCGGCCTTCGGCAAGATGGAATCGGCGTTCGCCCAGGACAGCAAGTCGGGCGACGTCGCGGCGCTGTTCGCGTTCATGAAGATGCTCGACCCGACCTCGGTGGTGCGCGAGAGCGAGTTCGCCACCGCCGGACAGGCGGGCAGCTTGCCCGATCAGGTCCAGGCCTACTGGGACAAGTTCACCGGCCAGGGCCGGCTGACCCCGGCGCAGCGCGCCGAGATCCTCAGCGCCGGTCGCTCGCAGCTGGCCCCGTACAAGCGGGCCTTCGACGAGACCGCGGCGAACTACCGGGCGCTGGCCGAGCGCTTCGGCCTCAAGCCCGAGGACGTCGTTCCGACATTGACCTGGCCTGAGATCGCGCCGCGGGCGCCGGCCGCCGCCGCGCCGCCCGGCACCGTGCCGCCGCCGCCGCCCGGCTTCATCCTGGGGGACTAGCATGCCTGTCGCCATCGATCCCGCCAGCGGCAAGGCGGTGCGCCTCGACGAGGCCGGCGCATGGGTGCCGACCCAGCTGGCGCGCAACCCGGAGACCGGCGAGACCCTGGCGCTGGACGGCAAGGAGTGGCGCCCGGTCAAGATGCCGGCACCGCTGCCGACCAGCACCGACGACCTGCCCGAGATGATCGACCAGTCGAGCGGCGATCCCGGACCCGGCGCCGGCCTCTTGTCGCGGATCACGGGCATTGCCGGCGGCGTTGGCCGCGACGTCCAGATCGGCCTGCACCTGATCGCCGCGTCCGAGCCGGAGGAACTGGCCAAGGCGCTCGAGGGCGTGGAGGGCGTCACCATCCGCCGGGCCGGCGGCGTGCCCTACGCCACCGTCAATGGCAAGCACTACGCCTTGAACCGCAAGGGTCTGTCGACCCAAGACGTGGTCCCGTTCGTGACGGCGCTCGCGGCCTCGGTGCCGATCGGCCGGCTGGTGCGGATCCTGCCGATCGTCGGCCGGATTCCGGGCTTGCGGGCGGAACTGGCGCGCGAGGGCCTGATCGGCGCCGGCACCGGCGCCGCCATGGCAGGCGCGAAGCAGGCGGCCGGCGTCGACCAGACGGCGGGAGACGTCGCCACGGAGACGGCGGCCGGCGGTGCCGGCGGCATCCTCGGCCGGCTGCTGGCCACCGCCATCGGCGGCACCCTGCGCACGGCCCGGGGCATCCTCGACCCGAGCGGCCAGTTGACCGCCACCGCGTCAGCCGCGTTCCGCGCCGCCGGCATCGACATCGCCAGCCTCAGCCGCGCCACCCTGCGGCAGGTCGACGATGCCCTGCGCGGCCGGCAGATCACCGACGAGAGCGTCGGCGCCACCACCCGGCGGACCTTGGCGGACGGCCAGGGCATGAGCCTCACCCGCGGGCAGGCGACGCGCAGCACCGAGCAGCTGACGTTCGAGGACCGGATGCTCAAGGGCGAGAAGGGCCCGGGGGCGCAGCGCACCATGGAGGACATGTTCGGGCGGCAGCAGGAGCAGGCCCGCCAGATGGTCGAGAACAGCGCCCAGCGCCTGGCGCCCGCCGCCACCCTCGGCGTCAACGAGGGCGCGGTGGGCGATGCCGTCCAGCAGGCGCTCCTGCGCAACCGGCAGGCGGCGCGGGGCAACGTGCGCGGGCTCTACGGCCAGGCCGAGCAGACCATGCAGCAGCACGGCCTCGCCTTTCCGTCGGCGACCGGGCCCGGCGGCGGGCCGCTCACCGGCCATGTCCGGCAGACCATGAGCAGGGACCTGCCGTTGATCGGCCCGGAGAACGCGCCGACGACGACCCGTGCGATCGACGCGCTGCAGGAGCTCGAGCAAGGGCCGGTCTCGCCCGAGCGGGTCGAGCAGCTGCGCAAGACGATCACCGC